>Ga0256830_1002932_pt1 | contig 10899 bp, 6 predicted proteins | sample 128326metaG_FD_190537 | JGI IMG/M metagenome (GOLD analysis project Ga0256830, IMG submission 190537) | Hydrothermal vent microbial communities from Lau Basin, Pacific Ocean - 128-326 | ecosystem: Environmental > Aquatic > Marine > Hydrothermal vents | place: Pacific Ocean: Lau Basin | collected...
GTGACAGGCAGGCATTCTAACCAACTGAACTACGACTCCAATATTCTCCCCCAACCAGGCGCCTTGCGGCGTGTACTCAATCGTTTCCTGTTCATCGCTATATCCATCGTCATCTCTCCGATTGAGAGAGACACTAATTCGCGTCATTTTCCATTCATAAAGCAAGCACCGACCAAGGCTATTCCTTGGATTCATACGTGAAACCAAGTATCCGGTCGATGCCGTCGAGGTCGGCCTGGCGATGGAAAGGACGCAATCCCTTCCGCGTGAATATCTCTTGGACAGCGTCGGCCTGTCCCATCCCGATTTCCAGCATCACCGCGCCGCCATGACGCAGGAGGTGTTTCGCGCGGTCTGCAATGGCCCGGAAAAAAGTCAATCCGTCGCTTTCGTCGGTGGTGGCGACCCTGGGTTCGTAATCGCGTATCTCGACCTGGAGATCACTGAAGTCGTCTGCTGATACGTAAGGAGGGTTCGAAACGACGATGTCGAACGGCGTTTGAAGAGAATCGGTATCACCTTCCAGGATATCCACTTTCTCCAGTCGCAGGCGGTCGGCGACCTGGTGCCGCTCGGCGTTTTTTCGCGCCACGTCCAACGCCTTTCCGCTAACATCAATACCGGTCGCGCGCAGCCCCGGCGCGTGCAGGAGCAGGGTGATGGGAATGTTGCCCGAACCAGTTCCGATGTCGAGTATAGAAACCGGGGCTGCGTCGGGAAACTTTTTGCCGATGTGCTCCAGCACGGTTTCGCACAACAGCTCTGTTTCCGGTCTGGGGATGAGCACATCCGGGGTGACATGGAACGGACGCCCGTAGAACTCGGTCTCTCCAACGATGTACTGTACAGGTTCCCCGCGCAGGCGGCGGCGAGTGCTTTCCCGGAACCGGGCCAGCTCCGTTTCCAACAGCGGTTTATCGAATTGCAGGTAGAGATCGATTCTCCGGCAACCCAATGTATGGCACAGCAGGAGTTCGGTGGAAAGCCTGGGCTCGAGGATGTTCTTTTCTTTCAGGAACTCGGTGGATGCTCGAATCAGTTCGCTGACGGTCATCGCGGGTCAGTATTTTTCTTGCGGGCGAACGCGCGGGATCCACGCACGAACACGTGATCGATGGCCTCGGGGATCGTAGTGATGGGAATGATGTTCAGGTTCTCTTTCACGGGCGCGGGGATCTCCACAAGGTCCTTCTTGTTTTCTCCGGGAATGAGAATGGTCCGAATGCGGGCGCGGCGGGCTGCCAGCAGTTTTTCGTTCAGTCCTCCCACAGGCAATATCTCGCCCCGCAGGGTAATCTCGCCCGTCATGGCCACGTCGCCGCGCGTTGGCACTCCGCTGAGGGCGGACAGGAGAGCCATGGTGAGGGTAATTCCCGCCGATGGTCCATCCTTGGGTATCGAACCTTCGGGCAGGTGGATGTGAATTTCGTGGTCGGTGTTGAAATCGTGGGGAAGGCTGAACTTCTCCGCGTTGGCCCGCAAGTAGCTCAAAGCGGCCATGGCCGATTCTTTCATGACGTCTCCGAGCTGGCCGGTTAGTGTCAGCTTTTCCTGTCCCTTCATGACCACGACCTCTACGGGCAACGTTGCTCCGCCCATGCTGGTCCATGCCAGGCCGGTGGCGATCCCGACTTTCGGTGTCTTGTCCGCATGCTTGTCCGAATAGCGGGAGACGCCGAGATACTTGTTCAGGCTTTCCGGCGTAACGGGAATCGTCTTGCGGGATTTCCGCTTGCTGTTAGGTTTCACCTTTTTGAGCACGACCTCCTTCGCGATCTTTCTGCAAACGGTGGCGACTTCCCGTTCCAGGTTGCGCACACCGGCTTCCATGGTATACTCCCGGATGATGCGGCGGAGGGCGCGTTTCTGGAATCGTACGTCGTATCCCTTCAGGCCGTGCTCCCGTATCTGGCGGGGGACGAGGTGGCGCTGGGCAATGGCGATTTTTTCGTGCTCGAGATAACCGGGAATTTCGATGATTTCCATGCGGTCTTGCAACGGTTCGGGGATTCCGTAGCTAACGTTGGCCGTTGTAATGAAAAGCACACGCGAGAGATCAACGTCCACGTCGAGGTAGTGATCGTTGAACGTACAGTTCTGTTCCGGGTCGAGGACTTCCAGCATGGCAGCCGTGGGGTCGCCGTGGAAGTCCGCGCTCATTTTGTCGATCTCGTCCAGCAGGATAACCGGGTTCATGGAACCGGCCTTGCGCAATGCCTGGACAATCTTGCCCGGCATGGATCCGATGTATGTACGTCGGTGACCACGAATTTCCGCCTCGTCGTGAATGCCACCCAGGGAAAGCCGTATGAATTTACGATTCAGGGCACGAGCGATGGAGCGTCCCAGGGAGGTTTTGCCCACTCCGGGAGGACCCACGAAACACAGTATCTGCCCACGCATCTCGGGCACGAGGTTGAGCACGGCGATGAATTCAAGGATGCGATCCTTGGGTTTCTCCAATCCGTAATGGTCTTTATCGAGAATGGTCCGCGCGGAGTCGATATCGAGAACGTCGGGGGTATGGACGTTCCAGGGAACGGCCAGTACCCAGTCGAGATAGTTCCTGCTGACCGTGGCTTCCGGCGATAAGGGAGTCATGGTTTTCAGCTTGTCGAATTCCTCCAGGGCCTTTTCTTTTACTTCCTGAGGAAGTCCCGCTTTTAATATTTTTTCCTTGAGCTCCAACAGATCGGGTGGGAGTTCCGCGTCACTTCCGAGTTCCTGTTGTAAGACGCGAATTTGTTCCTGCAAGTAGAACTTGCGCTGCGACTGCTGGATGTTGGACTGGACGCGGTTGTCGATGTCCATCTCCATGTTGAGTATTTCAATTTCCTCGGTCAGGATGCGGATGAGTTCAAGGTACTGGTCCACGATGGACGAATGCTCGATGATCTTCTGCTTGGTCGTAACCGGAATATGTAGGCTGGAGGCCACGAAGTACAGCTTGCGAATAGGTGAAGCGATGTTTTCGAACGATATCAGGGTCTCACCGGGCAAGTCGCGGTTCAGCTTGACGTACTCGTGAAAGAGGGAACCCACCTGTCGAGTCAGGGCATGAAGTTCAACATCGGGAACGACGTCCTGGTTCTCCACCTCGAACTCGATTTCGAAATAAGAATCCGAGGGAAGGAACGAGGTCATGCGTATGAGTTGCAAACCGTCGACGAGAACCTTCATCAACCCGTTGGGGAGTTTCAGAACCTGGATGATTCTGGCAAGGGTTCCCACCTTGTAGAGCGATTCCTCCGTAGGGAAATCCTCGTCCGGTATCTTCTGTGTCAGGAGGGCGATGTACTTGTCTTGTTCCAGGGCCTGGTTGACTGCGGTGATGGAGTTTTCCCGTCCAATGAGAATGGGGAAAATCATGTGGGGGAAGATCACCACGTCCCGCAACGGCAGGACGGGAAGGCGATCCGGGATAACTTCTGGCGTAGCTTCTATGTTTTCTGCTGATTCTTTTTGCATGGTTCGCTATCTTTGTAAAAACACAATATATTCCCATGCTGGAGTAAAAACAATGCATACCGCTGATTTGCACTACAGAGTTGGCAATGGAAAAAAGACATTTGCCCGTAAAAGCCTTCGGCGTTCCCTCGTGCTGATTGCTTTTTCTTGTAAAGTTCAATAATATTGGAAGCTTTGTTTCGTGGAAGTTCTTTTTACAAACCACAACCGATCCAGACTATCCTGATCATTCGCCAGACGTGAGAAAACTCGCAATATTCATCGCCTTGTTGATGGTGACGGCCGCGGTGCTTTTTATCGTCGTTGATTACGACACGACTATACAAATTCTTTCGGCAGCGGTATTCGTCATTGGCGCCGTGATACTGTATTTTCTCATGGGATCCGCTCCGGATATCGATGCAACCCAAGCAGACCAGGACATGCCCGACCAGCGAAAGAAAACGAGAAAGAAAAAAAGACCCGCCGACGCAACCTTGCCCCTCTCTTTCGAGGATGCGCAGGAAAAAACCGCGACTGAAGCAACGGACAGCGTGAAGGCGCAAACGGAAACCGCTGCTGTTTCGTCGACAGTGCGGTTGCCGTACAAGCCGAAAGAGATCGAGATACCGGAAGATTACTATAAATACAATCTCGAGGCGATACCCAGGGACCCCCGGGGGGAATTCGATTACCTTTCGTTGCGCCTGTTAACGGTGCTGAAGGAAATGTTGTTTGCCCACACGGTCGGCGTGTTCTGGATCAACCGCGACCGGGGCCAGATCGTCATCGGGGCGCACGTGACCGACAGCAAGCAGTTTACACCTACCAGCCGGTATCCTTTGACGAACGATCTTTTGGGGCGCGTTGCCGAAAGCATGCGGCCGGAGATCATTTCGGAGATTCCCACCGAGGCGGAAGCGGAATTGCTGCCCTATTACAATACAACCCAGGGCGTTCACAGCTTTGTCGGTGTTCCCATGTTCTTTCAAAATGACTGCGTTGCAATCCTGGCGGCCGACAGCAAGGCGCCGGATTCGTTTGGTTTGGAAACGGTGGCAACGATGGGGCATTTTACCGCGTTGTTGGCGACACTGTTGCAGAGCTATTCGCACAAATACGATCTCGAAGCGGACTCCAAGCTGCTTACGGTTATCGACAACATGCGACAGAGCATGTCGTTGCACCTGGACCCGTACGGCATCGCTTCGGCTGCGGCCACCGCGACGACAGAGGCCGTGGATTGGGATTACGTGGCGGTGGTGCTGAACGAGCCAAGTGGAGAATGGGTTGTGAAACGCAGCGTCACCAAGATGAGCGAGGAGCCGTACATCAAGGAAGGGACCGTCATTGATATCGAAAACGGATTGGTGGGGCAGGTCTTGCAATCCATGGAACCGTTGATCGCGGATGCCCCACCAGAAGGAAAGTTCCGCTTCGAACGAACGGAAAAGATCCGTGGTAACGGCTCGTTGTGCCTTGTTCCCCTCACGACGGCAAACCGTTGCTTCGGCATCATCATCGCCGAATACAAGGAAAAACACCAGTACGCGGGACGGGACCTGGAAATCCTCCAACGAATCGCCGAGATCGTATCTATGGCGCTGGAGGTGCTTTCGCTCAACACCCTTGTGCGCCAGCACCTGATGATCGATGAGACCACCCGCGTGGCGAGCCGCACCTTCCTGTTGCAGCGGTTGGACGAGGAACGAAAGCGGTGCGAAGATCACGGCGGAGAGATGGCGTTCTACGTGGTAGCCCTTGATCATGCGGATCAGCTTTTGGAACGTCACGGTATCGCGGGTCTGGAGCACATCCTCAAATCCCTGGGGATTGTCCTGCGTTCGTCGCTCGAATCGTATCACGTGGTGGGAAAGCTGGACCAATCGAAGTTCGGCATCCTCTGCCTGCACACGGGCGGGGAGAATGCCTACCTGGTCGGGGAAAAATTTCGCGCCGCCATCGCTTCCACGTCGCTCTCTCTCGATGGATCGTCTTTTTCGGTGACGGCCAGTATCGGCTGCTGCGTGTACGCGGAAGGGATGGACAGCGGTCAGATCCTCAATGTTGCGCAGCAGGTCGTGGACCGGGCGATTTCGGACGGGGGTAACTGTGTTAAGGTTGTTTGATTGCTCGACGATGCGTCAACTATTTTGAAATGGATACTTCTTCGGGGGAACCGCTTCGCGGTGTGGCGTGCTGCGCCCTGGCGATGACCGGTCTCTTAGTGGTTCCCTTCGTATAATGTGCTGATGACGCGATCAATCCTACCGGGAAGTTTCATCCGGGGAAAGCGTTTGCAGTAAAACCATGATCGCGTGTATTTTTGACTTTTCCCTTCCCCCGATATACCTCGGCAGAAACGTGTCGTGTGCCGGTTATCGTAATTACGATTATACCGTCGCCAGGTAACCCAGGTGTCCAGCGGCGTACGTCATCAGTTTGACAACGTATGGAGGTTTGTTATGATGAAATTCCCGGCATTGCGAAACAGGTTGGGTACGTCTGGCCTCATTGTCTTTTGGTTTTTGTTCGTGCCGGTGTTGCTGCCCGCGCAACCCCGTGTCGCAATCATGAGCATCGATACACTATGGTACCCGGAGGTTCTCGTGAACCTGGATATTACCTGTGGTGGCGAGAAACGGTTTGACGTCCAGCGGTCGCATCTGACTTTGTATGAGAACGGATCGGAGGTATCCACGCTCACATTTTACTGCCCTCCGCCGGATGAAAAATGCTGCCTGTCGGTTGCGCTGGTTATCGACGGGAGCGGGAGTATCCATGGTCCGATTTTGGACAGTATCAAGGCTGCGGCGGAAATGTTTGTCAGCGGCCTGGACGGCGATTGCGATTATGCCAGTGTCATTGTTTTTCGTGGATACGTACACACCATCGTCCCCTGGACGAACGACGTCCAGCGGTTGTTGAACGGTATCAAAGGCATATACGCTTCAGGTCCGGGTGCGCTGTATGACGGTGTCGGGAGAGGGATAGAAGAGCTCCTCAACAAGGAGGGATGGGAGTGCCAGGCCGTCGTTGTGATTTCGGACAACGGTTTCGACAATGCGAGCACCAAGTATACTCTGCAATCGTGCATAGAAAGTGCAAGGGCAAACAAAATCAGGATATTTCCAATACAAGTGGCGGAGGGCGGAAAAGGAAACGATGCGGCATTTACCGCTCTCGCCCGCGGGACGGGTGGAAAAACGTACATGGGAATATCCATGTCAAATCTCAGGAAGATATTTGATGACTTGCGTGGCCTGATGCGCAGGCATTTCGACTATTGCGCGATTTCGTACTGGCCTGAGTGCCCGGACGGAACCCGGCGGAACGTCGCGGTTGCGGTCGGCGACCCGGAGGCGTATTGCGGTGGAGAGGCGCAGGCGGATTTGACGTACACCACTGCTTTTCGAAAGGATCAGTTGGAGGCGATTGTTCTTGAGACAGTCGATACTCGTGTTGCCACCACTGATACTGCGCGCCTCATAGTCCGTATTCCTTGGCGGTACGACAGCCTTACGATCGAAGCGAATTCCATCGACGTCGTGTACGATCTGCAATGCATGGAGTTTTTGGGTGTGGATTTTCTCGGTACTGCACTCGAGAAGTGTTCCATGACGGTCGAGTTGGATTCGCTGGGCGCTCACCTGGTTTTCGATACGACGGTGACAGTAACAGCGCCGAGTATTCTGGGACGTTTTTTGTTCAAACCGATTGGCAATACCAGCGCCAGGTGCAACGTCGAGTTTGCGTTTGCTGGGCTCCGCACGCCGTGCCGGTATTTTCAAGAAACCGGCGCCACGGTTGAAATCGTGCCAGTGATGGGCACACGTGCTCTCGAAGTCCCGGTATTCCAGGTTGATGCATTTCCCAATCCATTTGGACCGGATGCCTGGAGCGGCCGGGACGCAATACGGGTGCGCATCATTGCATCGCGGGAATTTCGTGCGGTTGTCAATCTCTATGATGCCCGAGGAAACAGGGTGAAAACGCTGGCTCGGGGCATCTTTCCACCGGGGAAGCACCTTTTACACCTCGGCGGAAGCGGATTGGACAACGGGGTGTACTTTATTGTAGTTGAGACGGGGAACCTGCGCAAAGCGGTACCGGTCGTGTTCATGAAATAAGAGTTTAGCCTGTCGGAAATGGGATACTACAAGGTTTTTTCATGTGAGAGAGCTTGCTCTTGTTGCAGGATTCTTTTATATTTAACGGCTATTTGCGAATAATGGACCGATAAATAGCAAAGATATTGGCATGAGAATGCACGATAGATGCGGGGAATAGACGGGGGGTGGTTTTCACGTTCACGATTGGCAGAGAGTACCGTTCTCCTTTTTTGACATTGTTATCAGAATCGATTGAAAAGGGAAAACGACCCGGTTCGGAGGGGGCGAAATTCATTGAATGGCTGTTTGGGAGCGTGTTGATGAATTCGTGAATAAACCTTGGAGTGGAACCGTTTCATCGTCATGTTGCATCACGTGAATGGGGGAAGTTGGAACACCGGGGCAGTTTCTATCGTCTTCTTGGGTGGAAAAGGCGTAGAGGAACCATGAATGAAACGAAAGTGTTATTAAAACGTAATCAATATAATGAGCAACGTGAGATTGTATTCGTACATGAATCGATGACAATCCGGAAGCAATAATGCGTTGAATATCCAATAACTACTAATATTCGAGGTAGTTACGTGAAAATATCCAAACAATACACGAACCGGGAAAGCCAATCGCTTGACAAGTACCTCCAGGAAATCGGGAAAGTGGACTTGCTTACGCCCGAGGAGGAAGTTGAGCTGGCGAAGAAAATCAGGAAAGGAGGGTCCGAAGGGCAGGTTGCTTTGGAAAAACTAACGAAAGCCAACCTGCGTTTCGTGGTCAGCGTTGCGAAGCAGTATCAAAACCAGGGACTTTCCCTTGGCGACCTGATCAACGAAGGCAACCTTGGTTTGATCAAGGCGGCCAAGCGTTTCGATGAAACCCGCGGCTTCAAGTTCATTTCCTACGCCGTGTGGTGGATTCGCCAATCCATCCTCCAGGCCCTCGCCGAGCAATCCCGCATCGTGCGTCTGCCGCTCAACCGCGTCGGGGCGCTGAACAAGATCGGCAAGAAGTTCAGCGAGCTTGAACAGACGTACGAGCGCGAGCCCAGCGCCAGCGAGCTGGCCAAGGAACTCGACATGACGTTGTACGAAGTGGCGGATACGCTGAAGATCTCCGGCCGGCACGTGTCCGTGGATGCGCCTTTTACCCAGGGCGAGGACAACCGCCTGCTGGACGTCATCAAAGACGACCATCAACCGCCGCCTGACAACACACTGATTGGCGAATCGCTGAAAGTCGAGGTCCGACGAGCGCTGTCCACTCTCAGCGAGCGTGAAGCGGAGGTCATCAGGCTGTACTTCGGGTTGGACCGCGACCATTCTCTGACCCTGGAAGAAATCGGGGAAAAGTTTCACCTGACGCGCGAGCGCGTGCGCCAGATCAAGGAGAAAGCCATCCGGCGTCTGCGGCATGCCACCCGGAGCAAGCAGTTACGGGCGTACCTCGGTTAGTGTCACTACATACGAAATAATTCTTTGACCCGGATACGTCCGGGTTTTTTTATTTATGGGGATGTGAATGACGCGTCGGGGCAAGGTTCTTGGCCTCGATGAAAATACGCGTCGCGGCGGGAACGCCTTCGCGAATTCGTAGCTCCAGTTCCGCCGTCGTATGCTCGATTTCTTCCGCGTTCAGGTTGTCGTTGAAATCCAGCGACAGGTTGACCAATATCTGGTCGGGACCCAGGTGCATGGTAAGAAGCTCGCCCACGCGTTCGATACCATCAGTGTCCTCCACGGCCGTGAGAATACGATGGACATTTTCCGGCGAAGCGCTCTCCCCGATAAGCAAGCTCTTGCTTTCCCATGCGAGAAAAACGGCGACCAGGATCAGGAGAATGCCGATGAGCACGCTGGCCAACCCGTCGAAAAAGAGTTCACCAGTGATGTGTGAAAGAGTGATACCCACCAGCGCGATCAAGAGACCCAGCAGAGCGGATGCGTCTTCGAACAACACGGTGACGAGAACCGGGTCCTTGGTTTGGCGAATGAAGTTCACCGTTGGAGTATCACCACGCTGTCGAACGAATTCCTTCCAGGCAGTCCAGAAGGACAGTCCTTCCAACACGATGCTGACACCAAGCACGATGTAGCTGACAGTCAGGTTTTCCAGGGGATGTGGATGAATGGATTTTGCGATGCCTTCGTACACGGAAAATGTGCCGCCGATGACGAAAAGAGACATGGCAACCACGAACGTCCAGAAATACCTTTCCTGGCCAAACCCGAACGGATGCAGGGGCGTTGGCGGTTTTTTCGCGCGTTTCAGGCCGATGAAAAGAAATACCTGGTTCGTGGTGTCCGCCACTGAGTGAACAGCTTCGGCCAACATGGCCGAACTCCCGCTGATGAAAGACGCCACGAATTTGGCCAGCGCGATGCCGAGGTTCGCCAGGAAAGCAGCTATGATGACCTTTTTTGCTCCTGTTTTCATTTTCTCGCCCGTCCGAATGGTATGCGGGATTCAATCCAAGTCGTTTTCGATAACCTTGCTTGTTTCGCTACGCGTGATAGCGTGTTTCTATATTTTCGTGGATGTTCCCGTCCCCTCGGTATGTGGATTGCTGGCGGTGCGAGCTGTTCGCGCGTGATGTGTTTCGTTCCGGTGATACGTTGATCCGGTTGAAATCTCATGAGAAAAGCCCCGTGCACGGGCCACGAAATATGTGGTGTTGCTGTGCGCCTGATTTTCGTAATTGAACAAGTATGTTATCTTCGATAAGTTATGCGACGGGTTCGCAGCTCCCGTTTCTTTTTCTCAATGAAAGATAAAATTTATGCGTAATATTTTTTCTATTCTCTTTATTTTCGTTGCTCTTTTTTCCCCGGTCCATGAAGCCCTGTTTGCCCAGCAAGGGAAAGGCAGCGTCAAGGGTTTCGTTCGTGACAGCACGACTGGCGAGGCGCTGAGCCTGGCCAACGTTATCGTAAAGGGAATTGGGCAGGGAGCGGCTACGGATTCCCGTGGATTTTATTTTATCTCGAACATTCGACCTGGTAAGATTGTCCTGCGTGTTTCACTGGTCGGATATGCCAGTAAGGAAGTAAACGTGGAAATTGTGGCGGGAAAAGTGGCCACGGCAAATATTCGATTGGCACCGGTGGTATACGAATCGGGTGTAGTCACTGCCACGGCACAGCGGCGAGCCCGCTACGATACGGAAATCAGTACCCAGCCGATTGGAAGCACGGAGATAGAAATCGTGCCTGCCGCCGTTGAAGCGGACTTGTTTCGCACGCTTTCCATTCTCCCGGGAGTCGTCTCAACGAGCGACGTGACAAGCCAGTTCTACGTGCGGGGCGGGAGCGGCGATCAGAACATGATCATCCTGGATGGGATGACG
>Ga0256830_1002933_pt1 | contig 10898 bp, 7 predicted proteins | sample 128326metaG_FD_190537 | JGI IMG/M metagenome (GOLD analysis project Ga0256830, IMG submission 190537) | Hydrothermal vent microbial communities from Lau Basin, Pacific Ocean - 128-326 | ecosystem: Environmental > Aquatic > Marine > Hydrothermal vents | place: Pacific Ocean: Lau Basin | collected...
TACATACCGGTAAAACTTTTTACTTTGCTGATAGTTGATCCTGCATGGCTGGACAGCGACGAGAAGATCAGAGTTGCTGAAATAACAAAGGTGAAAGAAAGTTTTTTTATCATTTTCATGCTTTAGCTTTTTTAAGTAAGTGATCTGCTAATCTGTAGGTCAGTGCAGCAATGGTCAGCGTTGGATTAGCTGTGGTTATGGTAGGAAATACACTGCTGCCAATAATGTAAAGATTAGCATGATTCCAACTTTGCAAATCGCTGTTTAGTACAGATGTTGTCGGGTCGTTCCCCATGGTTGTTGTACCAACAACATGCCCTGCACCATAAAATACAAAGTCCTCATTTTTGTATTGAAAATAAGTGCCGTTTTGGGCCGGGTTTGTTGTTGAAGGGGGGGCAACAGTATATTCGGTTGCACCAATTTGTTTGAAAATTGCCGAGGCTGTTTTTTTGGCCGACAGAAATCCGTTTTTTGTATAGTCTGACAAGGTGTATTGAATTCTGGGGCGAGGTATTCCCAGGTTATCCGTTTCTGTTTTCGACAAGGTTACACGATTGTCGGGACAGGGCGATTGCTCAATCAAAAAACCAAGACGAATCTGGCGAGTATAAATATCGTTTAATTTATCAACCATCGCCGCGCCAAAAAATTTCTCCTTTTTTGGATTCATCTGTGTGTAGTTAGTGCCAAAGATCAGGTCACCCAGGGTGTTTTGTGGATCACCCGTTGCCCAGTTCCATCCCTCATTACCGATTTCAATCCGGTATGCGGCTCGTTCTTTACGAAACTCACCATCGCGCATGGATTCAATCCCCGCCGTGGAAAGCGGTCCTCTGAAAGGGAATACCTGTTTGTCGCTTAATCCCCAGGCCAGGTACATGGTGTGATCCATGAGGTTGGCACCGACAAGGCCACTGCTATTCGCAGCGCACTTTTCGACGTTGGCATCGTCCAGTTTTGAATTGATCGTGATACCGGGGTTAGGGGAGTTGAGCAGAATTTTGGGGATTTCGATGGCATGAGCGGCCAGAATATAGTTCGTGGCACTAAACGAGCCGGAACCCGTTGCGGGGCCATTTTTTTCTTCATACTGGATATAGTTGACCGCTGAAATTTCCTGCGTAGTCTGATCAATCTCAACACTGGTCACAACTGTTTGATATATGATTTCTACAGTTTCGTATTGCAGGGCTTCTTTGAGTGTTATGGTTGCATCGTATTTAGCCTGGATCGGGCATATGGGAATACAACTGGTATTACCGGCACATTGCGGTCTTTTCTCGGATTGGCGGATCTGAGTCAGTCGCCCCTGGGGTGTGGATGAAACAAAAACCGGGGCTTTATCGACAGGCGGCATTCCAGCCAGTCCGGAGCTGAACATATTATCCACCATCGATAGCTTCACCGCAGGCATTGGATATTCATAGCCTTTTGGAAACTTGACGCCATAGGCCTCCTGGCTTTCTATGTTTCCCGCAACACCAATTCCTTCTTCAGCTCTGGCGTAATATGACACCAGGTCATTGTAGGTAATGGGCCAGTTGACCTCGACACCATAGGTTGATTGCATGGTGAAATCGTTTTCCAGAAAGCGTAGTGAGGTACCCAGCCAGTGCCACGTTGTTCCGCCACCGATGCGTTCGTATCCACTGGCAAATGCACGGCTTGTCTTTGTGTCGTAAGTCAGATAACTCTTTGACGGGTCTGACCAGTTAATAACGCCAGGTATGGTGGGACGAGGCGTATTTTGTCTGGACGGGTTTGATGGGGTGTCGGGATTATTATTTTTCGTGATCAATGGAGGGTAGGGCGAACAGGGAGTCTTCATGTTCGCTTCAAAATAGGTTTTTAAATACTCGTTACGACCCTGAGAAATTCCTGGGCCTGCTTCGATAATCAGAACTTCTTTTCCCTGTTTCCCAAGCTCATTGGCGAGAATGGCACCCGCAATACCGGAACCTACGATGATGTAGTCATATTGTTTGTTCGTCATGGTCATTACTCTCCATTTCCAATGTAATCATTAAGGGGAGCTGGCTCTTGTCCCCAATAACCATAACGTGAAACGGAGTACCCCATGGGGTGTGATTGCATTACCTGCCAGACCATTCCTTTTTGATAGGTTATGGCCGATAAATTTTGTGTTTGCGTACCAAAGTCAGTTACAACTGCCCAGCCTCCCATGTACCACAAAAAGTTAATTTGTTGGGCTACAGGAGCATACGTGTCATTTTCCATGATTGTTGCGACAGCATCCTCAGCTGATTTTCCGCTATCGATCAACGCCTGAAAAGCGCTAAGCAGAAGGTCGAAGTCAGCAGGAAATTTTTGTTTGGCAGCATCAAAATAGGTGGTCGGTAAATCAAGGTTTGTTACCGTCGGGGCCAGTACATTTTTTGATATGCCTGTCAGTGCTGCTGACAGCGTAACAAATGTCTGTATGCTGGTTGTCATTACTGTTCTCCCTTTTTAGTTTTTTTGGATGCCATGCCAAGGGTATAGGTGAAATCTGTCCACTGGCCCTCGCTGTTAGTTGCGCTGAAGTGGCAATCAGTACACGAAGTCCCTATTTGCGGTACAACTCCCTGAGTAAATGTTTCAAGCGTTGTATTGGAAAGCACCATTGGTGCCGGGCTGCCTTTTGGGTCCGGATTTTGAAAGCTGACGGGATCACCGGGTTTGGTGGGCCACTGTGTACTGATCAGCATATAGTACTGCCAGGGTGTGTCTGGATTAACCTGTCGCAACTGCGCCTGATAATAAGCATTCATCTCTCGGGTTTCTTTCGTGATTGGAACAACGCGTGTTACCTGTGTCGGTGTTTGACCACTCTTGTCCGGATTCCAGGGTTGTTCGGCCATTTTGTTAACAGGGCAATCGGAACATGAACAATTGTGAAAGTTATATGTGTCATCACATGGAAGCTCAGAGGTCTCAGGTGCATTATCAACCTGTTCAAAAGTTGACCAAGCCCACTGTGGTGCGCTTTCTGTCTTGTGTGCAATATGGAATCCGACCAGACCGACATTTTCAACCCGACAGGAACCATCGCCTTTTTCCGCCGGGTTGGACCAGATCAGGGCATTTACAGTATGAAAACGGGACGGGTCATCATTTTTACCAAGCACCTTCCAGGCGGCTTTAACCACGATAGCACCCACTTTTCCAGGAAAATCAGCGGTTGCATTTGTACCGGAGTCAAAGTTAACGACATTATTTTCAGCAGCAAATTGCTGTTGTCCCTCAACATTATAAAGCTCGTTGTCTTTTATATAGTCATACATGTTTTTATTGAGATTGATTTCGTATTGAACATACTGACCATTCAGATCAATCAACGGGCCGGTATCCATCGGTTCAGTAGCCAAAACCAGAAAATCAGATATTTTTTCTCCCCTGCCCAGGGATTTGATTTTATCCGGTGTTTTTGGAGAGTTTGTGCAGTAATCAGCAGTATTAATGGTTCCACCCCAGGTCACCGGCATCCCTCCGTCTGGCAGAAAAATATCAGTTGTATGAAGCCAATGCTCCCAAACCGTCTTTGCGTCTTTTTGGCCGATGATTTTTTTCTTGTCCGGTGTGCCATTTTTGTTGGCAGGCCAGTTGAGTGCAATAAAGCTTTCCCAGGAAAATTCATCAAAAGCCTTCTGGAGGGTTTTTGTATTTATGACTTTTGGTGTTTTGATATCGTTCGGTATTTTCCAGTCAAGAGAAGTATGCTCCTTTTTATCCATAGGCTTTGTGCTACAGGCCACCACAACTACCAGCGATATTGCTAGCATAACAATTAAAACAATACTTTTTGTGAATCGGGTTTTATTCATTTTATGTCCTAAATAAAGTTATGTTTTATGGAGTAACCACGAAATCAACCTCAGTCCGAAAACATGGCGGGACGACATTCTCAATTTTAAAATTCGTTCCTCCGGAAGCGAGGAAAACAGGGATGCATTTTTACCCGGAAAAGCGGGAATTAAAGACACATCCATGTGTTAGTGTTTATGATATCTGTTATGGCAATGGGCAAACCGTGTTCTGCCAGATTAAGAGACCCAGGCCAATTAACTGTGGAGGCTATCTTACCGGAAGAACAAGGGCAAATCGCGGGGGCTAACCCAATGTATTTTTGTATGAATATTGATCAGTTTGGTTTGTTGTATCGGTAGGGAGGGGATTCGTCACTAATGGTTTGACCGCTGACGAATATCTATACACGGATTTGAGTAATTGATCCTGGAGGTTTCGGGATACGGCTATATCTGTTTAGTCGAGCCTAAAGGTTCCTAATCTTTAACTTCAAAATATGAATACGATTTCAGATTTTCCGGTTTCAATGAAAAATCATCATATTCCTAATCCCTTTTACTTTCATGACACAACCAAATTACTCTGGCGTGTAATCGAAATGTGGTTCCCGTAACGCAAAAACAGCCGTTAATGACCCGGGTTTTCTTTATCAAAGCTGTTGGTTTTTGGCTACCATACCGGAACCTGAAAATGCGCTGTTTTGATCTGTCACTCCAAACAGTGTCAAGGTGAACAAAATGCACCCCCGGTTTTCAGTATGGAACAAACTGTTCACTCCTCTTGCTTTTTTTAAGCCGATGCCCTCTATGTAATCAATTGTTTTTAGTCGTATTTTCCTTGTTTTTACGGTCCGGCCTGCAATGTGCATTTGATGTATCAGGTGGATAAAAATAACACTTTCTTGTGAGTCCCACAGTCTGAGATGCGGTGGGCACAGGTGGTAATCGATAACAGGAGGGATTGAAAATGGTCGCAATCGTTACAACACGACAATGCTTTCTTGCCGTGACTCTGGGAGTCAGTCTGGCGATTGCGGGCCAGGTGGTGGCAGCCCCTGAGATTGGTCCGTTACCCGTGCTCAAGGTCAATGAAGCAAGGGCGGAGTTGGGTAAACGTTTATTTTTTGATAAACGGGTGTCGGGCGATGTGGGTATTTCCTGTGCCACCTGTCATGAACCGGAGAATGGTTATGCCAATAAGGATGCTTTGTCCAAGGGCTATCCTGGCAATAAACATTTTCGTAATGCCCCTGGTCTGATCAACGCGGCACACAAAAAAGTGTGGATGCACGACGGACGCATCGGTACCAATCTTAATGATGTGACTCGTGAAATGATTACCGAAGATTACATTATGAATATGGATATGCGCATCATGCAGGAGCGCTTTAAGCAAGACCCACTTTACGTGGAGATGTTTAAAGCAGCAGGTTTAGGTGAGCCTTCCAATGGTGGTGTACGCAAGGCTATTCCGGAGTACCTGAAAACACTAACTTCGCGTGGCGCATCTTTTGACAAGGGCACCATGTCGGCTTCAGCCAAACGGGGTATGAAAATTTTCAAGGGCAAGGCTGGTTGTGTGGCCTGTCATAACGGCCCGGTGTTTACCGATGGCAAGGCTTATAACACTGGCGTCAAAGAGAATTTCGATGTCTGGCTGGACCCTCAGCGCCATCAGGCTTTTATCGCCTATGCCGCATTTATGGGTATAAAAAATTATATGAACCTCAAGCGAGACCCCGGTGCCCATTTGCAGAAACATGCTGCCGATGGTTCTGATATGGGCAAGTTTATTACGCCGAGTCTGCGTGAGCTTAAATACACTGCGCCCTATATGCATAACGGTACGAGCAAGACGTTGGCGGATGTGGTGGCTTTTTACAATCGTGGCGGCGATAACGACCGTAACAAGAACGCCAGGATCAAACCCCTGAAGTTGGGCAAGGCCGAACAGAAGGATCTGGTGGCTTTTTTGCTGGCCTTGTCGGGTGAGCCGCTGACGAGCAGCAAACATGTGTGGCAGGAGGCATACCCCGCAGAGTATCCAGTCATCGCCAACTGGCTGAATGTGCCTAACTAATCAATGAGGAGATCGTCATGGGTTCGTTTAACAAAGCAGAACAGAAAGCGCCGATTTTGTTTCTGATAATAACCGTGGTGGTGACAGCAGTGGCGACAATGGCGACGGTGACTTTTGCCATGGGGGATAAACCTCCGGCCACGGCAAGCAAGGTCAGCCTCTCACCAATGTCTGCCGCAGAGCCAACGCAACCTCAAGTCAAAACGTTTGCAAAGGTGGCAAATCCTGAAATCCCTCCTTTGGCACCGTTGGGACCGCCACCCATCCCGGCAGACAATCCCATGTCGGATGCCAAGGTGGCATTGGGAAAATTATTGTATTTTGATCCACGCCTGGGAGGGGATGCTTCCATCTCCTGTGCCACTTGTCATGAGCCCGAGCAGGGATGGTCTTTTGCTGAGGGCATTTCCCGGGGTTATCCCGGCACGGTTCATTGGCGGGGTAGTCAGCCAGTGCTTAATTCTGCCTATTACAACAAGTTGTTCGCCGCAGGTTCGACGCCTTCGTTGGAATCTCAGGCACCCAGTGCGGCACGCGGTGGTGTAGCGGGTAATGGTGAAAATGACATCATGGAAGCACGACTTCGATTGATCCCGGATTATGTCAATCGTTTTAATGATGTTTTCGGTGAGCCTTGGCCTACCATTAATAATGCCTGGAAAGCCATTGCGGCTTTTGAGCGTACTTTGGTGCAACGCGATACACCTCTGGACAAGTATTTACTGGGTGATAAAACAGCGCTGGATGATCAGCAGCTTCGTGGCAAGACACTGTACGAAGGCAAGGCCCGTTGTATTTTATGTCACAACGGTGCGTTCACCACTAATGAAAAATATTACAACATTGGTGTGCCACGCGCGACGCGCTGGGAGGAGGACGGACTTGCACAGGTTACTTTCCGCTTTGAGCAGTATGCCAAGGGTGCTACCGAAGAAATGTATCGCAATATAAAAGATGATGCCGGTTTATATTATCGCAACAAAAATAAATGGAGTATGGGAAAGTTTCGTGTTCCCAGTTTGCGTTATACCAAATACACCGCACCTTTCATGCGCCAGGGTCAATTTTATACACTGGAGGAAGTGATCGATTTCTACGACCGAGGCGGTTTCGACGAGGAGGGAAGAACCACTTCTTTCCCGGAGACCAAGACGCCGTTGGTTCAAAAGCTGGGGCTTTCTGATGAAGAAAAAGAAGACTTGTTAACCTTCATTGAGGCTTTGTCAGGTGACGAAATTTTGATGGACAAACCTAAACTGCCTCCTTACAAACCACTGTTTACCCGGGCAGAGTTACAGACAGCGCAGGCTGCAAAATGAACATCAGTAGCAAAAACAGGAGATATCGACATGAGCACTGATAGGGGCATTGATGATACAACCCGCCGCAAACGCAAGACACGTTCCAGCGCTGCTCATGGCAAATGCATGCTCACGCGACGTCAGTTCCTGTTATACAGCGGTGGTACCGCAATGGCAGCAAGCACGGTTTCACTGGGTTTGTTTCCGGGCAGTGCAACAGCGACTACGGCGAAGGTGGTGGGGTATCCGCGCAAACTGATTGCAAAACTCAGCGAGCTGAAAGACAACGTGCCGGTGGACTTTAATTACCCGGATGATCTGGGCAACTCATCGGCAATGATTGTAAAAATGGGTGGTGTACCGGCAGGTGGTGGTCTTGGATCACAACGGGATGTGGTGGCTTATAACTACCTTTGTACTCATCAGGGTGGGCCACTACAAGGCAGTTATGTTGCCGAGGGACCACACCGGATTCTGGGCCAATGCCCTTTGCATCTTTCGACCTATGATTTGACCCGGCATGGCATTGTTATTTCCGGTCAAGCCTACGAAAGCTTGCCACAGGTGTTACTGGAACTGGATGGTGATGATATTTACGCCGTGGGCATGATGGGGCTGATTTTTGGACGACATAAAAATTTGCTGGAATCCTGACAGGCATTAGAGGAGGGTGAGGACATGACAACTGAATATTATATCCCCGAAGACAGTGCGCCGCTGCCGCCGAAGAATTGCGACGTACTGACCACTGCCTGTGATTATTGCATTGTCGCTTGCGGTTACAAAGTCTATCGTTGGCCCATAAGCACACCGGATGGCGGGCCGAAGGCTCACGAAAATGCTTATGGTATCGATTTTCCGTCATTTACACTCCAGGACTGGGTGGCACCAACGCAACATAATGTAGTGATGCACAATGGGCGTCCTCACAAGATTGTGATTACACCGGACAAGAACACCCAGCATGTCAACCTGCAAGGTGATTCCAGTATTCGCGGCGGATGTATCGCACAAAAAGTGTATAACCCGGACAAGCCTACCTGGGATCGACTCAAGAACCCATTGGTACGCATTAACGGTATCCTGCAACCGGTGACTTGGGACTTTGCGTTAGACATCGCGGCGGAAGTCGCCAAACATGTTATCAAGGAACATGGTGCTAATGCCTATTCCGTGAAGACCTATGGTTACCAGTTTATGGAGAATATGTATGCCATTACCAAGTTCTCTTTCCGTGACGTGAATACGGCCTCGTGGACCTGGCACGATACACCTTCCAAAGCTACTTCGACACCGGGTTATCGTGATGCCGGTTTTGACAACTTTGCACCTTCCTATGAGGACTGGGGTGCTGCCGATACGTTATTGATCAGTGGTACTGATCCCTACGAAACCAAGACTATTATTTTTACGTCATGGATAAAACCCGGCATTGATCGTGGCATGAAAGTGATTTCGCTGAATCCGCGTGAGACGGGTGGTATCACCTATGCCAAAAAAATGGGTAATGGTCTGTTGCTTGATCTGTATCCCGGTACTGACAGCATCGTACTGGGGGCCATCACCCGTATTATTATTGAGAATGGCTGGGAAGATACAGACTGGATCAAAAAATGGGTCAACAACAAATTTGAAACCGATTCCGGTTTTGGTCAGGGTACTCGTAATACGCCGTGGCAATGGCGCACCACCTGGGGAAAATTTCAGACAGGTGGTTTTGACGGTTACAAAAAATGGTTGATGGAACAGGATGAATACAAGCTGGAAAATGCCGCACAAATCAGTGGTGTTGACGCTGCCAAAATTCGTCAGGCCGCTGACTGGCTGGCCAAACCCAAGGCCGATGGCAGTCGTATCAAGGCTTCACTCGGTCTGGAGAAGGGCAACTACTGGTCGGCGGGGACGCCCAGTACCAATGCACTGGCATCATTGGCCACCCTGGTGGGCGCTGGTGGACGACCGGGTCAGGTCATAGGGCGCTTTGGCGGTCATCAGCGTGGCGGTCAGAATGGTGGCAAATATCCACGTAACAAATCACCCATGAAAGTGCCGGGGCGTCGGCGGCGTCCACTGGATACTGATCGCTGGCTGAAATCGGGGCATACCCGCTTTGCCCATGTCATCGGTACCACCTGGATGCAGGCGATGGCGGGAACGGTAGGTTTGCAACAGAGTTTTGAGCAACTGGTGACCTTAAATCCGCACCAGATACGCTCACATGATAAACAGGAAATTATTGATACGCTGAAAAAACGTGCTGACTCTGGCGGTATGGTGGTGATCAATCAGGAAATTTATCTGCGAGATCCGATTGGCAGTCGCTTTGCGGATATTGTGTTTCCCGCAGCCACCTGGGGAGAAGTGGACTTCATGCGCGCCAATGGTGAACGCCGTTTGCGTTTGTACTCGAAATTTTATGATGCCCCAGGAGATGCACAACCAGACTGGTGGATCATCGCCCAGATGGCCAAACGCATGGGCTTTGAAGGTTATGACTGGAAAAACTCCAATGATGTGGCCGAAGAGATGTCGCGGTACTCACGTAAGAGTCGCAAGTCCTATCATATGATCAAGGTTGCCGCACATCGTGAAGGAACAACACTGCATGAAAAATTACGCTCACTGGGTACTGACGGTATTCAGGGACCGGTGTTTTATAACTATGACACAGGTGAATTGCATGGTACCAAACGTTTGCATGATACTACGCTGACCCGTGACGATATGGACAGGAAGTGGGGGGCAGATGGTCCTGCGGGTGCCAATATGCACTCCAAGAAATACACCCATTTCAATAGTCAGACCGGCAAAATTAATTTGCAAAAACATCCCTGGGAGATTATTTCAACCTACTGGAACTGGTTGAAGCCCAAAGGTGATGAGCTATGGCATACCAATGGCCGTATCAACGAAATCTGGCAATCCGGTTTTGATGATACCGAACGCCGTGCCTATATTGCCCAGCGTTTCCCGTCCGATGCCCAGTTCGTCGAGATTCATCCCGATGATGCGGCAACTCGTGGTATCGAGTCCGGCGATCTGGTGATGATGTACAACGAACGAGTGCCCAACTTTAAAGATGCTATTCTGGGTGTTTTCTCAAATGATCTTCAATTTGATGAAGCGCTGAAAAATGGACATATCGAGTTAGGCAAGGCGGCGGTAACAGCAGTGGCCCTGGTGACTCCGGCCATTAAAAAGGGAGTGACTTTCAGTAATTTTCTTAATACGGTGCAACCTACCAATGTGTTGCAAGGTGCAATAACAGACACTATTACCGGAAATTATAACTTCAAGTTAGGTATTGCCAAAATAAAGAAACTTGGCGAGTCCAAATACAAACACACCTTTAACAGTATGACTTTTGTGCCACGAACGCTTACGGCTTAAAGGGTATATATTGCAAAGAAAAACCCCCGCTCAGGGACGAGCTTTTTTTAGGCAAGTGATAGGTCAAGGTTTAAGGGTTTAAAAGACTGTGAGTTTTTATGGGGTTGTACCAATACCGCCACATGCGCTTTTGGAGAAGTCTGGCTATCAAACGCTGTTCAACCGAGGCAGTTTGTCAGTGACTCCGGCGTGCCCCTCCCGGCGGGGTATAACCCCATTTTTTTCTAAAACTGTTGATAAAGAGTTTGTATTTGTAATGACTGATTTTGCAGAAGTGCGTATTGGTATCGTCACTGTTTCAGATCGCGCCAGCTGTGG
>Ga0256830_1002934_pt1 | contig 10895 bp, 9 predicted proteins | sample 128326metaG_FD_190537 | JGI IMG/M metagenome (GOLD analysis project Ga0256830, IMG submission 190537) | Hydrothermal vent microbial communities from Lau Basin, Pacific Ocean - 128-326 | ecosystem: Environmental > Aquatic > Marine > Hydrothermal vents | place: Pacific Ocean: Lau Basin | collected...
TCGGCGGATCCACAGGAAGTGCCAACATTACCTCCGAACAGAAGCATGCTCTTGTGGGGAGGGAAATAGACCATTGTGAGGAAGTCGCGGGAGCTCGGAGAAACCGGAGGAGTCATCTTGGTCCATTTCGTCCCATCGAACTCCCAGGTGTCGTTGAATCTCTTAATGAACCCCCCCTGGGAATTTGCATGTCTGCCCCCGAACAGGACCACCCGATCCCGGGCCGGGTCGTAGGCCATCGCGAAGTGATGCCTTGGAGGTGGGCCCTTCGTGGGATCGAGGTTGAGCTTGACCCAGCCCGTGCTGACCTGGGATCGCGGGGTCGGGGCAAGTAGGAGGAATGAGACTATCAAGAGGGAGGAAATGGTTCGGAGGTTCATGGCTTCAGTCCTTCATGAGATGTGAGGATTTCCGTTATTTCAGGAGGAGAGGAAGCGGATCGCTCACGGCTTCGAAGGTGGAGGGGGCCTTGGCCGAGAGCAGGGCGGTGTGGTGCAGGGTCAGCGACGGGACGAAGGGGATCGGGGGCATCTTGAAGCGGGCCGTGACACGCCCTCCCGTCATGCCGGGCATCACGCCGACGATCGGCGCGAGCCAGAAGTTGGCCTTGGGGTCGAAGAGGGCCCACAGGTACCAGTCCAGGTTCAGCGGCACGTGCAGGGGCTTTCCTCCGAGTCCGGGGAGATTGAATCCGGGCGTCGTGCCGCTCGCCGAGCCGATGAGCACGAAGATCCGCCCGACTGACCATGGCCCCCCGTCGATCGTGAAGTTGATCTGGCCTCCGGTCTGGCGGGAGAGGGTCGCACGGTCGGCGATGAGGATTTCGCGCTTGAGAATCCAATCGCCGTTCATGACCGAAGGTCCCCTTCGCCCGCCGCCCATCAGGATGCGAGCTCGCCAGGGATCGAAAGCGAAGGCGGCCTCTGTTCGAGGGGATGGAGCTGTTTTTGTGGAGAGCCTTCGCCACCAGGGGGTCTGGAAGATCCAGGCATCCCCGAGGGCCTTGCCTGTGCCGTCCTCACCCCCGTAGAGCAAGAACAGGTTGCGGTGGTCGTCGTAGACCAGCCCGGCGCCGGCCCGTGCTCCGGGTAGGATGGACGAGGAGACCCGGCTCCAGGTCGTGCCGTTCCAGGTCCAATGGTCGGCAAGGGCTCCGTTCGCCGTCCGACCGCCGACCAGGACGACGGTGTTCGCCTTCGTATCCGTGCAGGAGGCGGCGAGCGTCCTGGCCGAAGGAGAGGCGGTCGGGCCAAGCTTCGTCCAGGTGCTCCCTGAGAAGGTCCAGGTGTCGTTGAGGAGGCCGGAGGCGCCCTGGCCACCGAAGAGGAGGACCTTCTTCGAGACCGGGTCCCACTCAAGAATGTGGCCTGCACGGGCCGGCGGGCTCACCGGGGGGAAGAGTTGCGTCCAGGTATTCTTTACCGGATTGAAAGTCCAGGTGTCGCCGAGCAGGCTTCCTCCGGCCCCCTTTCCGCCGAACAGCACAAAGACCTTCCCGTCGAAGGCCAGCCGCCCACGCATCCGCGGCGCCGGCGGTCTATTCGCAGGCTTCAGCTGCGTCCACTTCGTCCCGACGTGGATCCAGGTGTCCCCCAGGACGGTTCCTTTCCCGTCGGCCCCGCCGAAGAGGAACCGCACCTTCGTGATGGGATCCCCAGCGATCGCAGCTCCATAGCGGGGGCCGGGATTCGAACCAGGAACCGCGGCCCAGGTCCAATCCGTGCTTGGGGGCAGGGTTTCGACGATTCCATACATCTGGGAGGCTCGCCATGAAGTAATGGATGAATCATTCCAATAGGAATATATGCCCTTCCATTGCTTGCCCCATGGCGGGCCAAAAACATGGCCCCAGTCCTCATTTCCCCCGAAATTGTTTGGTTCACCAGGCGCCCAATTGGTGTATGTGACCTTCTCTCCGCTGATCCATTCCCATTTTCCTTCTTGGCGTTGATCGGTGAAGCCGATCCAATAAGCGTTAGGGCCGAAGGTCTTCCACAGCCAGTCTTGTTCCGCTTGGTTTCTGATCGTGACCAGATGACCGCCCCACTTGACCGCGAGAGCTTCGGCCTGCTTCCAATTCATTGAAGGAGTGGTCGCGTAGAGGTGGTTGTTGATCGGGGATTTGATCCAGGTCTGGGCGGGGAGGGAGGGGACTTTGAAAAGGAGAACGAGCGGGACGGCGGCGAGGAATAGGCGGGAGAGTCCGCGGATGGAACGGGTCATTGGGACACCTCTCGGGGGATTGGGACGATACACGGTTCGGGTTTTCGGAAAGGTTTGGAGGCCGCTGCACGGAGGCTGTGGAGGAGCTCGATCCTCCGGGGAGGCTTCTGGAGCGCCACGCGGCGAGGAGGCGCGGGGAAAGAAAGTGGGAGGACCCGCGGGGCACGCCGCCGCGGGCCCTCCGGCCCCGGGAGCAAAGGGTAGGCTCCAGCGAAGAGTGGACCGGGGAGGACGACCGGATCGAAATGCCGGGGAGAGAGGAGGGGAATCAGGCATCGAAGGTCGCTCCACGGGCGAACCGAAGGTCTCCACCGGAAACCGGGGGAAGGAGGCCCCTGTCTCCTCGAACGCCGGAGCGAGGGGCTCGTGACGGAATTTTCAAGAAAACCGCCATCTTCGGAACGAGGGCCGGAGCGAGGGCCGGGGAGGGGCCCTGAGGGGGCTTGCTCGGGGGTTCCCGTAGGCGTTCTCCAGGCCGAGGGGGCGGCAGAGGCCCCCGGGGGACGGATTCCAAGAGGTGGGACTTTTAGGTATTCTTTCGCCGGTAGCCGCCCGGACCTTCCGAGGTCGCCTTCATGTCCCAAACTCCACCCGGTTCCAAAGAAGCCCAAGAACTCTTGCGCGCGCTGGACGAGGCGCTTGGCCGGGGTGGCGGAGACCCGCTCGAAGCCCTGGCGGCGGTGTTGCGACGGGACCAGGGACGACCCGACCCGAGCATCCTGGCGGGACTCCAGGGTGAAGAGGTCGGCGGGTATCGAATCGAGAGGCTCATCGGGATCGGCGGCATGGGGGCGACCTACCTCGGAAGGAGTCCCGATGGCGAGGAGGTCGCGGTCAAGGTCGTCGGCATCCTTTCCCCGGAACGTCGCGAGCGATTCGAGGTCGAGTGCCGGATCCTTCGAAAGCTGGACCACCCCGCGATCGTACGCTACCGAGACCATGGAGTCCTCGAGGACGGATCCGGTTTTCTCGTCATGGACTACGTGCCGGGGGTCACCCTCCAGCAGGTTCTGGACCTGCTCTCCGGGGAGATCCCGGGCAGGGGGGGAATCCCCCTGCTGGAGAGCGTTCCGCTCGACAGGCCTTTTTCCTCCCCGAAGTTCAGGCGGCGGATGGTGCGGCTCATCGCCTCCTGCGCCGAAGCCCTGGCCTTTGCGCACGAACTCGGGGTCGTGCACCGCGACATCAAGCCCGCCAATGTGATCCTCCGCGACGGCCGCGAGCCCGTCCTCATCGACTTCGGGCTCGGCCGCGATCTCTTCCGCTGCGTCTCGCTGACGAGGTCCAGCGCGATCCTGGGCACGCTCTCCTACATGTCTCCGGAACAGCTCGAAGGGAACGGGAACCAAGCCGATCCGCGGTCGGACGTCTTCGCTCTCGGGCTCGTCCTCTTCCGCTGCCTGACCGGCCGTGAACTCCGGCGGGACTTCAACGAGGTGCTCGCCTACGGCAGGCGGCCCTTCCTCTTCGCGCGGGACGATGCCGGCCGGATCGACCCGCCTCTCCGCGCGGTCCTCTATAAGTGCCTCGACCCGAAACCGGAGCGGCGTTACGGGACCATGCGGGAACTCGCCACCGACCTGCACGCCTATCTCGAAAGCGGCCGGGTCTCCGCGAGGAACCCCGGCCTCCTCGCGCGTTTCTGGCGCGGGCGGGCGGGAAGGCCGTCCCTCGCGGTCGCGAGTCTGGTCCTGGTCGCCGGGGGGGCCTATCTCTTCGGCCTGCCGCCGGCGCCCCACTATCTCTGGGTCGATCTGCTCTGGGATGGAATCGACCTGAGGATCGACGGAGGGCCCAAGCTCCAGACCCCGTTGGTCCGGAATCCCATCGCCCCCGGCCCGCACAGCCTCGTCTTCTCGCCCCCGTGGGGGGCGAAGATCCGTCGCGATTTCGTCGTGGACCGCCGCTTCACCAGGATCACGATCCTGAACCGCCACTCGAACAAAGGAAAGCCGGCCATGACGTTCTATGGGGGAGACGACGGGGCCTACTTGAAGGTCCTGCCCGGGCCCAAGGCGCAGGCCCTCCGTGTAGACGGCCGCGAAGCCCCCCTGAAGGCTTGGGTTCGGCTCGCACCCGGCCAGCACGAGCTCTTGGCTTCGGGTGAAGGCGGGGTCCTAGAGCGGAAGATGCTCGAGTTCCGCCCCGGGGAGTTGCACTACATCTCCATGCTTCCCGAAATCACCGAAAAGCTGGAGGGTTCGTATCGGCTGACCCTCTACAGCGTCCTCTCACCTCTTCCTCCGGGCATCAACCTCTCGCTCTCCGACGGTGCCGTCAGGTTTCTGAACGACTTCGGGGAGGACAATGCCCAGCCGGGGGAGGCCGGATCCCAGGCGGGGATCACCTCCACCGCTCCTGGGAAGGAAGTCACCGCCGAACTGCGCGTTCGTTTTCCCGAGGCGATGCGTTCCCTCGCCTTCTACTCGCTGTCGGACAACCGGAAAAACCCCGATTCCGAGGCTCCGCCCGCATCGGAACTGGAGGTCGAGTATCGGGTCGAGGGACGGCCGTGGGTCGCGATGCCGGGCGACGGGAACCTTTACGGAGGGCTCATCGAGATCGTGGTTCCGGCACAGGGGACGAGGTGGTTCGAGTTGCGTGCGCGCATCCTCGTCCGCCAGGAACCGCTCACTTGGACGCCGGTCCATTTCCTCACGACCTACGTGGATCATTCCGCCATGGGCAATGCCCCCAGCTTCGCGCTCGTCGCGGATCCGCGGCCGGGGGTCGTGCGGCTGCCCCGCCCGCTCGGGTTGAGAGAGTACGTCGAGGCGGAGGGATTCGGGAAGACCGAGGGTCGTGGCGAGGGCGAGCCCGAAGCGGGCCCGGAGGAGGATTCGGATCGATGAGTGCGGATGTGCCGCGGGAATCGGAGGCCCGTGGGGGAATACCCGGCGACCTGAGGCTCCTGCTCGAGACCCTCGAACGCGCGGGGGCCTCGCGCTCGCCGTCGGTCCTTCTCGCGCTGCGCCGCAGGATCCAGCACTACGCCCGCGCGAGCCTGCCGCGCGGTGACGCCCTGCGTCTCGAGATGGATTCCGAGGACCTCGCGCAGGATGCTCTCCTGAAACTGATCCGCGTCGTGCATCTCTTCCGCGGCCGGAGCTGGGCCGAGTTCTTCGCGTTCGTGCGTCGTGTCACCGCCCGCGAGAAAGTGGACCGCGCCCGCGAGCAGGCCCGCGGGCCCGAACGCGAGCCCTTCGAGGGGCCGCCGCCCGATCGAAGCGGCGCGACCCCGAGCCTGATCCTTTCGCGCCGCGAGGAACGCGCGCGCCTGAAGGCGCTGATCGAGTCCCTTCCCGAGCCCTATCGGGCTCCGCTGCAGCTTCGGCTGGAGGAGCATTCATACTCGGAGATCGGCAGGCGACTCGGGCTCGGTGAGGCCGCTGCCCGCAAGCGCGTCTCCCGGGCCCTCGAGATGCTGCGTGCTTTCTGGCGGGAGGGCTGAGCCCGAGAGCGGGGCGGCCCTCCCGTCATGCCGGGCATCATGTCGGCGGTAGGTCCGAGGAGCGGCATGGCTATGGGTGGGAGAAGTTCGATGTATGGTCGGCAAGCCAGGAGAGCGAGACCAGGGGGTCTGGAATGAACGCCATGAGCTACAGTCCGGAGGAGCTTCTCGGGCCGCTGAACGAGGTCGAGAAGAAGAACGCTCCACGTGAGCTTTACGCCGTCGGCGACACGGGCATCCTGTCTGCCGGCCCCCGCGTGTCCGTGGTGGGGTCGAGGAAGGCGACCGCCGGGGGGCTCTCCCGAGCGGCCCGCATGGCGCGGTGCATCGTCGAGCGGGGCGGCGTCGTGGTGAGCGGCCTTGCGGAAGGCATAGACACGGCTGCCCATACGGCCGCTGTCGAAGCCGGGGGCTGTACCGTGGCGGTGCTCGGAACGCCGCTCGACAAGTTCTACCCGGCAGCAAACCGCGCTCTCCAGGAGCGCCTCATGCGCGAGCATCTCGTGCTCTCCCAGTTCCCGATCGGGATGCACCCGGGACGCAAGGCCTTCCCGATTCGCAACCGCACCATGGCGCTCATCTCCGACGCGACGCTCATCGTCGAGGCGGGGCAGTCGAGTGGCACCCTTCACCAGGGCTGGGAAGCGCTGCGCCTCGGTCGGCCGTTGTTTCTCATGGAGTCGCTCACGAAGCGCAGCGACCTCACCTGGCCCCAAGAGATGCTCGGCTATGGCGCGGAAGTCCTCTCCGACGGCACGCTTGAGTTCTTCTTCGAGATGCTTCCGGAGCGCTCCCGTGACGAACGAACCGGACTTGCTCTCTGAGGTCGTCTACGGGGCATCGTTTTTTCTTAGGCCAAGGACCTCTTTGGCGAATCCGCCGGCTTGCGGGGAAGCCGGCTCTCCACTTTCATACTGGACTCTCGTTCTTGCCGCTGAAAGTCTTCGACGATCCGCTTCAGGTCGAAATCTAGAGATGCAGCGTGTGCCTCTCGAGGCCGGCGAATCTCTTCGACGATCTCATCCTTCCTGGTGTTCATTCGTCAGTTCTTCTGGTGTGCAGATTACCGGCGGCTCGTAGCCGGCCTCTCTGCACACGTGTTCGATGGCTTGGCGCATTGTAGCATTCGCGATGTGCTTGCAGTTCCATGTCAAGAGGAATTCGATGCCGTGGACTGCCGCAACTGCTATGTGCAGTGCGTCCTCCGTGGCCTTCTTCGGGATGGCACCGCTCTTCAGGAGTCTTGCGGCGAGTTCGCCGGCGGCGTCGGTAACTCCCAGTCTCGGAATCACTTGGACGAAGGCGGTCCGCTCTCGCGCAGCGTCCTTGTCGCCGGCCGAGGGTCGCTGATGACCAACTGGGAGATGAACAGGTCGTAGTCTTGAGCCCCGGTGTCGAACCACTCCCGCGTGATTTGCTGACGCCCGGCGACGACCAGATCCCGACTTTGACGCGATGTAGCGTACCTGATCACGCTTGTTTCGAGATACACGGTGGGTTTCGTCATTAGTCTCCGCTCCTCGGCCTAGCCCTCAACATCAACGGCTGCTCGCAGTGCCGTCCGCTGCATGCTGTTGTTAGGCAGATGCTGCACAGCGCTGATTACGACGCTTCCTCTTCAAGGGTTTCCTCTTCCTCCCAGTTCTCGGGCCCGTCGTCGTAGGTTTCCACCTCAGCGTCGGGCTGGAAAAGCGCCTGTTCGCGCGGGATGCTCTTGCCGGTCACCGCCTCGATACGCTGGAGCAACGCCTCGGCGCGAGCGGCGTAGAAGCCCCAGAAGTCGTCGGCCCGGAGCGGTGCAGGTTCGATGCAGTGGGAGCGCAGGATCTCGTCCAGGCGCGTGTGGTCGATGCCGCCAGCCTTCTCTACGGCCGGGAGGTACTTCGACGGGGCGCGGCCACCAATCTGGCGGTTGGTGCGGGCGGCGAGCGGGGTCTTGTTGATCACGCTGTTGTAGATGGCGCGGTCGAGGCCCGCGGCCTTACACCAGCGCTCTGGAAAGATGTGGTGGATGTCCACCCTGTCATCGAAGAAAGTCTGAGCCTCGATCGGTTCGCCGGTGCGGAAGTCGCACGCCCCGTCGCGCATTAGGAGCGCGTAGAGCCCCTTGTAGGCGGCGCTGTTGCGCGTGCGGAGCGTCAGCAGGCGCCCGGCCTGGAAGTTTGATTCCTGGATGGTAACGGGTTCCGAGGCTTCGCCGCGCACAAAGGCAACCACCTCGGGCAGGTCGCGAGCGAAGCGAGTCTCGGTGGCGCCGCTGTAGAGCTCGCCCAGGACCCCACACCAGTACCAGCACGCGATCTTCTGTCGCGCGCCCTCGGTCTCGCCATCCCTGCCCAGGTCCACGAAGATCGCGGCTAGCGGTACGAGCTGGGTGCGGTAAGGCAGATCGCGTGCCTTGAATACCTTCTGGCCGTGGAGGAAGCGCGCGGCGCGCACGAATCCCTCCTCCACACGGTCGGTCCAAGCCTTCCAGTCCTCCACCTCGAGCTTCAGGATGTCCCTGCGCTTGCAACTGATGCCGGGCGCCTTGTCGGCGGCGGTTCCCCTGGCGAGGGCTTCGCGGCGGCGCTCCTGGGTAACAAGGAGCGAGATTGCCTGGAGGAAGTCGTCGTTTTGGAGGTTCGCCAGCACAGGGTGTGTGCGCTTCAGGCGCCTTTCCCGCGCCGTCCAGTCGTCTCGGAGCTGATAGTCGTCGGCTGCGAAGGCGGCGGTCAGGAGTTCGAAGACGTTGAGCGCCACACCACCGGTGTTTACTCGCTCGAAGACTAGGCAGACCGCCTCCTTAGGAGTTTCCTTCTTCAGCTCGATCACCGGCACTTGGTACTGCTCGAAGCGCTTGATGACCTCCCGCTCGAAGTTGTTGAAGAGCTGCATCCTCTCGCGGTCGAAGTTCCAGTGCTCGCTGTATGCTTGGCGCCAGTCGGCGCTCTGGAAGACTCGATTTGCTGGAAAAAGGTCATGGGCGTACTCGCGCTCCGGCACGGAGAGGTCGAGTGCAATCTCCCCGCCGAACGTCTTAACCACTCGGTCCTCGGGGACGCTCAATACGGCATCGTCGCGGTCGTCGTCGTTGGTGACCGCTTTCTTCATGTCGAAGTAGTACCAGCGGCGGATGGGCTTCCCCTTCTGGTCCTTGGTCTCGACGGCCTCCCTGCCAAGGAGCGCCTGGTAGAGGGAAGTCAGACGCTGCTGGCCGTCGAGGATCATCGTCTCGGGGGCGACTTCGCGAAGGCGTGGATGCGTACCAGAGAGAGGTCGGGGTCTGAAACGAACGTACTCGCCGCCCGTTTCGAGCAGCATCACGGCCCCGATTGGGAATGACACCGACACGCTGGCGATCAGGCTCCGAATCCGCTCATCGTCCCACACCCACCCACGCTGGAAGTCCGGGAGCTGCAGCTTGCCGTGGTCCGCCCGCCCGAGCAGGTCCTGAAGGGGGGTCTTGGTACTGTCGAAACTTGCTCCGATCACTCGTGATTTCTCCTGACCTCCGTTCAGGTCTGTGCCTAAGTTCCCCTCATTTGCCCAACGCCGTGGCGATCAGCGGCCGTCCGGAGGCCGGTTTGCTGCATCGGCTGGTTGGACTGCTTCCTCCTCATCCTCTGATCTCGCCACGCTCTCACCTGTTGTCTGGAGACCTCGTAGCACTCGATTTGGTATCGCTCGCACCTCTCACGGACTTCGTCCGCGATGGAGTAAGCGACCAGAACCGCTCGTCCCTCTCCCAAAGGCCGGTCGGCTAGGAACTCCAGCATTGCACAGTACTTCAAGGCCTGAAGTGGCCCGACGAGGTCATCGGACTCGACTTCCACCTCGACCTCTACGCCCACAACCCGCCCAAATCTGTCGTGCAGGTAGACGTCGGCGCGGTCTCCGGTCGAGAAGCCGAATTCCACCCCTCTAGTCTCCAGCCCCTCTTCTCCAAGGGCGAGCCCGGGTTGGTCAGCCACGTATTCCTTCAACAAGCGATGGTCTTCAGATTCACCACCAGCGCCCATGCGGCCCTTTCTGGCCGAAGCGGGCGCAGCCGTGGGGGCCTTAAGCTCGGCGTCGCGGAAGTCTGACAGGATTTGATCGAACTCAGCCTTGCTCAGTTTCTTGAGGCCGGACCGTTTGTCACCGAACCCACGGAAGTTGAATTTGGGAGCGTATCCAAGGATTTCGTTGAGCCTTAATCTAGGAACGAACCCCGCAGTGGAGACCACCCGGGTAGGAGCATACCAGCGCCACCAGATTTTGGTGTGGTCCGTGTAGGTCGTCGGCTCGTCGGCTCCATCGGACTCGAGACCTCTCTCGACGCGACAGAGCCCTACTACGCCTTGCTTACCTCTCCGGCAAATCGAGCGTCTTGATCCTTCCGGAGACAGCCTGACTTCCGTCCGACCGGTTGCAGACTCGTAAACGAAGACGAGATCGCCTACGGCAAGGGAGGATCCCGCATCCTCGAGACCATCCTGAAGCCAGATGCCCTCCACATCCCGCTCATCGTCGTCTCTCGGCGGCCAGTGAAGCGTCAGCCAGTAGTTGGTCTTACTCATACGCTTCTGTCACCCCAACGTTCTGGTTCAGCCGCGGCGCGTAGCGCCATCCACTGCAACCGGTTGTTATGCCGTGTTTTCTCGTTCGCGATCACCATACTCCTCAGCAAGCGCCCGGTGAAGTTCCAGGGCGCCGACCATTTCGGATTCTCCGACAATGGATCTAGGGTCCAGCGCAAGACAGATGTCGATATCCCTTTGAGACAGGTAGTTTCCATGGATCAGGACTTCACAGACCTGATCGGTGGGGTCGGCGTATTCGCGTTCATCGGCATTGTGGTTCTGCACCAAGAACTGGCGGTAGCAGGTTTCGATGACGGGCCTGGACTGCTTCTGGATCTCTCTCACAATCCGCAAGATCTCCCTTATCTTGCCATCGAGGGCGGACTGCGTGCTGAAGAAGATGTTGCCGTTCGGATGCGCGGTACTGTTCCGGTCGTCCACCAGCTTGGCATAGGTTCCGATCATGGCGTTGTCGCAGGCAATGAGCTTGAGAAAGCGCAGGATCGTCCGCTCGTTGACAGTGCTGAATACAAAGGGTGAGGACGCGTCAAGGAGGTATTGTCAAAAGCTGTGGATGGCTGAATCACGCGGCGACCTTGGTTCCATCCTTGAATCGCACTCCTTGGAGGACGTCTCCGAGGAGTTGGTGTCCATTCAGCTTCCGCCACTTGCGCTCG
>Ga0256830_1002935_pt1 | contig 10892 bp, 12 predicted proteins | sample 128326metaG_FD_190537 | JGI IMG/M metagenome (GOLD analysis project Ga0256830, IMG submission 190537) | Hydrothermal vent microbial communities from Lau Basin, Pacific Ocean - 128-326 | ecosystem: Environmental > Aquatic > Marine > Hydrothermal vents | place: Pacific Ocean: Lau Basin | collected...
CGGTTTCAACATGGAGTATGCAGAAAAGCTGTTTGGGCCGTTCCAGCGCCTGCACAGCCCGCAGGAGTTCGAAGGCACCGGCATCGGCCTGGCGACAGTCGCACGTATCGTTCAGCGCCACCGTGGAAAAATCTGGGCCAGCGCCGAAAAGGACAAAGGTGCGACATTTTATTTTACCCTTGGATAACCTGTCTTTATCGGCGTGGTGCTGATTCACCGTCGGCCTGTCAGGCAGGAGGCGGTAATGCTTCCCCGGTTGCGTGTTTGCCTCTATAATACCCTACTTGTTTATTCAGGAATGGCTGCGTGCAGCAGGTATTCAGTGGCAGGTCTAATAAGGTAGCTGGCGTTTTATGAAAACTACGATTCAGTCTTTTATCCCCCCGGTGCGTACATTGATGGGGCCGGGTCCTTCCGATGTGCATCCAAGAATTTCCGCGGCGATGGCACGGCCGACGATCGGCCATCTCGACCCTAAGTTCGTGGCGATGATGGATGAGGTCAAGCAGTTGTTGCAATACGCGTTTCAGACCGAAAACGCATTGACCATCCCTGTTTCCGCCCCCGGTTCGGCCGGCATGGAGACCTGTTTCGTCAATCTCGTCGAGCCTGGAGACAAGGTGATCGTGTGTAAGAACGGGGTGTTCGGCGGACGGATGCAGGAAAACGTCGAGCGCGCCGGTGGCAGCGCGGTCATGGTAGAAGACGACTGGGGGGAGCCTGTCGACCCGGAAAAACTCGAACAGGCGTTGACCGAGCATCCCGATGCACGCCTGGTCGCGTTCGTGCATGCCGAGACCTCGACCGGCGCCTTGTCCGATGCCGAACGGCTGTGTGCGTTGGCACGGCAGCATGACTGCCTGACGATCGTCGATGCGGTGACTTCACTCGGCGGTGTGCCGGTGTACGTCGACGAGTGGGGGATCGATGCGATCTATTCAGGCACACAGAAGTGCCTGTCTTGTACGCCGGGACTGTCGCCGGTGAGCTTCAGCGAACGCGCGGTGCAGAAGATCAAGTCGCGCAAACACAAGGTGCAGAGCTGGTTTCTGGATCTCAACCTGGTGATGGGCTACTGGGGCAGTGGTGCCAAGCGGGCTTACCATCACACTGCGCCGGTCAACGCACTTTACGCGCTGCACGAAGCGCTGGTGATCCTGCAGGAGGAAGGCCTGGAAAATGCCTGGGCACGGCACAAGCAAAATCATCTCGCCTTGCGTGACGGCCTGGCCGCCCTTGGGATCAGTTTCCTGGTGCGCGAGGAGGCGCGGCTGCCGCAGCTGAACGCTGTGCTGGTACCGGAGGGCGTCGACGAACTCGCTGTGCGCCAGCGCCTGCTGCAGGAATACGACCTGGAGATCGGCGCCGGGCTGGGCGATTTGGCCGGGAAAATATGGCGTATCGGCCTGATGGGTTATGCCAGCAGTGCCAAGAACGTGGCTTATTGTCTCAGCGCACTGCGGGCATTGTTGAACTGATCCGGTTTATCGTGGTGCGCTGGTGCGTACAACGCACCAGCGCACCAACAAACCCAAACAATTCACACACCAAGGCCAGACGCAAGCGCACCAAGCCGCTTGAGCGCCTTCCGTGCCTGCTCCCCGTCGACGGCGGCACAGCTTAAGCGTATATAATTCTGAAATTGTTGCTGCGCACTGAAAAGTATCCCCGGTGTGATGGCGATTCCTTTGTCGAGCGCCCGGCGGTAGAGCTCGATACCCTGGATTTCCTGTGGCAGTTCCACCCACAGTAGAAAGCCGCCCTGCGGGTTGGACATCCTGGTGCCGGCAGGAAAATATTCCAGCACCCAGTGCCGCAGCTGTTCCATACGGCGGCGGTAGACGGCCGCGGTACGGCGCAGGGTGCGCCGGTAACTGCCGCGCTTCAGCAGCTCGCAGACGGCCAGTTGCGGGTAAATCGCGGTGCTGATGTTTTCCAGGAATTTCTGGTAGATGATTTTCTCGGTCAGCGTCCCGGCGGCGATCCAGCCGAGCCGCAGGCCAGGGGCCAGCGTCTTGGAAAAAGACGAGCAGTAGACGACCGTACCCTTGTTGTCCCAGGCCTTCAGTGCCTTCGGCCGGCGTGGGCTGAAGCCAAGTCCGCCGTAGATGTCATCCTCGATCAGCGGCACGCCGGCGCGCTCCAGCAGTGCAACGAGCCGTTGACGGCTGGGTTCGGGCACCAGCGCACCGGTCGGATTGCTGAAGCTCGGGACCAGGATACAGGCACCGATACGCCGCCTGTCGAGTGCACGGCCCAGCGACTCGAGGCAGATTCCATGCTGTGGATGGGTCGCAATCTCCAGCGCTTTCATGCCCATGTTTTCTATCGTCTGCAGGATACCGAAATAGGTTGGCGATTCGATGGCAATCGTATCGCCGGGGCGGGCGACGACGCGTAACGCAATACTCAGTGCCTCGAGGCAGCCGTTGGTCACGACGATCTCCCTGGCATGCGTGCGGCACCCGGCTTCACGCATCAGCTTGACGATTTCCTTGCGCAGTGCGGGTTCGCCCTGGGTATCGGCGTAGGCGCCAGGACTTTTGTAGTGCCGGCGGGCACTGCCGGACACGGCGCGGGCCAGTTGCCCCAACGGCAGCATGTCGTCCCCGGGTACCGCGGCACCGAGCCGGACCAGCGTGGCGGAGCGTGCTTCCTGGATCAGCGACATCGCCAGGTGTGCAACCGTGACCTTGGTCGCGATCATCGGTGGGCGGCTGTGTGAAGGCACTTCCGGTGCCTGTCGCCTGGCCCGTACGAAGTAGCCCGACCGGGGCCTGGCTTCGACCAGGCCCTGTTGTTCGAGCAGTTGGTAGGCCTGTATCGCGGTAGTGACACTTACGTTGTAGGTCGTCGACAGTGAACGCAGCGAAGGCATGCGCTCGTTGATGGTGTAGTGGCCCTGGTCGATCAGGCTGCTCAACTCGTCAGCGATTTGTTCATACAGGGTCGGTTGCATGGCGCCACAAACTGTTATTGTCGATTTTATTATTAACTGTATCTGTTATGGTTAAAGGTTTTACTCTATTTTAGCCCGTAAGACAAGTGCCGTTACCGCAACCTGCGAGGAGTCAGTCATAGTGATTAGTAGAAAAGAGATCCAAGCATTGTCTTGCGGGCTGCTTGGAATGAGACTGTTCAGCCTGACACCACCTGCCACCCATGCCGCACCCTTGCACCGTCTCGCGACGAACGGTGGTCAAGTCGGAATCGGCTGGTACAGTTTTATGTGCAGGGCGGGAGACGGGCGATGACGGCGACTTGCTGGCTGAACGGCCGTTTGGTCGAGCCGGCGCAGGCACAGGTCTCTGTATTCGATCATGGCCTGCTGTATGGTGATGGTGTGTTCGAGGGCATCCGGTTCTACGACCGGCGGCCGTTCAGACTGGAACAGCACCTGCGGCGACTGCAGGACTCGGCCAATGCAATCATGCTGAGAGTGCCGTATTCATGTCCTGAGCTGACAGAGGCGGTTACCGAAGTCATCCAGGCGCACCAGTCTGCCGATGGTTACCTGCGCCTGGTCGTGACCCGCGGGCCAGGCTCGCTTGGTATCGATCCGGTCTCTTGCGGTGAGCCCAACGTGTTTATCATCGCCGATCGATGCACGCTGCTCGGCGGTGACGAAATGCGTGACGGGATTACGTTGATGACCGCCTCCACCCGCCAGGTTCCGGCCGATGTGCTCGATCCGGGGATCAAGAGTCTGAACTATTTGAATAAAGTGCTGGCACGCATCGAAGCGCGTAATGCCGGCGCGGATGAAGCGGTTTTGCTTAACCAGCAGGGCAAAGTGACCGAATGCAGTACCGAGAATCTCTTTATCGTCAAAGACGGTGTCCTGTTGACGCCACGTTGCAGTGACGGCACACTGCGCGGGATTACCAGGCAGGTGCTTCTCGAGTTGGCCGGCGAGTTGGGCATAGCGTACCGGAAAACCAGCCTGTGCAGGCTTGATTTGTATTCGGCGCAGGAGTGTTTTGTCAGTGGTACCGGCGCGGAGCTGGTTGCAGTGAAGTCTGTCGATGGCAGGCCGCTGCCGGAGTGTCCCGGCAGTCGTTTTAAGCTGTTGTCTGCGGCGTTCAGGCGCAAGGTGACAGCTGAGTGCCTGGCGCCGTGACCTGAACTCGATGAGTGTCTTAGCATGGCATCGATGCAAAAAGATTGAACTGCCCGTGGTTTTATGCGAACATTTTTCCATGGATGGATTGTTGTAGCAGCTCATGTACTTCCCGCCGGTATTTCACAGGCTGACCGTCACTATCGTGGCTTTTTTTTATGGTATCGTCTATACAGTACCAGGTGTCGCTGCATCGCGGGATACCGACAGCCTGGCCAGGGAACTGTTCAACGCGTTTTCACGCCGCGACGAGGTGAGCCTGAAGAAGCTGATTTTGAGCCGGACGGATCTTTCCTACCTGATGAAAAAGGTAAAACGCAGCGTCGACAGCAAGGCGCCCGGTGCGGCGCGTAATATCGAATCGACGATGCTTGGCGAGCATATCCGCCTGATCGACAGCGACCCGCATTTTGCAATGTCGATGATTCGCTATCATCGTATCCTGCTGTCTTTTTCCAAGGCACGCCTGCGTGGCAGCGAGGCGGGGATAGACTGGAGTAAGGTGCGTTATCTGAGGCACCAGCAGTTTCCACGTCCGTCCAGGCTTGGTGTGCCGAATGTCAGCCTGCGTATTTATTTCCAAAGTAACGGCAGGGTTTATCAGTTGAACCTGCTGGGTGCGCTGAAAACCACACGTGGCTGGTCTGTCAGTGATGCACTGAAATGGCATGGGCCGGCAGACGGGAAACCGCGTTAGCCCGCCAGGTAAGGGTGTGCTGGACACAGGTCTGGTCAGTGGGAACGCCGTGTGTTACGCTTGTCTCCTGGAAAACAATAACAATAACATGAATAACAATAATGATAAGAAAACTGATTTTTCATGCCTCCGGTATCCTGGTCGTCGCGATGTTACTGGTGTTGTTGCGCGGCTGGCAGGCCGTCTCTGAATACAACAAGGCTTCGCAGAATTTCTGGAACGGACATCGCCCGTCAGCGCTTGGTACGCGTCCCAAGACACCAGTGTTCGGGGATGCGCATCGGGACAGGCAGCTGCGTGCGAAGCATATTCTGGGGAGAGCCAGGCCGACGGTCGATGCCAGGCTGGTCAGGCCGTGTGTGACCAAGAGCCTGCCGGCGCTGCCGGTGCGTGTCGATTTCAATGGCAGGCTGCAGGTATTGTGCGGGTTCAGGCAGCCTTATATAGTCGATTGGCAACATAAGTAATCGCCGGGCGCGGACGCTGGTAGGCAACCTGGGTTAAGCCTTTTTATTCCCGTGGTTTGTATGCTATCTTCAGCATCGTCTCAACAGCATGCGGTGCAGCGCGTTATGAAAAAGTGGTTTCGCCGGACCGGGGTCGTCCTGCTGCTGGTATTGCCGGCATGGCTTGGGTTCCTCGGTTATGAAATCGCCCGTTTTGGCGCTGTGCATACCGACCGGGGCGGCGATGCGGCAGTCGTGCTCGGAGCCGCTGTATGGGGTAAGCAGCCGTCACCGGTCTTTCGTGAACGGATTCGTCACGCGATCTGGCTTTACAAGCGCGGCCGGGTCAGGAAAATCATCTTTACCGGTGGAAAACAGGGCGGTAAAGCTTATACCGAGGCTGAAGTGGCCAAGGGCTATGCGCTGCAGCACGGCGTGGCTGCGGCCGATATCCTGGTCGAGACGGTGTCCACGACTACCTTGGAGAACCTGCTGCAGGCCAGGAAGCTGGTAAAAAAATACCGGATAGGTTCCATGCTGCTGGTCAGCGATCCGCTGCATATGAAGCGTGCAGCACGCATGGCTAAAGACCTCAAGCTCGTCGTCTATCCGGCGCCAACGCCGACGACCCGCTACAAGGGTGGTTTCAAGAAATTTAAATTCCTGCTGCGCGAACTCTATTTCTACCAACGCTACCTGCTGGTCGGTCGCTGACAGCTGTCACCGCCTGCGGCATCGCGCCTGTTTTATATTGCCAGGGAGTCACCGAGTATGGCTGCCAGTGCCCGTGCGTGCGGTGTCGCACTGTTCAGCGCGGGAATATAGTTGAAAGACTTCCCGCCGTTCTCCAGGAACAGTGCACGGTTTTGCATGTTGATTTCTTCCAGGGTTTCCAGGCAGTCGACGGCAAATCCAGGACAGATGACATCGACCGACTCGGTTCCCTGCCGCGCCCACTCGATCAGGGTCTTGTCGGTATAGGGCTGCAGCCAGGGCTTGCGGCCGAACCGTGACTGGTAACAGAGCTGCCAGTCCTGTGGTGCAAGGCCAAGCCGGTCGGCGATCAGCTGACTGCTGCGCTGGCACTGTGCCGCATACGGATCCCCCGCATCGACGTAGGACTGGGGCAAGCCATGAAACGAAAACAGCAGCTTCTGTGCGCGTGGTTGCTGTTGCCAATGGCTGCGGACCGAGTCGCTGACCGCGTCTATATAGGCCGGATGTGCATGGTACTGGTCTATCGTGTGCAGCGCAGGGACGACACGCCAGCGCATCAGTTCTTTGAACACAAGGTCGAAGGCTGCTGCAGTCGTGGTCGCTGAATATTGTGGATACAACGGCAGAACCAGCAGGCGGTCGATGTCTTTCTGTGCCAGTTCCTGTAACGCCGAGGCGATCGAAGGCTGGCCATAGCACATCGCGATTGCTACCTGCGGCGCAGAGTCGCTGTTGGTTTGCAATACCGAGCGCAGTTCATGACCAAGCTGCCGGGTGATCTGCAACAACGGTGAGCCCTGCGGCGTCCAGATTTTGCGGTAAGCCCTGGCTGCCGGCCGTGGACGTATCCGCAGTATGATGCCATGCAGTATCGGCCACCACAACCAGCGCGGGGTGTCGACGACACGGCGGTCGTGCAGGAATTCCGCCAGGTAGCGTCTTACCTTTGTCGCTGTCGGGGCGTCCGGGGTACCGAGGTTGATCAGCAGAATCCCGGTTTTCACCGTTGTTTTGGTGGTTGACAAGCAAGCACTCCGTCATCTATGAAACAGGCAGCCTAGTTTACACACAATATGCCAGAGAGAGAAGCGGCGGGTGCGGTTTATTCCTGGCCTGGATTTCTCACTTCTCATTCTATTGTCGTCCAATAGTACGCCGTGCGCGGCGCTCACATAGAAGCCCGGGCGGGTGAGGCCTTCCGGTGATATACTTGAAAGCCGTGTTTTTTTGCTGTTCGGTGGGTCAGGAGTGATGAAAATAGTTTTTCTCGATCGTGAATCGCTCGATAGAGGTGATCTCGATTTCAGCGGGTTGGATGGTCTCGATGCAGAGGTCAGGTATCATGCGTCGACGCCACCGGAGCTCGTCGCAGAACGGATCATGGATGCGCAGATCGTCGTTACCAACAAGGTGGTGCTCGACCGTGGGCTGATCGACGGTGCCAGGCGGTTGACCGCGATCTGTGTCGCGGCGACCGGGACCAATAATGTCGATCTGCAGGCAGCGGCTGACAGAGGTATCCATGTCAGCAATGTCACGGGCTATGCGACCGCCTCGGTGGTACAGCATGTGTTTGCACTGATCACCAGCCTGCAGGTGCGCTTGCTGCAGCAGGTACGTGCCGTGCGGCGTGGCGACTGGACCCGTGCCACACAGTTTTGTCTTCTCGACTACCCGTTTCACGAACTGGCTGGTAAGACATTGGGGATCGTCGGGTATGGGGAACTGGGGCGAGCAGTGGCGAGGGCGGCGCAGGCATTTGGTATGCAGGTGATGATCAGCCAGCGTCCTGGAGCCGCTGCGGTGGCTGTCGAGCCGGTTGCGGCGGTGCGGCGCTATCCGCTGGAACAGGTGCTGCGTAATGCCGATGTACTCAGCCTGCACTGTCCATTGGCACCTAACACGCAGCATTTGGTCGACCGGCATGCGCTTGCGCTGATGAAGCCAGGTGCACTGCTGATCAATACTGCACGGGGAGGCCTCGTCGATGAGCAGGCGCTGGCCGAGGCCCTGCGGCACGGCAGGCTGGGTGGTGCCGGACTGGATGTGTTGAGCCGGGAGCCGCCGGAACAAGACAACCCATTGTTAAGCCTGGATTTGCCCAATCTTATCGTCACTCCGCACATAGCCTGGGCCAGTATCGAGGCGCGCCAGCGTTTGCTGTCGAAGCTGATCAGTAATATAAAGTGTGCTTTAGGGCTGTCCTCGCGTGCATGAAATCGATGACCTGAAATCCAGCCGTTGGTATAATTCTGCCGGAAAATCGCATGTTCCAAGGCGTGCCATTGCACCGTCTCACGACGAACGGTGGTAAGAAATGCGGGCCAGTGTGGAAAGACAATCTGCGCATACAGCACGATGCGAAGTAAAAATAATGAAAACGAGAGGAAGTACCAATGCAGTGTTTCAGTGCACGCGGTCTGTTCCTGGCGCTGATCCTTTTATTCTGTTCATCCCAATCGTTGGCACACAAGCTTGATACACATGGCGGGATTACGCTGATAGGCCAGGCCGGCCGTGACAGCCGGGTGCGGCCCGGCATCACTGCCAGTGTCGATCTGGAGTTGACGTTACAGCGGGGCCGCGGGGAATGGTTCCTGTGGCTGGAAGGTTCGACGACGGTGCAGCCGTGGCAGACTTCTGCGATACTGGTTGAGACGAACGCAGACGCCAGAACGACATTGACCCGGAAAAACAAGGGCCGCCTGCAGGTTTCCAATTTCGGTTATTCGTTTCCGTTGTGGCGGCATACGGTTTCAATCGGGTTGCTTGACGCATCGAGCATCCTCGATTCCAGCCGTATCGCCAACGACGAGACCCGGCAGTTTGTTTCCACTACACTGGTCAATAACCCGGTGATCGGCTTTCCCGACTATACGCTGGGAATGTTGATCAGAAAGAAAAGCGGTCACCAGCGCCTGGGTTATACGATGTTTCTCGGACTCGGTCATGGTCTCAGGGATACACCGGAACGCAGTTACCGGGCGCTGTTCGACCTGGACGCGCGCGAAAAGGGAGTTTTTGCCGCACTGGAGATCGATGGCAAGAAACACCTGTCAAGGCTGGATCTGCATTATCATTTCGGGTTGTGGAGCAACACGGCGGCGCACAGGTATTTGTCACAGACAGGCAGTGCGGCAAACTACGGGCTCTATACTGTACTGGAAACCAAGTTGGGAAGGCTCGATCTCAGCAGCCGGCTCGGTGTCGCGAACCGGCGGGTAGCCCAGGCAGCGGAGTTTGTTTCGTTGGCGTTGCGGTATCGACGGGGCAGGAATACCATTGGCCTGGGTGCGTCCTGGACCGGCCTCTCCGGGCATGGCAGACAGCCTGGCCAGGGGGACAGGCTGCAGGCGGAGTTGTATTACAGACATGATTTCAACAAGCATTTTTCAGTGACACCATCGATACAGTGGGTGCAGAACAGCAGCTTTGACAGCTCCAACGCTCTGTTTGACCAGGACCAGGTCATCGTCGGCATCAGGCTGCAGGCGGCGTTTTGACCGGCAGCGGTTGGCCCGCGAAAGCCGGTCAGGGCTTTTTGAGTTGCAGCAGGAGTTTGATTACTGAATCCGCATCCCAGTCCCTGCCGCCGATCGCCTTGTAGTGGATTTTGCCGTCGGCGCCAACGACAAAGGTCGTAGGCAGCACGGTGACTTTCCACTGTTTCATGATTTCCGCCTTTTTGTCCAGCAGCAGCGGAAAGTCGACCGGGTACTTGCCGGTGAAATTGAAGATCGCGTCCTCGTCCTCGCCCATGTTGACAGCCAGGATCATCAGCTCGTCACGCCTGGTCTTATGCCATGCCCGATTCATCGCGGGCATTTCATAGACGCAGGGTGGGCACCAGCTGGCCCAGAAAGAGACGATCACCACTCTGCCCTTGTAGTCGGAAAGCCTGTAACGTTTGCCGTCGATATCCAGCAGCGTGAAGTCGGGTGCCGCCTGCGGATTCTTGATTTTTACCAGTTTCGTTGCCGCAAAGCCGGTGGTGGCAAGCAGCAGAATCAGCACGAGTGCTGTCAACCGAGTCGTTTGCATTGCATGGACCTTATTTATTCAGCCTGTCCACATCAGGTGGGCATTGCATGCCGTTGATCCATAGTGTATGCGGCTTGCCATTGCGTGTCCATACGATCTTCAGGTCGAAACGCGAGCCTGGTGGCAGACCGAAACTGCTGAGTCCCCAGTTGTAGTCGCCGGCCTGCAGCGTGTTGGTGGTTGGATAGAGCCCCCACTTCAGTGCCAGTGCCGACGCAGGCTTGTGGCGGTGCTGCTTGAGAAAGACCCCGGTCCAGTACTCGCGGGTTTTCATCTGCCGCAGCGTGTTTTTGTAGCGTATCTTCCAGTTACGCAGATCGAGATGAAGACGAATGTTTTTACCCGCCTCGGTCTGGTTCTGGATGACCGTTTTGAACAGGCATTGCCTGGCGATCAGGTCGGCGACTTTTTCTGAAAACCCCCTGGCCTGCATGATCGCGCGGTTCTGGTCAGGCAGGCGCTGGGTCAGTTCCAGCATAAAGCCGGCATGTCTGTAGTGCCAGCTTTTGAGCAGCGTCTGCGAATTCTGTGTGACGGTCAGTCCAGTCTTGGACAGCGGCGTTGCAGTCGCTGCAGACGGCCGGCACAGGACCGGGAACAACACGCCCGCTGCCAGCATACAGTTCATCAGCAGCCTGCTAGCCCGCATTGCTCGCTCCCCTTGCCCCGTCTCGTTACGAACGATGGTATTCAGAACTCAAACTTGACCGCGGCAAAAGGCCCATCGATCGTAATGTCGGAATTAAAGCTGTCGAGATCGTCCAGTTTCAAGTTCATCCGCCGGTAGCCCACTTCGAATCCGACCTTGGCCTTGGTGACGTAAGAGACCTTGGCCATGACATCGGAGAGTGTATTGCCGCTGTAACTGGCG
>Ga0256830_1002936_pt1 | contig 10892 bp, 14 predicted proteins | sample 128326metaG_FD_190537 | JGI IMG/M metagenome (GOLD analysis project Ga0256830, IMG submission 190537) | Hydrothermal vent microbial communities from Lau Basin, Pacific Ocean - 128-326 | ecosystem: Environmental > Aquatic > Marine > Hydrothermal vents | place: Pacific Ocean: Lau Basin | collected...
AACACACTCTATTCTATCACCAAAATATTTAAATAATTGCAGAAAAGAAAATTAGCATGACAGACAAGCCGGTTGTTTTGATGCCAGAAGACATACAGAGAATTATGGGAAAGGATGCGCAAAGAAACAATATTATGGCTGCAAAAATGGTTGCAGAGATTGTAAAAACAACCTTAGGCCCTAAAGGAATGGATAAAATGCTCGTTTCTCCAACAAATGACATTATTGTTACTAATGACGGGGTTACAATTCTTGAAGAAATGCAGATTGAGCATCCTGCTGCAAAGATGATGGTTGAAATTGCAAAAACACAGGAAAGCGAAGTTGGAGACGGAACAACAACTGCAGTCATGCTTGCAGGAAAGCTTTTAGAGAATGCTGAAAAGCTTCTTGACAAGAAAATTCATCCAACTGTCATTACAAAAGGCTACAGGATTGCTGCAGAGAGATCTCAGAGAATACTGAAAGAGATTGCCCTTAAGATAACCCCTGAAGATGAAGACATTTTAAGGCAGATAGCAATGACAGCAATGACTGGCAAAGGGGCAGAGGCATCCAAAGAGAAATTTGCAGATATTCTTGTTAAGGCTGTAAAACAGGTTCAGAATAACGGGAAGATTGACCTCAGTGATATAAAAATAGAAAAATGCAAGGGAGAGGGGATAGAGGATACAGAGCTGATTTCTGGAATTGTCCTTGACAAGGAGAGAGTTTCTTATGATATGCCAGAATCTGTAGATAATGCAAGGATTGCTCTGATTGATTTTCCTCTGGAATTGAAAAATCCTGAAATAGACACAAAAATTTCAATATCAACTCCTGAACAGCTTCAGAGCTTTCTGACTCAGGAAGAGAGGGTAATAAAGGATATGGTTGAGAGAGTTAAGGCTTCTGGAGCAAATGTTGTTTTTTGCCAAAAAGGGATTGATGATTTTGCACAGTATCTGCTTTCTAAAGAGAAAATTTATGCATGCAGAAGGGTTTCAAAAAGCGATATGGAGATGATAGCAAAAGCAACTGGAGCAAAGATTGTCAGCAATTTGAGCGAGCTTACAGAAAGGGAGCTTGGGAATGCTCTTACTGTGGAAGAGGTCAAGCACGGAGAAGATACTTTAACATATATTAAAGGATGCAAAAATCCAAAAGCGCTTACAATACTCATTCATGGGGGTGCAGAACATGTTATTGATGAGATTGAGAGAGCTTTGAAAGACGGGCTTGGAGACCTTGTCTGTTCTTTGAAATCAGGACTGGTGGTTCCAGGAGGAGGTGCAATTGAGATTGAGGTTGCAAGGAGGCTCAGGGAGTTTGGACAGTCTCTGCCAGGAAGAGAGCAGCTTGCAGTTGAAGAATTTGCGTCTGCTTTGGAGTTTGTTCCTGTAACTCTTGCAGAAAATGCAGGAATAGATCCTATTGACACTCTTACAGAACTAAAATCAAGGCATGATGCAGGAGAAAAAAATGCCGGCCTGAACTTGTTTGAAAATACTGTGGGGAATGTTTTGGATGCAAAGATTATAGAGCCTTTAAAAATAAAAAGCCAGGCAATTAATTCTGCAAGCGAAGTTGCAATAATGATTCTTAGAATAGATGATGTTATTGCATCCTCTGGAGATAAGAAAGGAGGAGGAATGCAGGGGATGGGGGGAATGCCTCCTGGAGCAGGCTTTTAGGTTTTTTATGGCAATAAAAAATAACTGTCGCAAGGAAGATATTGAGAGGATTGTAAGTAAAGCATTCAGCTCTCTTCCAATACCTCTTGCAGAGGCCTGCATATCAAAAGGATATTTTGTGACACTGCTTGAAGATATGGATTGCGGTGGAAGCTATATTCTCATAGATACGACAAGAAAAATGACTTTCAATGTGGATGATTTCATAAACTCTATGGAAGGGGCATTTGATAGTTTGTTAAGTGTTGAAAGATGGTATGATTGTTAAGATGGGAAAACATAGTAGCAAATTAGAAAACAGTGTTGAGGGGATGGAAGAAGAAGGCAGGATGATTTATAATTCCTTTCAAAGTATTAAAAATATGCCTCCGACTCCTGAGAGAGAAAAGAAACTCGATGAAATAAGGGATAGAGTGAGGGATTTTATGAAAAAGTATGATTTAGAGAGCTTCAATATAGAGGACTACAAGCCTTTTAAGAGGCAAAAAGAATATTAATGATCAAGAAGTGTTTTAAAAAATCCTATATGCGCGGACCGGGATTCGAACCCGGGCCACCTCGTTGGCAACGAGATATTCTGCCACTAAACTATCCACGCATTTATTTATCGCAAGAAATTCTTCTTTAAAAAATTATCCAAATAATCTTATGTAATTTTCCTCTATACTTCTTTCAGCCTCTTTCATGGAAAGGCTTTTGATTTCAGCTATTTTCTTATACGCTTCAATAATGTTTGAAGGCTCGTTGTTTCTTTTTTTATCAGGATGCAGGAAAGGAGAATCTGTTTCACAGAATAACTGCTCAATTGGAGCAATTTTCACAATGTTTTGAAAGTGTTCAGAATATTTGACAATGCATGGAATGCTTAAAAACCATTTATTTTTTATTATTCTTTTGACCAGCTCTTTGTTTCCAGAGAAGCAGTGCATTATAACTTTTTTACAATTGTGCCTTTCCAACAGCTTTACAGTTTCCTCTTCTGCTTTTCTTGAATGGACTATTAATGGCTTGTTTAGTTCTTTTGCAAGCCTGATAAATTTTTCAAAAATCTCTTTCTGCTTACCAAGGAGTTTAATATGATGCAAATCCATGCCCACTTCCCCTATTGCTTTTACTTTTTCCCTGTTCTTTTTTATGAAATCTATTTCAGAGCCAATCTCTGATTCACTAAGCTTTAATCCGTCTGCAGGATATATTCCAAGAGCTGCTTTGACTTCCTTAAAATTTTCAGAAAGCTCAAGAGTTTTTTTGTTTGATTTTATATCTACTCCGCAATTAAGCACTATTCCAACATTGTTCTTTTTTGCGTTGTCAATTATTTTTTTAATATCCTTACACATATCCAAATGAGAGTGTATATCAATAAGCATTCTGTTAGCAGGAAAAATAAGTATTTAAGCTTAAAGAACAGGAATGGTCCCGGTAGGAATCGAACCTACGATCTACTCGGTGTAAACGAGTCGTCATAACCACTAGACCACGGGACCTTTTCTGGATTTTAAAGAAGATTGCTGCTTTTAAGTTTTTGGTTTTCATAAGTTATACTGGAATTCTATTAAAATCTCAAAAGATGCATATTTCCCTTTAAGAGGATTCTTAAATAACTCAGTTATCTTTTTCTTAGAGATTTGTCTGGATAGATAATAATTAAACAGTTTCTTTCCAAGGTAATACCCTTGATGGTGTATGAAATCATTAATATCTTCGATTCCTTCTTCATTTAACTTCCCCATTATTTTAATAAGGCTTTTTTCTGGCTTCTCTGGAAGAAAATTTTGAATACAATGATAAGGATAGTTGTTTCTTTGCGGATAAATTAATTTTGATGAAAAGTACCCAAGCATTTCAAATAATATTGAAGTGCATATCCTGTCAGCACCTTTTCTCTTGAAAGGAGGAGCAGTTTTTGAATTTACAAAATGGAGATAATGCCCTGCCTCTTCTGAAATATGGATTATATTATCTTCTCCAATAAATATTATCTGTTGTGATGGAAGATATGAGCTCCCGCCTGCCTGAGCTTCTTCAAAATCTCCCCTGTATTTCTCGGGCAGATAAGTATCTTCAAATTTCAGCTTTCTTCCAACCCAGCAGACTTCAGGATAATAGGGGACCTCTAAATTCATCTCTTCTGCTATCTCATCAATTGTCTCATAAACAAGCGCCTCAATCTTCTCCTGCCTCTTAGTCCACCTCATTTTATTTAGAATTAATAATTCCTTATAAGATTTTGTCTGATACAGAATAATGCTTCATCAGTAACATTTATAAGCCTCTTCATTGTTTTTCCAGTATGAATCCTTCCAGCAAGAGTCAAGATATACCTGAGATGAATCTTGAAAGAAAGTATTCTGATAGGAAGCCGGTTATTCCAGAGAGCTCTGAAACAGTGAAAAAAGATATGGAGAAAAAAAAGAAGGAAATAGAAAAGCTTAAGAGCTTTATTGTCAAAAAATATCCATTTACTCAGGCAATAGGGATTCTGCCCCCGCAGTCAATTAAGATTTTTATTGATGAAGAAGAGGTTCCAAAAGAGACTGAGAAGCATATTCATCTTTATGTGATTGTTCCTGAAGAAAAGCTTAAAGAGATTCCAAAAATAAAGCAGGAAATAATCAAGCAGATAGATTCTTTAAAGCAAAAAGTGTGGGTTCAGGTCAGGACTCCTGTTGATATATGGGAAATTTGCCTTGACAGCAAATTTGAGCTTACTCAGGCAATAGCAATGTCTTTCCCGCTTTATGACAAGGGAATTTTAGGGGCATTGAGGGTTGCTGAAATCCATAAGTCTCTTGTCCTGCAGAAATTTGAAAGATATGTTGTCAGTTATGTTATCGGTGGAAGCCTTGTCAGGGGAGAGGCAGTCAAGACAAGTGATGTTGATGTGTTTGTGATTATTAATGATACTGACGTAAAGAGGATGCCGAGGCTTGAGCTGAAAGAAAGGTTAAGGAGCATAATTTACCAGTATGTTGCAGAAGCCTCTGCCCTTGCAGGAGTAAAAAACAAGCTTGAGCCCCAGATTTATCTTCTGACTGATTTTTGGGAGAGTGTTAAGGACGCCCACCCTGTTATGTTTACTTTTATCCGTGACGGGATACCTCTTTATGACAGGGGAACATTTATGCCATGGAAGGCTCTTCTGAAAATGGGGCGCCTGAAGCCAAGCCCTGAAGCCATTGATATGTTTATGTCAATGGGAGACCAGACAGTTAAAAGAGTGAAAAGAGCTCTTCTGGATATAGTTATAGGGGATATCTACTGGAGTGTTATAACTCCAAGCCAGGCCCTGCTGATGCTTTACGGCCTGCCCCCTCCAACCCCGAAAACAGTTGTAAGGGACATGAAAAAGATTTTTCTTGATAAAGAAAAAATGCTTGAAAAAAAGTATATTAACATTCTTGAGGAGATTGTTATTAAGTATTATAAGGGATATGAGCATGAGAAAATAAAAGAAGTTTCTGGAAAAGAGGTTGACAAGCTTCTGAAAGATGCTGAAGATTATATGAAAAGGCTTAAGGAGCTTAGAGAGCAGATTGAAAAAAGGGCACAGGAAAAGACTATGGAGCAAATCTATAAAGATGTCTTTGAGCTGCTGAAGCTGGTTGTTGGAAAGCACTCCCAGGAAAAGACAGTTCAGGAATTTGAAAATAAATTTGTTAAGGCGGGAAAATTCTCTCCGCAGTCTTTAAGGATTTTAAAGAATATAGTCAGCGCAAAAAAGGAATTCAAAAAAGGAAAATTAAATTCCCACAAGGTTGATGAGGCAAGAAAAAACGCTTCAATTTTAATTAATGACCTGATTGAGTATTCTCAGAGAAAAGATTTAGCAACAATTGAGAAAGGAAAGATGAGGATTAAGTACATTGAGAACAAAGAGGAGAAGACAGCTGAGCTATTGATTGTTAATGACAGTGCTTTTCTGTTTATTGGAAATATGGTAAAAAAACTGGACGATGGAATTAAAGATTCAAATATGGACGAGGTAACAAAAGCTATTGAAAAACAAAAATCCAAACAGGTTGTTGAAATTAATCCAAAAATTTTTGAACTTTTGAAAAAAGAGTTTGGAGATTATGAGATTGTTTTGTGATGAATGGGGCTTTTTTTCTTCAGCGTTTCATATGGAAGGAGAAGTTTTCAGGATGGATTTGCTGACAGGGGCATGCGTAGAAATATCTAAGAACTTTCATGAAAGAAAGTGTCTTTTGTTTTTTCCTCTACTATTGTGAATATATTTTTATCATTATTTTTATAAAAAGTCGTTGGAGTTTATTTAATTTTGGGCTTTTTCTTCAATTATCTCCTCACACTTATTGATAAAATCATAAGCATCTTTTTTTATTCTTTCTGCAATCGTTTTTGTTGTCTGTTTTGTTACGCTATATTGAGCTATTTCTCTTTTGTGTCTTGCATCCGATAGCTTTTCAATTTCTTCTTTATGAAACATCGCTGATTTAAGCAATATTAAAACATCTTCATCTAAAATTTTCTTTTTTACAAAAAACTCTTCTAAAACACATAATGTTGCTGTATGATTTTTGCTCCTATATCCTATTTTAGCCAATAGCGAAATTGCAGCAGTGTACATAGCATAATATCCGGTTATAACAACCCATTCATTTGAGTCATAATCTTTAGGAGTTTTTAGTAAACTTCTTGCTTTCTTATTATCATTCAATTTAGAGAGAACACTCATTGTTACAAGATTCTGTCTGGCTTTTCGCAAAAACTTATCTGCCAAATTCTTATAAGAATTATCTTTTGAAAGTTGACCTTGTTTGATATACCAATTAACTGTTCTCATTTCTATACATCCAATAATAAAAAGCATCCCCTCCCTTAAATACTATTCCATACATCTTTAAGTCATTCCATAATTCAGGATTATCTCTTTTTATATCTGAGAATTCATGCACTGGCAAGACCACTGGGGAAAAGTTAATTCCATACTTATGCTCTAATGATCTAATAAAATTATTTACTTCTTTTTTCTTAGAAGGAATGCAAGTAACAATTAAATCTACATCACTTTCTTTATTTTCGGTTCCTTTTGAGTAACTTCCAAACAAAATAACTCCCAAGATATAAGGATTCTCTTTAATTTCCTTAATTGCCTTATACACATTTCTGTGCTTTTTGATAAATTCCACTTCTTTCTGCAGCATATAAGCATTAAATCCAATACTGTCTGAATATATGTTCTTTAAATCTAGAGAATAAACTAGTGTTTTTCCTATCTTTTTTTCCTGTACAATGCCTTTCTCAACAAGAGATTTTAAAGCAGTGTTAACTCTTTCATAAGAATAGTCTGTCCTTTTTTGAATCTCTTTTATGGTCATTTCTTTAGGTTCTGGGAAGAAAGAGGCAATTATAGTTCCCTCCAAATGAGAAATTTCTAAGCCTCCAAAAATTGCACGAAAACCTCTTTCTTGTTTTCCCTTTATTTTTGCCATTTTTCTAATCTTTATCTATTGATTTATCTATAATATTATAGATTTATCATTATTTAAATATATCGTTTTGATTGGACAGAAAACTTTAGTGGCTTTAAAATTAATAATAAAAAGTATTCTATTAAAGTTAAAACAAGTAAGTCAGCGCCCCCACCGGGATTCTCACGCGAGAACACGAAGTTTTCTCGCGCACTTTCCTGTTTGAATATTTGTTTAAACCGATTAAAGACAATGAAGTTTTCTCGCGCACTTTCCTGTTTGAATATTTGTTTAAACCGATTAAAGACAATGAAGTTTTCTCGCGCACTTTCCTGTTTGAATATTTGTTTAAACCGATTAAAGACAATGAAGTTTTTTCTACTCAGCCATTGAACAGCATTTATAACTTACTAATTTCTCTCTGTCCAATAACTTCACACCCCTTTATTTGAATATTTGTTTAAACCAATTTGTATTCAAATCCTGAATAGAATATGGGGCTGTAAGCCCCTTTACGCCCCCACCGGGATTCGAACCCGGGTCACAGCCTTGAAAGGGCTGCATTCTTGGCCTCTGAACTATGGGGGCTTTTAATGGTAATCTTAGAAAAAATCAGTTTAAAAAGATAACTAAATCATCTTAATTGCTCAAAGCACACTGTACAATGTTATATTATTATCTTTATAGATTTTTAGCTCAGGATTATTGGGATTCCTGAATAAGCCTGACTCCAGAAACAATTCCCCATATCCATGCAGCTATAACTATAACTAAAGGAACTCCAATTAAGAACATTGATAGAAAAACTCCAATCCATAATAAAACCAGCTGCCATATGCCTTCTCTTATTCTTCCTCCAACCAGAGTCCCGAGGCCCGGCATGATTATTATATTAAGAATTAATGCAACAATTGCAACTGTTTGAGATGGCTTGTTTTTGCTGACAGTTGCTTTTGCAGCTGCTTTTTTTATTTTCTTCGCGGTTTTTTTTGTTGTTTTCTTTTCAGCCATTCTTTAATATTGTTTTTTTTGTTTATAAATGTATTTGAATGCTTAATAAATCTGATCATGAACCCGCACGGATTTGAACCGTGGACCTCTGGCTCTCTTAGATTCTTAAGGAAACCCAAAGGAATCCATTGAGATAAAATAATCCTAACGGATTATTCTCTTATAAGACCAGCGCTCTAACCAGGCTGAGCTACGGGTTCATGAAATTAGGATAAAGAATGAATATTTAAAGGTTTTTAGTCTGATTAGATAACCTTTTATACTATCTCAAACAGATTTTGTCATGCTAATTGGTTTAGTCGGAAAGCCCTCTGTAGGAAAAAGCACTTTTTTCAAAGCAGCGACTCTGGCAGAAGTTGAAATTGCTTCATACCCCTTTACAACCATAAAGGCAAACCATGGTGTCGGATATCTAAAAATTGACTGCATTGACAAAGAGTTTAACACTCAGTGCAACCCCAGCCATGGATTTTGCCTGAACCACAAGAGATTTGTTCCTGTTGAGATAATGGATGTTGCAGGGCTGGTTCCTGGAGCAAGCGAGGGAAAAGGTCTTGGGAACCAGTTTTTGGATGATTTGAGACAGGCAGATGTTTTTATTCATATAGTTGATGTTTCTGGAACGACAGATGTTGAGGGGAAGCCTGCTGAAAATTATGACCCATCAAATGATGTTAAGTTTCTGGAAGATGAATTAAACAAGTGGTATTATAATATTTTAATGAAAGTATGGAGAACTTTTGCACGCAAAACAGAAATGGAGCATCTTAAGTTTTCTGAAGCTGTTGCAAACCAGTTTTCAGGATTAAAGGTTAATGAAGAGCAGGTCAGGGATGTTTTGCTGAAACTCGGTTTCTCTGATAAGCCCAGTGCATGGAGTGACGAGCAGGTTCTGAAATTTGCTTCTGCTTTGAGAAAGAAAAGCAAGCCAATGATTATTGCTGCAAATAAAATTGATACTCTCAAAGGGCCTGAGAATTTCAATAAAATCAGGGAAAAATTTTCTGACCTGATTGTAGTTCCGTGTTCAGCAGATTCTGAGCTTGCCTTAAGACAGGCAGCAAAGGCAGGCTTGATTGAATATATTCCCGGAGAAAAAGGCTTTGAAGTAAAAAAGGAATTAACTTCAAAACAAAAAGAAGCTCTGGAGAAAATAAGGAAGAATGTTTTAGAGAAGTATGAAAGCGGGACAGGTGTACAAAATGTTCTGAATACTGCTGTTTTTGAATTGTTAAAGTACATTGCAGTGTTCCCTGCAAGCGCAAATAAGCTTGGAGACAGCAAAGGAAACATTTTGCCGGACTGCTTTCTTCTTCCAGAGGGGAGCACTGCTCTTGATTTTGCCTACCATCTTCATACTGATTTTGGAAAAAATTTTATTAAGGCAATAGATGCAAGAACAAAGATTGCCAGGGGAAAGGATTATGTTCTGAAAAACAGGGATGCTCTTGAGATTATTACAAGGTAAGTTCTGCAGTTAAATTTATAAATACTTCTTTAGGATAATTTTTATGGCTGAATCAATTGATAAGAAAGTTAGGTTTATGGAAAATGGCCTTCCTGAAGGAGCAGTTCCGCTTAATCCATTTCATGGATATTTTGTTTTTGACAATCCTTTAACAGGAAAAAGGGAGATTTATGAGCCGAAAGGAGACGGAACATATAATCTAAGGAATGAAATTGACTCTGAAAAGAGGATAAAAGACAGGTTTTAAAAATAACAAGTATTTCTCAACTCAATGAAAAAAGAAGATGCAAAAACCTGCGAAGGCTGCAAGAAGGAGTGCTGCAGATATGTTGCAATGGAGATTGATACTCCTGAGACAAAAGATGATTTTGAGAATATTAGATGGTATGTTTTGCATAAGAATGTTTGCGTTTATGTGGAAGAAGACGGAACATGGAATATAGAGTTTATAACTCCTTGTGAATTATTGGATGAAAACGGCAGGTGCGCTTCATATGAAAAAAGGCCGGAGATCTGCAGAGAATATGACCATGAAGAATGCACTTTCCATAATGATTACCGGGAGAAATACCGCTTTGAAACACTTAAAGATGTTGAAGACTATATAGAGAATGTTTTTAAAAAAGGGCTTCATGTGATTCCAGATGAGGAAGATGAAGACTGATGTTAAAATACCCTCTTATAGATTTTTATTTCCAGGCCAGGAAACATTTCTTGAATTTCATTAAAATCCCTTGGTGTTAAAGGACACTCTTCTGGCCTTTTTGCATTATATGCTATTTTTGTAAATCTTTTGCCGGAATTATATCCTGTATGAAAAAAGATTTCATCAACAGACTTAAACTTCCCCCTTAGCCTTTCTTCTATTTCCTTAGGCTTTCCTCTCGAAAGAGCTTCTTTTATATGCATATCCAGCCTATATTCAATATCATTCATGCACACCCGTCTTTTTGCATATTTTTAAATATTTGCTTTTCTGATTTCAGGCATGGAAATAAATGTAATAGCCAAACCGAATTCAGGGAAGCAGGAAATTGAGAAGAAAGGAGAGGTGTATGTTGTCAGGCTTAAATCTGCCCCTGAGAATAACAAGGCTAATTTAGAACTGATAAAACTCCTGAAAAGATATTTTGGAAAAGAGGTTAGGATAAAAAGAGGGTTTAGTTCAAGGAAAAAGGCTATTGAGATTGCTGAATGAGTTTATTCTTCACTTAATCATGGCCAGGACATAAAATTTCATAATTAATTTTTTCCAGTTTTTCCAGGCTTTTTTCCATCTCTTCAGGAGAGCTGTTTGGGAAGTCA
>Ga0256830_1002937_pt1 | contig 10887 bp, 8 predicted proteins | sample 128326metaG_FD_190537 | JGI IMG/M metagenome (GOLD analysis project Ga0256830, IMG submission 190537) | Hydrothermal vent microbial communities from Lau Basin, Pacific Ocean - 128-326 | ecosystem: Environmental > Aquatic > Marine > Hydrothermal vents | place: Pacific Ocean: Lau Basin | collected...
TGGCATCCCCGCCTTTGGCACCGATGCGCTGCGCTTCACCTTTGCCGCCCTCGCCTCGACCGGGCGCGATATCAAGTTTGACCTCAACCGCATCGAAGGTTATCGCAACTTCTGCAACAAGCTGTGGAACGCGGCGCGTTATGTGCTGATGAACACCGAAGAGAAAGCGATCGGCCTCGGTCAAACGGTTGAGCTAAGCCTGCCGGACCGCTGGATCACCTCACGCCTGCAGATTGTCTCGCAACAGATACAGAATTCGATTGAGCATTACCGCTTCGACCACGCTGCACAGACGCTCTATGAGTTCACCTGGAATGAGTACTGTGACTGGTATCTGGAGCTCTCCAAACCGATTCTCTATTCCGACAACAGCTCTGAAGCGGCACTGCGCGGCACCCGCCAGACCCTGTTAACCGTACTTGAAGCGATACTACGCCTGGCCCACCCTGTGATCCCTTTTATCACCGAAGAGATCTGGCAACGCGTTGCGCCGCTGGTCGGTATTGAAGGCGAGACGATTATGTTGCAGCCCTACCCAGAAGCGGATGAGTGCAAGATCGACCGGCAGGCGACAGCCGATATCGAGTGGCTCATGGCGGCTATTTTAGGGGTACGCAAGATCCGTAGTGGTATGAACATTCCACCGAGTAAACCCTTGCCGGTCCTGTTACAGAACTGTAGCGTCGATGATATCAGCCGCCTTGATAATAACCGCGACTTTCTGATGACGTTGGCGAAACTGGAGTCGGTAACGATACTCACTGAAAGTGATGAGGTTCCTGAATCGGCCACCGCACTGGTGGGTGAGATGAAACTGCTGATTCCGATGGCGGGTCTAATCGACAAGGCGGCGGAAGAAGCGCGCCTCAAAAAAGAGATTGGCAAGTTAGAAAAGAGTCTTACGGGAACGAGTGCGAAGCTCGCCAATCCAGACTATCTGGAGAAAGCCCCAGCACCAGTTGTCCAGAAAGAGCAGGAGAAACTGGCTGAAATCCAGTCATCACTGGCGAAACTCAAAGAGCAACTGGCGCGTATCGAAGCGATGTAAACGAAAGGAGGCCGTATGAAAAAACGATATACACTACTGGCACTATTGATGCTGCTAAGCCCGCTACAGAACCTCATTGCGGGTGAAGTGGCGCGGGCGCAGTTTACCTCAGCGATCGAGGCGCGTGAACCCGTCGATGAGATCACGGTGCTGAGCAATAACGTGAATAAGGTCTATTTTTTTAGTGAACTACGCAATCTACAGGGCGAGACCGTCACCCACCGCTGGATCTACGCCGGCAAGCTCATGGCAGAAGTCAGCTTTAATGTCGGAGGCCCCCGCTGGCGGGTGAACTCCAGTAAAACCCTGCTGCCAGGCTGGACCGGCAAGTGGAGCGTAGCGGTAGTCGACGGTACGGGAGCGATCCTCTCTGAAGATAGCTTTCAGTACATCGAAGCGGTGCAATAACGGCTTTAGCCAACCAGGGTGACGTGAAAGTCGATAGTATTCTCATAACACAAAGGTGTCTGTGACGTTGCTTTTGAGTAGCGTAATTGTATAGACTCGTCCAAATATGAACTCTTTTCGCCAGATAAACAGACGGACACTGCTACTGTGGAGCTTACTGCTCTCACTGATGCTGTTGTGCGCGCAGGGCGTTCAGCTAAAGCTACACGTTCATGAACTGGATCATGAGCATGACAACTACCATAGTCATACACATGCTACTGGTGATGAAAGCGATCATAGTCATTTAAGCAAAGCGCATTTCGCTCATGACACATCACACGACAACCATCATGATAACATTGTATCTGAGGTCGATATTACCTCTGATGGATTCCTGAAAAGCGCCAGCAACACTGTTTTTGCGATTGCGCTATTTGCGCTCTCCTGTATCTTAGTGACATTTATCCCTTCACGACAGTTCTTTCAGCGCTGTCTAGAAAGTAAACTCATCCTTTATAACTACTATCTCTTTTCCCCTCCTTTACGGGCACCACCACAGTACTAGAATTTCTGTCGTGATCTGCCAGCATTAACGCTACTACGCGCGTTAGTTTTGCCATGTTTTTCATGGCTGAAAACTATCACAGCTAATCACCGCAGAAATACTCCCTTTGTCACATTATTTCGCTTTCTTTTTTTTTGATGCCAGTGCTGGGCAATACACTGCATCGTTTGCGTGAAACTGAAAACTAAGAATCTCTAATAACCAGGTTATTACATCTGATGGTAGCAAGCGTACACAAGGAGTCTGTAATATGGGTGTTTTTTTAATGCTGCGACAAACGGTAACGCGGTCGGTTGCATTTTGTTTCGCGTTACTGAGTGTGACGGCTGCTACCTATGCAGCTGCAACCCCCGACTCAAAGGCGAATCAGCACACGATCAGTTTGCGTGAAGCGGTTATTAAAACCATTGAACACAACCCGGCTCTGCAGGCTTTTGATTATCAACTGAAAGCCCAGCAAGGGCGTGTGCAACAGGCGGGATTGGCCCCCAGTCCTGAATTAAACTTCGAGCTGGAAGATGTTTTAGGAACAGGTAACAGCAAAGGTGTGGAGAGCGCACAAGCGACCCTCACTATTGGCTGGGTAATTGAACGTGGAACCCGCCAGCGTTATCTTGATGCGGCACGCGCAGAGGCATCTTTAACTGAAGTTGAGGCGGATATTAAACAGTTAGATGCGGCAGCAGAAACCGCACGTCTTTATCTTGTCAGTCTGGCTTTTCAAGCAAGAGAGGCAAACGCGGATAAAACCATTCAGCTTGCACAAGAGACAATTAAGTCAGTACGTAAGCGAGTGAAAGCAGGCAGAACACCTGAAGCCGAGTTGTTCAGAGCAGAAGCAGAACTGGCGCGCAGAAAACTAGAGCGAGAAGCGATTAAACATGAGTTACTCACCGCCAATCGTCGCTTAGCCGCCCAATGGGGAGAAACAAAGCCGACCTTTTCGCGAGTGGCGGGTGACATTACGCTGCTTCCTCAGGTGGCATCTTTTGAAACGCTCAAATCACAGCTACCGCAAAACCCAGAGTTTGCCCGGTTATTGTCAGATCAGCTGTTCAAAAAAGCAAAATTAGAGCTTGCACTGGCACAGGACAGACCCAACTGGCGCGTCAATGCAGGCATTCGCCATATCAACAGAGGGAATGACCAGGCCTTTGTGGCCGGCATCACCATTCCCTTTGGTGAACGCACACGTAACCCTGGCCGCATTGCTGAAGCCCGAGCGAACCTGGCAAAAATAAGCAGTGATAAACAGGCAGCTCACATCCGCATCGAAACCACCCTCTATGTGATGCATGAAAAATTACAACACAGCCTGCATATCATCGAAGCAGTACGTAGCAAGATTATCCCGCCCCTTGAGCAGGCCCTTACCGAGACCCGCCGCGCCTATAACCTTGGGCGCTATAGCTATCTGGAGCTGCGTAGCGTCCAGGCAGAATTACTAGATGCGCACAACGCTCTGGTTGAAGCCAGCATTAATGCTTATCTCAATATTATTGAGATTGAACGATTAACCGGGGTGCGTATTGCACAGCCGAAAACAAACCTATGAGACTCCCGATGAACAACACAATGAAATTACCCTCACAGCGAATTTGGATACCCCTGCTGTTAGCCACATTACTATCCGCCTGTGGTAGTACAGATTCAGACTAGGCTATCTCATCCAAAGGGGCTGACAGTGAAGCGACTCTATCAGCAGAGGAGTCAGAACCGGAAAAAGGCCCGCATAACGGACGACTGTTTAAAGACGGTGATTTCACACTTGAGCTAGCTATTTTCGAGACAGGCGTACCACCAGAGTATCGCGCCTGGGCGACGAAAAGCGATAAGAGACTCAGCCCTGAGGAGGTGGACCTCAACATTAAGTTAACCCGTTTAGGTGGCAAAGTTGATGATATTAACTTTACACCTCATGCTGATGCGCTAAGAGGAGACACGGTTATCTATGAACCCCATTCGTTTATCGTCACCATCAATGCAACCTATGCAGGCACAACACACAGCTGGGAATACGATAGTTTTGAAGGCCGCACCAGGATAGAAAAGGCGGTTGCCGAAGCGTTGGATATTGGTACCTCGGTTGCTGGTTCTGTCGTCATGCATAAAACCATTCCTGTATATGGCCAGATCGTCGCCAATAGCGAACGTCTGCGCAAAATCAAGGCCCGTTTTGATGGCACGATTAAGTCTGTTCATGCTTCACAAGGTGAGCGTGTACGCAAAGGCCAGATACTGGCCACGGTTGAAAGCAACGAAAGCCTGCAACTGATGACCATCACCGCTCCGATCAGTGGCGTGGTCACCCTGCGTGATGCCAATGTCGGTGAGCAGACCGATGGCCGCCAACTGTTTTCCATCATAGACAGTCGTTCAGTATGGGCGGAACTGTCGCTCTTTCCGACTGATCTGGCGCAAGTCAATATTGGTGCTCCAGTTACCATCACCGATACCAGCAGTGGCTATACGGTTAAAAGTAAGGTCTCGCAGATTAATCTGCTGGCAGAGGCCGACCAATCAGTCCGCGTTCGAGTGGTGTTAGACAATAAAGAAGGTCAGCTACGCCCAGGTCGTCACATTAGCGCTGTGATTACCGTAGGTGAACATACGGCAGCGTTAGCGGTAAAACGCACCGCCCTGCAGTCCTTTAGAGACTTTACTGTAGTCTACGCGCAGATCGGGGAGGAATATGAGGTGCGGATGCTTGAGCTGGGGTTGCAAGCGGGTGAATGGGCTGAGGTATTAAGCGGTTTAGAACCCGGTACGCGCTATGTGAGTGAAAACAGCTACGTCATCAAAGCCGACATTGAGAAGTCCGGCGTCTCCCATGATCACTAAAAATAACTCAAAGGATTTCTCGCTCCCACGCTCCTGCGTGGGAATGCATAGGCTTGTGAACAATGGTCGAGTCAAATATACGTTCCCACGCGAAGCATGGGAACGAGATACATATCTCATAATCATAAAAGGCGGCCCATGATGTTAGAAGGGATTATTAAGTTTTCCCTCGATCGCAGAGGGTTAGTGATGGCACTTGTCCTGATGGTGATGGGACTGGGTGTGTGGAAATTCACCCAACTTCCCATTGATGCGGTACCCGATATCACCAATGTACAGGTTGTCATCAACACAGAGGCACCGGGATACACACCATTAGAAGCGGAGCAACGGGTGAGTTTTCCGATAGAGACCGCCATGACCGGCCTGCCAAAACTGGACTATACCCGTTCCCTGTCACGTTATGGTTTATCGCAAGTGACGGTGGTGTTTGAAGAGGGTACCGATATCTATTTTGCCCGGCAGTTAGTCAACGAACGTTTGAATAGCGCTAAAGCCGATCTCCCCCCAGCCTTAGAGCCAACTCTTGGGCCGATTGCCACGGGACTGGGTGAGATTTTTATGTTTACTGTCGATGCGGAACCCGGAGCAAAGAATAGTGATGGTAGCCTGATTACACCGATGGATCTGCGTTCAGCGCATGACTGGATTATTCGCCCGCAGTTAATGCGAGTTGCAGGCGTAGCTGAAATCAATCCCATTGGCGGGTTTAAGAAAGAGGTCCTGGTGGCTCCCGATCCTGCCAAATTACTGGCTTATCAAATTAGCTATAGCGAAGTGGTTAACGCTATCGAAAACAGTAATAGCAACCGGGGTGTTGGCTTCATTGAGCACAATGGCGCACAGTGGTTGATGCGTGTTCCGGGTCAAGCCAGCACACTGGATGACCTGGCCAATATCGTCATCCGCCAGCACCAGGGCATTCCGCTTCGCATCAAAGATGTGGCCACTGTTACCCTCGGTAAAGAGTTACGCTCAGGCGCGGCAACGCAGAATGGCCGCGAGGTGGTAATGAGCACGGTCTTCATGTTGATAGGTGAGAACAGCCGTACCGTGGCCAACAATGTTGCGCGCAAACTGGAAGAGATTAAAAGCAGCCTGCCCGATGGCATCACTGTCACAGCGGTATACAACCGAACGACGCTAGTGGATAAAACACTGGAGACAGTGCAGAAAAACCTATTGGAAGGGGCGTTATTGGTTATTGTAGTGCTGTTTCTATTCTTAGGTAATGTGCGAGCCGCCATACTCACGGCGATGGTGATCCCCATCGCGATGTTGATGACCATTACCGGTATGGTGCAGACAAAAACCAGCGCTAATCTCATGAGTCTGGGGGCGTTGGATTTTGGTTTGATCATCGATGGTGCGGTGATCATTGTTGAAAACTGTATTCGCCGTTTAAGTCAAAGCTGTTATAAAGATGGGCGTGAGGCGGGTTTATCACTTAACGAACGTTTGGCGATTGTTTTTGAGGCAACCCGCGAGGTGATTCGCCCAGCACTGTTTGGCGTCTTTATCATTACCGCCGTTTATATTCCAATATTTGCCCTCACAGGAGTGGAAGGCAAGATGTTTCACCCCATGGCAATCACCGTGATCATTGCCCTGGTCAGCGCGATGATTTTATCTATCACCTTCGTTCCTGCCGGTGTTGCACTGCTGTTCAAAAAGCCGATCAAAGAAAAGCAGGGCAAGGTGGTGCGGACGTCACTCGCTATCTACAAACCTGTTTTGTCATTTTCTCTACGGTTCAGATGGAGCGTTGTTGTGGGCGCGCTGCTGTTGGTGGTTGGCTCAGGTTTATTGATCCCCAAGCTCGGTTCTGAATTTGTACCTAACCTGGATGAAGGCGATATCGCAATGCACGCCTTGCGCATTCCTGGTACCTCGCTCAGCGAAGCGATTCACCTGCAAAAATCCCTGGAAGCTGAAATTAAGCGTCTACCGGAAGTTGAGCGGGTATTTGCCAAAATCGGTACCGCTGAAGTGGCCACCGATGCAGTGCCACCCAGTGTGGCAGATAATTTCATTATTCTTAAGCCGCGAGATGAATGGCCTGACCCAGGCAAAACCAAAGCACAGTTTGTAGCGGAATTAGAAACTTTAGTTACGCCCATTCCAGGTAATCGTTATGAGTTTTTGCAACCCATTCAAATGCGTTTCAATGAACTGATATCTGGTGTGCGTGCGGAAGTGGCCATCAAAGTCTTTGGTGATGATTTTGATCAGCTTATCGCACTAGGCAACCAGATAGAGAAAGTCATTGGTCATGTGCCCGGTGCCGCAGATGTAGCCGTCGAGCAGACCAGCGGCCTGCCAGTGATGACGATTGAACCCAAACGTGAAGCGATGGCACGTTACGGCTTGAGCATCGTTCAGTTACAGGAGTTGCTCTCAACTACCCTGGGGGGAACGGTTGCCAACCAGCTGTATGAGGGCGACAGGCGTTCCGATATTGTGGTTCGACTAGCCGAAGCTCTACGCACCGATGTCGATGCGCTGGCTGACCTGCCCGTGATGCTAGCGGAAGGTCTGTATGTCCCGTTAAAGGAGGTCGCTGAGCTTCAGTTAGTCATGGGCTATAGCCAGGTGAATCGAGAAAATGGCAAACGTCGTGTGGTGATCTCCACCAACGTGCGTGGGCGTGACCTTGGCTCCTTTGTTCAAGATGTTCAGCAGGCAATTAAAGCGAATGTTGATCTGCCTGCGGGTTATTGGGTGGAATACGGTGGTAGCTACCAGAAGCTTCAGTCGGCCACACAACGCCTCTCCATTGTGGTGCCCATCACCCTGATCCTGGTCATTGGCCTGCTCATTATGGCACTGGGTTCGTTGAAAGATGCGGCGATTATTTTCTCGGGCGTTCCACTGGCGTTAACCGGGGGAATAGCGGCGTTATTACTGCGCGATATTCCCTTCTCAATCTCCGCTGCGGTGGGTTTTATCGCCCTGTCAGGTATTGCAGTGTTGAACGGCCTGGTCATGATCTCGTTCATTCGCGACCTGCGGATACATGGCCAGGCACTGCATGAGGCGATCATTCAAGGGGCGTTAACTCGTCTGCGCCCTGTTTTAATGACTGCATTAGTCGCCGCGCTGGGTTTTGTTCCCATGGCGCTGAATACTGGTATCGGCTCAGAGGTACAACGTCCACTCGCCACGGTCGTCATTGGCGGCATTATCTCTTCGGCGATGTTGACCCTGGTGGTGTTGCCAGCGCTGTATCGACTGGTGCATGGGCGCGCAACAAAAACAGCAGTGAACCAGCAGGCATAATAATGAATATTCACAGACAGGCTGGCTTGTACCCTCTCACCTTTTCGTCAATCAGTTGGGAAACTTCCCATATTAAGCAGAATGTGACATTGGAAAACATTCATCACCCATGGTTACCGCTCTTCGACAGCGAGTGAGATTGTATTATGCAATGAATTAACACACCGTATTCCGGCATGGTACTAACGTTTGGGAAGGTATCGCTGCGGATCAACCGGTTTGCCGTTATAGCGAATCTCGAAATGCAGCATGACCCGCTCGCTCCCTGTAGCCCCCATTGAGGCGATCTTCTGCCCCTGCTTCACTAACTCACCCTCTTTTACGAGTAGCCTGTCGTTGTGCGCATAGGCACTAAGAAAGCTTTCGTTATGTTTTATGATCAGCAGATTGCCATAGCTGCTTAAGCCGTTACCACTGTAGACCACTTTACCACGGGCAGCAGCACGAACAGGGGTGCCCATTTTTCCTCCAATATCGATCCCGTTGCGGCCCAGTTTATTAGCTGAAAATGTGCTGATCAGCACTCCCTCTGCAGGCCACCCCCATACGATGGGCCCCATCCCTACACTGGTGGGGGGTGATTTCTGGGACGGCGTTGAGCGGCCTGTTGAACGTTGACTACCTGCCACTGTAGCGGTTGCCTCTCTGCTACGAACGGCCTCTATCGTTGCGGGATTTGCTTGATCTGGCGGTGGGGCGATGCGCAACATCTGCCCTTCGTGGATTATGTAAGGGGCTTTGAGGTTGTTCCACTCGGCGATCTGTTTTGGATCCTTTCCGTAACGCCAGCCGATAGAGTAGAGGGTGTCACCCTGCTGCACTTTGTAATGGATAAGCGAACCGCAGCCCGCAATAGAGAGCGCCACTAACATCAGGAGTACTGTTTTCAGGTCATAACCCTTCATCGCATCACAGTCAAAGAGTCTCGCAGTTGAAAGTGCTTCAGATCAACTGAACCACAGCATACACCACAACCGCCAGAATGATCACCGCCCAGCCGATGCGATCGACATAGGCTCGCAGCACTTTTTCCATCCGCTCTCCTCCCCAGTAGATCAGGCCCGCTACGAGAAAAAAACGCAAACCGCGTCCCACAATAGAACAGATCAGAAATGGCAGAAATGCCATCGACACCGCGCCCGCTGCGAGCGTGAACACTTTATACGGAATGGGTGAAAAGCCGGCGATAAAGACCACCCAGACCCCCCACTTCTGAAACCACTCCGTTGCGATTTCATAGCTTGCCCAGTAATGGGTCTCCTGAATCAGTGGTGCAATCGCATCAAAGGCAAAATAGCCGATGAGATACCCAAACGCCCCACCGAGTGCTGAGGCGATGGTGGTGATCAAGGCATAAAACCACGCCTTTGAACGTTTCGCGAGTACCATCGGAGCCAACATCGCATCCGGTGGGATCGGAAAAAAAGAGGACTCGGCAAAGCTTAACGCTGAGAGGTAATAAGGTGATCGTGGGTGTGCCGCCCAGACCATCACCTTGTCATAAAGATAACTGAAGATTTTCATGGTTGATGACTATCTTTTTTGTCCGCTTAACATCGGCACAAAACTCACCTGCTCGATGAACTCCTCTTCGACACCTTCATGGGTACGGGTGTAGAGCATCAGGTTTTGCACCCCCTGCTTTCCTATCGGGATGATCAGACGACCGCCGAGGGTGAGCTGCTCCAGCAGTGGCATTGGCACCTCTAGCGGTGCAGCTGTGGCGATGATGCCATCATAGGGGCCGTACTCGGGCCAGCCGACGGTACCATCATCAAATTTAAGCCGAATGTTGCGCAGTTTAAGCTCCTGAAAACGTGCACGAGCCTGTCTCAGCAACGCTTCAATGCGCTCTATGCTATAGACCTCTTTGACCAGTAGCGCGAGTATCGCCGCCTGATAGCCGGAACCGGTGCCGATCTCCAGCACTTTATTGAGCGGACCACTCAGCAGCAGCACTTCGGTCATTTTTGCAACGATATATGGCTGAGAGATGGTCTGACTAAAACCGATCGGCAGTGCCGTATCTTCATAGGCGCGGCTTGCGAGCGCTTCATCGACAAAGATGTGGCGCGGTATGGCGCGCATCGCATCTAACACCTCGACGCTTTTGATCCCTTCGCTTTCAAGACGTGTGATGAGACGATCGCGCGTACGCTGCGATGTCATACCGATACCCTGGTGACGAGACATTAACAGCTTACCCTTTTAGCCCAGTCACTCACGGTCGCAAGCGCATTGTGGTTGGTGAGATCGACCTGCAGTGGTGTGATCGAGACGTAACCTTCATTGATCGCATAAAAATCGGTACCGGGGCCAGCATCCTGCTCCGCGCCCGCCGGCCCTATCCAGTAGATGTCACGCCCGCGCGGATCTTCTTCACGAATCACCGGCTCTGCTTTATGGCGATGGCCGAGGCGTGTCACCTTAAAACCCGCCAGCTTATCCCATGAAAGATCAGGTACATTGACGTTAAGAATGGTGTTGGAATCCAGCGGGTGGTCGCGCAACTGCACAACCAGCTGCTGTGCAACACGTGCGGCCGTTTCAAAGTGCATCGGATTGTGCCTGCACAGTGAGATCGCAATAGTTGGCAGGCCAAGAAAACGCCCTTCCATCGCCGCAGCAACGGTGCCTGAATAGAGCACATCGTCACCCAGATTTGCACCATTGTTAATTCCGGAGACCACCATGTCGGGTTCAGCTTCGAGTAGCCCGGTGATCGCGAGATGAACACAATCAGTCGGGGTACCATTAATAGAAT
>Ga0256830_1002938_pt1 | contig 10882 bp, 10 predicted proteins | sample 128326metaG_FD_190537 | JGI IMG/M metagenome (GOLD analysis project Ga0256830, IMG submission 190537) | Hydrothermal vent microbial communities from Lau Basin, Pacific Ocean - 128-326 | ecosystem: Environmental > Aquatic > Marine > Hydrothermal vents | place: Pacific Ocean: Lau Basin | collected...
CCGCATTAACCTGCAAGCCAAGGCCGTGGCCATGCTCCACCGCCGTGACAATTCTGGCCAGCTCGATATCACGCTGCGCTGGTGTTTGTGCATCGGCAAAATGTCCGGTGTGAATTTCGATGACGGGCGCACCCACTTCAGCCGCAGCGTCAATTTGCAGCGGATCAGCATCAATAAACAGCGACACCCGTACCTGCGCCGCTGCAAGACGGGAGCAAGCCTCACGCATGCGCTCACGCTGCCCGGCCACATCCAGACCACCCTCGGTAGTCAGCTCCTCACGGCGTTCCGGCACCAGACAACAGTCGGCTGGCTGAATACGGCTGGCGATAGCCAGCATTTCCTCGGTGACCGCCATTTCCAGATTCATACGGGTTTGTAAAATATCCTTGAGCATCTCCACGTCACGATCCTGGATGTGGCGGCGATCTTCGCGCAGATGCAAGGTAATGGCATCGGCACCGGCCTGCTCGGCCTCAATGGCCGCTTGAATGGGATCAGGGTAACGTGTGCCGCGTGCCTGACGCAGCGTGGCGACGTGATCGATATTGACGCCCAGTAACATAGCGTTTGAGTTTATGTTTGCCTGTGCCATAAGAGAGAACCTGTGCTGTTTGTTGTGTTGTGAATCTTTTCGTAGAATCAGTTTTCGTAAAATCGGGACGTCATGCGCTGTGCCAACTGAGCACTTTGTTGCAGTAGCTGTCGGCTTTGCAAAGGTTTGGGACCGAGATAATGCCCCAACATAGCACGCAATAACTGTTTTGCCTGACGGCGAACGGGTGCTGTTGATAAATCATTTTCCTGCAATGCCAATAACGTGTGCCCGGATATTTTAATCCCCATATGCGCTTCATTATTTTCTGTCGGTGCAAAGCCTTCAGCAAGCGTCGATGCAGCGTCTTCAACAAATAATACCGGCCCCTGTTCAAGAAAATAAATATAGTCCTGCCCAGCCTGCACGGGGGTTGCGCTATGTACATCATAATCAAGCACTAACCCATATCCCAGAGCCGTCAACAGGCGTATTTCAAAACGGCGTAAAATGATTTCCAGTTCTATTTGTGCATCTTCGGCCTTATTCAGTGCCGCCAATTCACGCAAGGCTGCGTCGTACCAGCCAAACAATTCCAGTTGTGCATCATGGCGCTGTAAGAGACGTAACAGAATCTCATTCAGATAAAATCCGCTGGCAATTAAATGTGGATTGATACGCAATGCGGTACCCTGTGCTTCGGCGTCCGTTAACAGCCCCAGCTCACCACGCTGATTGAACGATACCAGTAAAGGTTGGAAGTTTTGCAACAGCCCTCGCCAGCGTGGTTTGTTGCCGCGCACGCCTTTGGCGATAACACCTACCCGCCCCTGTTCAGGGGTAAATAATTCGAGGATGGCACTGGTATCGCGATAGGCTCGCTGGTGTAAAACATAGGCGGGTTGTAACGACACCCGCACATTAGTCATCCTGATAACCGAGGCTGCGCAGGGCGCGCTCATCATCAGCCCAGCCACTGCGCACTTTCACCCATAGCTGCAAAAAAACCTTACCTTCGAAAGCACGCTCCATATCCTTACGAGCCAATTCGCCAATGCGTTTTAATTGCTGGCCTTTTTTACCGATGATAATGCCCTTTTGGCCATCACGCTCCACCCAGATAATGGCATGAATATGGCGAACACTATTTTCCACCGAGAATTTTTCAATTTCCACTGTCGTGGAATATGGCAGTTCTTGCGATAAAGAACGCACCAGTTTTTCGCGCACAAATTCGGACGCCATAAAACGTTCGCTACGATCCGTTACCTGATCTTCGGGGAAAAAAGGCGGTGCCGTTGGCAATAATTTTTCAATAGCGACTTCCAACTGGCTTACACCTTCACCGGTTTGCGCAGAGATGGGCATCATCTGCGTAAAAGCATGCTTTTCAGCTAACATGCCCAGATGTGGTAGCAATACATCCTTTTCTTTCAGACCATCGACTTTATTGACCACCAGAAACACCGGCACGCTAACCTGTTTTATTTTTTCCAGGACGTGCGTATCTTCGTCGGTCCACTGGGTGCGATCCAGCACAAAAATAATCACATCCACATCAGTAATACTGCTCGAAGCAGCACGATTCATAAAACGGTTGATGGCTTTTTTCCCACCGAGATGCAAACCCGGTGTATCCACATAAACCACTTGGCAATCATCCGTGGTTTTCACCCCTAAAATGCGATGGCGGGTCGTTTGCGGGCGATTGGCAGTAATGCTGATTTTCTGGCCCAAAATACAATTGAGCAAGGTTGATTTGCCAACATTGGGACGGCCAACAATAGCAACATAACCGCAGTGAAAATCTTGTTCGTTTGTTGGTGTATTCATTTTGTAACTGCTCAGGCTGGTTTTTTACCGATAAATCAAGCGCTGGTTTTGCAAGCATTTGATTTTAGGCATAAAGGGTTATTCCAGTATTTTATGAGGCACTCATTCAAATTTATTACTGGGTAATTACCGCAAAGTTCACGAAGACGCAAAGGGCGCAAAGAAAAACAGTATACACTTTGCATTCTTTACGCCCTTTGCGTTTACAATATTTGGCTTGATAGTATCATTTCATTTTTGACTGTCGTTTAACAGCAGCAGAGCCTGTTCTGCGGCATCCTGCTCTGCCTTGCGCCTGCTACTACCAATACCGAAGACCGGTTGGGACAAGCCTTGTACGACACAGCTAATTTCAAAACGCTGATTATGTTCATCACCCGATGTGCTGACAACGGCATAAACCGGGAGCGGAAAACGACGCGCCTGCAAAAACTCTTGCAAGCGTGTTTTGGGGTCTTTTAATTCATTTTCTGCGGAAAGCTTGGCAAGCCGTGGATTAAGACACTTTTCAATAAATTTGCGCGCACTGTCCAGCCCATTGTCCAGATAGATTGCACCAATAATAGCTTCCATACCATCAGCCAGTATGGAGTCACGGCGAAAACCGCCGCTCTTTAATTCACCGGAACCCAACAATAAAAAATCGCCCAGTGAAAATTCGCGCGCCAGCTCCGCCAGGGTTTCTTTTTTTACCAAAGAAGCACGAAAACGACTGAGATGCCCCTCCGGTACAGAATCAAACTGAAAATAAAGAAGGTCGGCAACCACAAAACCAAGAATGGCATCACCCAAAAACTCTAGCCGTTCATTATTGGCTGCACCTTTACTGCGATGGGTTAACGCCAGGGTAAGAAGAGCGACATCACTGAATTGGTATTCAAGTGTGCGTTGTAATCGATCAAGTTGCACATCCGGTTTATTCACAACAACCTCAATCCAGTTTTACCTCGTCAACAAAACTCACCACCATATCGACATTGCCTAATGCCGGGGTACGCACTTCATATTCAATGGCAATAAGCATGGAGCCATCTTTATTGCGTTCAATGAAAATATGTTCATCAGTGACATTTTTTACATCATCAATGGAAAAGCGTTTACTGAGTGTATTGAGAATTTCGCTGTTGGTTTTTTCCGCAATACCCGATTCCTCTGCGAGACTTTCGAGATGGGAGGTAACATTAAAATGTTCCATATAAATAGGAAACAGGCGTATGGCAATCGTGGCAAAAAAACCAATCATCGCAAGAATTAATATGACACTGATAGCTGTCAAACCCTGTTGACGGTGTGGGTGCCGCTCAAGTCGCTTGATTGTTCTATTCATTGTTCTTTGGCTCCACTCGCTTTTTGTTGCATTCAATCGTCATCATTGACACTAAACCTGAATTCTGCAAGTCCTGAATACCACACATCGACCCGGTTTTTCATCTATTTAATGCTGCTCCCCAACCGGTCCCAGGCAATACCGCTGGCTTTTGAGTCCCAGTTCATCCAGATCATAAAGGCCTTGCCCACCAGATTTTCTTCCGGCACAAACCCCCAATAACGACTGTCGTTGCTGTTGTCCCGGTTATCGCCCATTACAAAATACTGGCCTTCCGGTACAACAAACTCACCTTCCATCGTACCCCGGCTTTCGTCAATCAGTATATCGTGATCCACGCCTGACAAGTGTTCCAGCCACACTTTTGCACCCGACATAGGGACACCGGAGCCAACACCGATATACGTTCCCTTTGCTTCCTGTTTGACTGGCTCGCCATTCACAATAAGCTGTTTGTTATAATAAGCGATATTATCCCCCGGCAAACCAATCACCCTTTTGATGTAATCAATAGAGGGGTCTTTGGGGTAACGGAAAACCATGACATCACCCCGTTTTGGTTCACCAATATCAATAATTTTGCTGTTGAGTACTGGCAGGCGCACGCCGTAGGAAAACTTGTTGACCAATATAAAGTCGCCCGTTAATAACGTGGGCATCATCGAGTTTGAAGGAATGCGGAAAGGCTCCACCAAAAATGAGCGCAGTACCAGCACAGCCAGTATTACCGGGAATAACGAACGTGCATACTCAACCAGTACAGGCTCTTTAAGCAGTCTTTCTTTTGCTTCGGACAGTGTTTCGGTGGGAGATGCATTTTGTTCCGACAGCGCATCAGCCGCCGCACGTCGTTTAGGTGCCAAAACATAGGCATCGAGTAACCAGATAATGCCAGTAATAAAAACCGCACTGACCATAATCGCGGGAAAATTAAAATCCATGAGCTTCTTTACCTGTACTTGTTATTATTTACTTTTACCAACCTGCAATATCGCCATAAAGGCCTCTTGCGGAATTTCCACGGAACCCACCTGCTTCATGCGTTTTTTACCCGCCTTTTGTTTTTCCAGCAGTTTGCGTTTACGTGATATATCACCGCCATAACACTTGGCGGTCACATTTTTACGCAAGGCTTTTACATTGCTGCGTGCCACAACATGAGCACCAATCGCTGCCTGAATGGCCACATCGAACATCTGTCGTGGAATAATTTCACGCATTTTTTCGGCCAGTTCACGGCCGCGATACTGTGCCTGCTCACGATGCACAATCACTGACAGCGCATCCACCCGCTCACTATTAATCAGCAAATCCAGCTTCACCAGATCAGCGGCCTGAAAACGGATAAAATGATAATCCAGTGAGGCATAACCACGGCTGACAGATTTCAGTCTGTCGAAAAAGTCCATGACCACTTCGTTCATCGGCATTTCATACTCCAGGGATACCTGGTTGCCGATGTAAAGCATTTTGCGCTGTACACCACGTTTTTCAATACACAAGCTGATCACATTGCCGACGTATTCCTGGGGCAGCAAAATATTAGCCACAATAATCGGTTCACGCAGTTCTTCAATTTTGCCGGCATCAGGCAGTTTTGAGGGATTATCCACCTGAATCACTTCACCATTACTGGCCAGGACTTCATATATGACCGTAGGCGCAGTACTGATCAGGCTGAGATCATATTCACGCTCCAGACGCTCCTGCACAATTTCCATATGCAGCATGCCCAAAAAACCACAGCGGAAACCCAGCCCTAATGCCTGCGAAGTTTCCGGCTCATAAAACAGGGATGCATCATTCAAACGCAGTTTTGCCAGGGCATCGCGCAGATCTTCGTAATCTTCAGCACTGATAGGGAAAATACCGGCGTACACTTGCGGTTGCACGGCCTTAAAACCCGGCAGGGGTCCCGTCGCCGGATTATCTGTCAGGGTCAGCGTATCCCCTACCGGTGCGCCCTCGATTTCCTTGATACCGGCAATAACATAACCCACCTCTCCCGCCTGCAAAATATCCGTATCCTGCCGTTTGGGATTGAAAATACCAACATGATCTACCAGATGAGTACGTCCCGTACTCATGACCAAAATTTTCTGACGTTTTTTCAGTGTGCCCTGCTTAATGCGCACCAGTGACACTACGCCCAGATAATTATCAAACCAGGAATCAATAATCAGCGCCTGCAAAGGAGCGTCCCGGTCACCTTCCGGCGCAGGAATTCTTTGCACCAGGTCTTCCAACAGCTCATCGACACCCAGTCCCGTTTTCGCACTGACTCGCGTGGCTTCGCTGGCCTCCACGCCAATGATGTCTTCGATTTCATGAATCACCCGCTCCGGATCGGCAGCAGGCAGGTCAATTTTGTTAAGCACTGGCACCACTTCCACATCCTGTTCAATGGCGGTGTAACAATTGGCCACGCTCTGCGCTTCCACACCCTGTGAGGCATCCACCACCAGCAATGCGCCTTCGCAGGCCGCCAGTGATCGTGACACTTCGTAGGAAAAATCGACGTGACCGGGAGTGTCAATAAAGTTTAGCTGGTAGATTTCACCATTTTTTGCTGTGTAATTGAGCGTAACGCTCTGCGCCTTGATAGTAATGCCGCGTTCGCGTTCCAAATCCATGGAATCCAGCACTTGTGCAGACATCTCTCGCTCGGACAGGCCGCCGCACATTTGAATGAAGCGGTCAGCCAGCGTGGATTTTCCGTGGTCTATATGCGCAATAATGGAAAAATTGCGGATGTTTTCCATTTTTGACATGTAAAAGGTATCACCGAATTAAGGGAATGAAATCACGTTCGGAAGGAACGACCGGCGGGCATTGTAATCTATCTGGCCCGCCGCCGAAACAGAAACCCCGCAGACCATTATGATCTGCGGGGATTTTTGCAAAACCCGAGTGGGTTATTTTTCCTTGATTTTCAGCGCCAGAAAAACAGGGCCGCCACGGCGCTGCACCAACAGTGGTAACGACTTGTCCACGGGCAGTTCTGCTGATATCTCGGCAAAGTGCTTGGCATCTTTCACATCCACATTGTTGATCATCAAAATCACATCACCACGCCTCACCCCGGCCTTACGTGCCGGACCGGCCTGGATTTTCTGCACAATCACACCACCATCCTTGATTTCCAGCTTTTTACGCTGCTCGGCAGTAAGATCCATCACGGTGATATTCAACCGGGTCTCGTTGGCTGTGCTTGGCTCACCGCCAGCCACCTGTATGTCGTCATCGGGTAATTCACCCAAGGTCACCTTCAGAGTCTTGACCTTACCCTTACGCAAAATTTCCACCTTGACCTTTTCACCCACCGGGCTGATGCCGACCAAGGGTGGCAGATTCGAAGAACGTACCACCGGCTCACCATTGAAACGGGTGATAATATCGCCGACTTCCAGTCCTGCTTTTTCTGCGGGGCTGTCTTTTAGCACCTTAGCCACCAGAGCACCACGAGGCTTGTCCATGCCAAACGATTCTGCCAGCTCGCGAGTGACATCCTGGATCAGTACACCCAACCAGCCACGGGCCACTTTGCCACCATCTTTTAACTGATCAACCACCTGCATGGCCATGTCGATGGGAATGGCGAATGACAAACCCATGAAGCCGCCAGTACGACTGTAGATCTGCGAATTGATACCTATTACATTGCCATCAAGATCAAACAAAGGACCACCGGAGTTACCGGGGTTGATGGCGACATCCGTCTGGATAAACGGCACATAATTTTCACGGGGTAATGAACGACCCTTGGCGCTGACAATGCCCGCCGTTACCGAATGGTCAAAACCAAAAGGTGACCCAATGGCCAACACCCACTCACCCACCTTCAAATGACCCGAATTACCAATTTTCACCACTGGCAGGTTATCTGCGTCCACTTTTAACAAAGCAATATCACTGCGTGCATCACTGCCGATAACTTCAGCCACCAATTCACGCCGGTCAGACAAACGCACCAGAATTTCAGTGGCATTTTTCACCACATGATGATTTGTCATCACATAACCATCTTCGGAAATAATAAATCCTGAACCCAGCGATTTAGCCTCTTGTGGTTCAATGCCGCCACGACCCCCACCATGATCACCAAACCCGCGACCCTGTTCACCAAAAAAATGACGGAACAAATCACCAAACGGGCCTTCTGGAATCTGCTCTGGCATACCGTGCGGCTGACGCGAAATTTTCGGGTGTTTGATTTTTTGCGTGGTACTGATATTCACCACCGCCGCACTGTGTTTCTCAACCAGCTCGGTGAAGTCAGGCAAACTGCCCGCCTGCACCTGACTGGACAGCATCAAAAATGCCAGGACAACCCCCATTACCAAGCCAGGTGAGGCAGATAAAACCATCCTGCGCCTAGCTGCAAAGTTACCTGCGTTACCCGACCGGACACTCTTAAAATTCATGTTTGCTCCTAACATTCAACATCACCCTTTTTATTCAACGGTATTTACCGTAGTGTAATACCAATAACACGCCGCAGCAGCACAGGCTGGTAGCGCACATCATCTGAAATCCTTTGGGTAAAGCGGCGCACCCAGACAAACCCCAGCAATAAACCTGAAAGGCCCAGAATAATTGGTAAAATATCCTGATTTGTCATCAGCAATTGTGTGCTCAATAACTGGCCCAAAAAACCAAAAACAAACAACATCAACAACGGCACAGTGTAAACGGCCAGCGAGCCACGCACCAATGCCTGCTCATTAATGCCAATAATCACTTCATCACCGACGGCCACCGACGTTGCCTGTGGATTCAGTGTGCGCACCTGACTACGCTTATTGCCCAACACCTTGGCCAACGTTGCTGTACCACAGCCTTTGTTTGCAGCACATTGACCACAGGCACTGCGTCGTTGTGTTTCCACCCACACATCGTTATTTTCCAACGCGATGACCTGTGCGTGTTCTTCAATCATTCTTCCACACCTGAGGCAAATATCACTGAATGTGCAAGCTGTTCAACCGTGTTTGCCGGAACTTCACCAATAATGGTAATTTGATGTTCCGCATTGATTGTGCCAAATGCATTCACCACACCCATGGGCGAAATACCTTCAAACGCCTCCTGGTCATCCGTGAGCTTCTCAAAATAAATCGAGATGTTTGCTAAGCCATCGGATAATACCCAATGTTCACTGGGTACGCTGGAACCCAACATTTGATGCCGAAAACGTGAAGATACCGTAAACCCCTTGGGTAATGGTTCTATTTTCCAGTCACTGTCCAGAATCATGGGTTTGCTGTTGTCAGACTCACGTTCATACCAGGTAAAACCATCTCCGGTTGACGTCGGTTGTAATAAATTTTCAGGAATGTGATCAACGATGGCAATATCCGCAAACATTGCCTGCTCCAGTGATTCACCCTGCTCACTTAATAAATCAGATTTCAATAAAATGGATTTTTCATCGTCAACCCAGAGCCGATAGCCGTAACGCAAGTTATCTTTCGGCTGAATCAATACCCGCTGTGCTTCTCGCCCCGCAATGCGTTCCATCGACTCCAGTGTAAATTCATAATTTTTTTGCAGCTCTGTAAAGTCATTTCCGGCCAATTGGGTCAGCACATTGACATTGCCTTTGAGTTTTTGGCGGCTAACCATGACTTCTTTGCTATCCGGCATATAACAAATGACCAGATCATCCTTACGCACCACTTCACGCGCTACACCATTCAGGTTGATCAGGCGTTCAAACCGACCTGTTTTATCTGCTTTATGCACAACCCGCATGGATTGCACCTGACCATTCTGTAAAAATACCAACGTACCGTGGTAATTGATGCTTTGTGATGCTGTTTGCATGCGCAGCAATACATCCAACGTAGCCTGATCTGCTGCCTGCACCACGCTGCTAAAACAGGTGGCGAAAATAAACGTGGGTAAAAGCAGACGTGGAAAGAAGAAGGATGACACCGTTATTTTTGCGCCTGAATCAGAAGTCGGTGTGAATTGGGATATGCCACGATACGTGCGTAAGGAATCATGCCCTGCACAGCGGCTCTGGGTGCCTGCTGATTATGGTCCACCAAGTATTTGTTGAGTCGGGGATGAAACTGTTTGACCGGTTTGGGTGAGTGAGCCATCGGGGTTGATGATTGCGTCACTGTCTGGATATTGGCACGAATTGATTGCTGGACTCTTGACTGCTGAATATTGGTTCGTGCAACCTGCTGCGATTGCGCTATGGGTGACAGTCCGCTAGATGTCTGGGCTATTTGCGGTGTTAACGTCTGGCCATCCTGCTGATACATGAACTGCACTCCCAGTATCGCGACTGCAGTCACTGAGGCTGCAACAGCCAAACCCGCTACGCGCTGTCTCCAAGATGACTTTGCGGGTGGCTGAGGCGCCAGTACGGTGGGCTCATCGTCCAGCGCGGCCATTACCCGAGATGAAAAACCATGATCCATTCCCTTGGGTAAGCTGCGTTTCAATGTGTCGCCAATTAAATGATATCGTCCCCAAGCCTTACGATTTTCGCTGCGGGTCAGCAATTTGTCCACGATCACCCGGTGCTCCTGTTCATCCAGTTCGCCATCAACCAGCGCAGAAATTCGTTCATCTGATGGATTTATCATACTCATCACCTGTTTGTTTTATTCATTCATTCGCGCTCGATCAGCGGTCGCAGTTTTTTATCAATTGCCTCACGAGCCCGGAAGATGCGGGATCGTACCGTACCCACTGGACATTCCATGGCTTCGGCAATTTCCTCGTAACTCAGCCCTTCAATTTCCCTCAGGGTAATCGCTGTACGCAGATCATCCGGTAACTGCTCCATTGCTGAGAATATCGTCGTCTCAATCTCATCCTTCAGGGCAACCTGTTCCGGTGTTGCATATTCCTTGAGACCCTCAGCACCCTCAAATTGTTCAGCTTCCTGCGCATCAATATCCACATTCGGCATGCGTCGCCCACGGGCCACCAAATGATTTTTGGCCGTATTAATGGCGATGCGATACAGCCAAGTATAAAATGCACTGTCACCACGAAACCGTGGCAAAGCCCGATACGCCTTGATGAAGGCTTCCTGAGCAACATCCTGTACTTCGCTGTGGTCGCGAATATAACGTGAAATCAGCTTCATGATCTTGACCTGGTACTTCAGCACCAGGGTATCAAACGCCGATTTATCTCCCCGTTGCACGCGCTCAACGAGAATC
>Ga0256830_1002939_pt1 | contig 10881 bp, 11 predicted proteins | sample 128326metaG_FD_190537 | JGI IMG/M metagenome (GOLD analysis project Ga0256830, IMG submission 190537) | Hydrothermal vent microbial communities from Lau Basin, Pacific Ocean - 128-326 | ecosystem: Environmental > Aquatic > Marine > Hydrothermal vents | place: Pacific Ocean: Lau Basin | collected...
TCGAACAGGGTGACGACGGGCCCCGGCTTGGCGTCGACGATCTCGCCCCGCACGCCGAAATCGTCGAGCACGCTCTCCAGCCGGCGCGCGGTCTCGGCGAGAGCGTTCTTGGTGAGGGCGGCCTGCCTTTGGTGGCGGGGCACGGCGAGGAGGTCGAGGCCGGGCAGCACGAAGCCGGGCCCGTCCCCCTCGGCCGGCGCCGTCGCCGGCGCCTCCGGTACCGGCTTCTCGCGTCGCCGGCGGGCGGGCCTGCGGGGCGGCCGGCGGCTCTCCGGCGTCGGCGCGGGCGCTTCCGGCTCCGGTTCGGGATCGACGATCGGCGGCGCCGGTCGGCGGAGGCGGAGCGGCGCGCTCGCGATGTCCCGCTCCTCCGGCTGCAGCCAGGCGGTGATGCGGGCGAGCAGGCCGCGGCGGGGGACGTCCGGGATCTCCTCCTCCTCGTCGGCGAACGCCTCGACGTCTTCGGCCACCGTGCGCGGGCGCGGGTCGGCGGGCCGCGGCCCGGGGCGGAGGATGCGGCCGGGAACCTCGCCCGCCGAGCTCGCCGCCCGGCTCACGTGGCGGCCCAGCCACAGGGAGGCGCTGCCGACCCGGCCCGCGGCCCGCCAGGATTCGCGCCACCGCAGGCCCAGCGCGGTGATGCCGAGCACCACCGCCGCCGCCAGCGTGCTCCAGAAATAGGCCTCGGCGCCGAGCCGCGGCTGCAGGCGCCAGAGCACGAAATCGCCGACCACGCCGCCGAGGCCGACCCGGAACGGCCATCCGCCATCGGCGCCGATCGGGAAGGAGGCGAGCAGGGCCGAAATGGCCAGGAGCGCCGGCGGCAGGGCGACGAGGGGCAGCCAGGGCCAGCGCAGGGGGCGCGCGAGCAGGAGCCGCAGGCCCCAGGAAAAGAGGACGAGGGGCAGCAGCCAGCCGCTCAGCCCCACCACCTGATAGACGGCATCGGCCAGATAGGCGCCCGCGAGACCGGCGGGATTGGCGGGCGCGCCCTCGCCGAGACTGTTGAAGGAAGGATCGGCGGGATCGAAGCCGGCCAGGGCCACGGCGAGGAAGACGCCGCCGGCGACGAGCGCGAGGCCGCCGAGCCGCCACAGCAGGGCCACGAGCCAGCTCAGCGCGGGGGCGGGCAAGGAGAGTCGCACCGTCGAAGACGCCATACGATCCGTTCCTCGTCTTGGTCTTACCGTCGCAGGTCCCGGTGCTCGGCGACGCCGATCAGGCGGTCGAGAGCCTCGCCTATTGTCGCCTCGTCGTGCACCATCGCAAGGCGAATGTAGCGGTGGCCCGGACTTCGCGGGCCGTGTGTGGCACTCAGGAAGGTGCCGGGCAGCACCTTGAGCGCGGCTTCGGCCCAGAGGCGGCGGGCGGCCGCCACCCCGTCGCCGACGTCGAGCCACAGAAAGAAGCCCCCGGCGGGACGGTAGAAGCCGAAGCGGTCGCCCAGCCTTCCGGCGGCGAGATCGAACTTGCGGCGATAGAGGGCCCGGTTCTCCCGCACGTGGGCCTCCTCGTTCCACAGCGCGACGGCGGCGGCCATCAGCGGCAGCGGCTGCACCGCCGCCGCATAGGCGCGCAGATGGAGAAAGCGCCGCAGCAGGCGGGGGTCGCCGGCGACGAAGCCGGAGCGCAGCCCGGGGGCGTTGGAGCGCTTGGAAAGGGAATGGAAGACGAGGAGGTTGGTGAAACCGGGATCGTCGGCGAAGGTCGCCTCCAGCGCGCCGGGGGGCGGCTCGCGGTCGTAGATCTCGGCGTAGCACTCGTCCACCGCCAGCACGAAGCCGTATTCCCGCGCCCAGCCGGCCAGCCGGCGCAGATAGGCGACATCGGCCACGGCACCCTGGGGATTGGAGGGCGAGCAGAGGTAGACGAGGGCGGTGCGGGCGAGGAGTTCCGGATCGAGGGCGTCGAGATCGGGCAGGAAGCCGCTGGCTGCGGTCGCCGGCAGCGGCCGCGGTTCGGCGCCGGCCATCACCGCCGCCCCGTAGTAGACCGCATAGAGGGGATCCGGCATCAGTACGAAGGCCGGCCGGCCGTCGGCGCTCACCGGCGGGACGAGCTGGGCCAGGAGATAGAGCCCCTCCTTGGTGCCGGCCAGGGGGAGCAGATGGCGGTCGGGGTCGAGGGTGCCCGCGGGCAGGCGGTTGCGCCGCTCCAGCCAGCGGCAGCAGCAGGCGCGGAACTCGGCGGTGCCGCCCGGCGGCGGATAGCGGTTCCAGGCGTCGGCATGGGCCGCCACCGTCTCGGCGAGCAGCGGCGGCGGCGCGTGACGGGGTTCGCCGATCGACATGTCGAGCACGCGGCGGCCGGGCGCCGGGGCCAGCCCTTCGAGGAGGGCGGCCAGCCGTCTGAAGGGAAAGGCGTCGAGGCGGTCGAGACGCGGGTTGTCCATCCGTTCCGGCCGAAAAGGGGCTGCTGTCCGAATCGATCGGACGTCACCTTAACATCTTCTGCCAAGACGTTTCAACGCCGGAGGAATCGCCGTCGAAGCGATTGCAACCGGGAGTCGGACGACCTCAGCGGCTCACCACCCGCTCGCGCGGCGTGTAGGGCAGCCCCAGATCCTGCGCCACCGGCTCGTAGACGAGCTTGCCGAGGCACACGTTGAGACCGTCCGCGAGATGGGGATCCTCCAGCACCGCCCGTTTCCAGCCCTTGTCGGCGAGCGCGAGGACGAAGGGCAGGGTGGCGTTGTTGAGGGCGAAGGTGGAGGTACGCGGCACGGCGCCCGGCATGTTGGTCACGCAGTAGTGGATGACCCCTTCGGTGACGTAGACCGGGTCGGCATGGGTGGTGGGGCGCGAGGTCTCGCTGCAGCCGCCCTGGTCGATGGCGATGTCCACGAACACCGAGCCCGGCCGCATGGCGGCGATCATCTCGCGGGTGATGAGCTTGGGGGCGGCGTGACCGGGCAGCAGCACGGCGCCGACGACGAGATCGGCGTCCACCACATGGGTCTCGATGGCGTCCACGGTCGAGTATATCGTGTTGAGCATGGCGCCGAACTGGAGATCGAGCTCGTAGAGCCGCGACAGCGCCTTGTCGATCACGTAGCACTGGGCCTCCATGCCCATCGCCACCCGGATGGCGTTGGTGCCGGCGACGCCGCCCCCCAAGACCACCACCTTGGCGGCGTGGACCCCGGGCACCCCGCCCAGCAGAATGCCGCGACCGCCCTGCATCTTCTCGAGATAGTGGGCGCCCACCTGGATGCTCATGCGCCCCGCCACCTCGCTCATCGGTGCGAGGAGGGGCAGGCGGCCGCGCGCGTCGGTCACCGTCTCGTAGGCGATGGCCACGCAGCCGCGCGCCATCAGCCCCTCGGTGAGCGCCTTCTCCGCCGCCAGGTGCAGATAGGTGAAGAGGATCTGTCCCTCGCGCAGGCGCGGCCATTCGCTGGCCTGCGGCTCCTTCACCTTGACGATCATCTCCGCGCGCTCGAACACCTCGTCGGCGCTGTCGACGATCTCGGCGCCGGCCGCCCGGTAGGCCTCGTCGCCGCAGCCGATGCCGGCGCCCGCCTCGGTCTCCACCAGCACACGGTGGCCGTGGTGGACCAGTTCGCGCACGCTCGAGGGAACCAGCCCGACCCGGTACTCGTGCGTCTTGATCTCCTTCGGTACCCCTATCAGCATGTCTGGCGCCCTCCGTGTTTTCGTGCTTTCGTGTCGCATCGATATGCGGTCTGCCAGCGGAGGCCAAGGGGAGCGTGCGGGACCATCTGCGATCGACCGGGGGCTTCCTCGCCATGAGACGGGCGACAGTCTGTGCGGCTCTCGCCGGGCTGTTCCTTCTGCTCGCGACCGGCATTGTCGGCGCCACGACACTTCCGGACGGGCTCTTCGGAAGCTGGCGGGCCGCCGGTGGACCCGTCGTCGAGGTGACGCTCCTGCGTACGGACGAGGGCTTCCGGGCGCGGCTGCGCTTCGGCGACGGGGAAGAGCTCGACCTCCGTTTCGAGCCGGCCGAACGGCCGGAGGTGTTCGCGGCGGTGCGTTCGCGCGGCCTGTTCGACATGTTCTCCCTGTCGGCACCGGAGAGCCCGCTCGAGAGAGGGCAGTTCGACTGGGCGCGCCTGTCGGCCGGAACGCTCTATCTCTATCGCCTCCGGATCGCCGCCGACGGCAGTTTCCTCCTCGACCGGCTCGCGATCCGGCGCGAGGGGCCGGCGCTCGCCGTGACCCTGCAGCGCCGCCGCCATCCCCGGGCGCCGATCGAGACCCATGTCCGTCTGGAGCCGGCGGGATGAGGGGAAAGGTGTCGTGAGATTGCGCTGGCTCACCCTCCTCCTGCTGCTGCTGCTGAGCGTTCCCGGCGCCGCTTCCGCGGCGGTGCCGAGCCTCGAGGAACTGTTCGGCAGCTACACCGGCTACGCCGAGGTGGTCGATCTGGTGACCGGCGAGCGGGAACGGCGGGAGATGGACGTCGTGATCGAGCGCTACCAGCGCCGCGGCTTCCGGGTGCGCTGGACCAACGTCAGCCTGGTGGACGGGCGGCGCGACGTGCCGGGGGTGAAGCGTCGCGAGATGGCGGTGGCCTTCAAGCCGGCGCCGGACGGCAGCTACTTCGTCGAGGCTCCCGAATACAACCCGTTCCGGCGCAAGGAGGAAATCCAGCCGCTGGAAGGCGATCCGATCCGCTGGGCGGTGCTGGACGACAGCGGCCTCTACATCTACTCCTTCGTGGTTCTCCTGGACGGTCGCTACGAGCTGCAGATGTACCGGCGTTTTCCCGAACGGGAGGGGATCGGGCTCCTCTACGAGCGCATCCTCGACGGCACCGTCGTCAAGCGGATCACCGGCTATGCCGTGCGCACCGAATAGGGCGGGCGGCTGGTCCCGGCGTCCGCTCCTCGCCGGGCTCGCCGCCCTCGCGCTCCTGCGTCCGGGGGACCGGGCACGGGGCCAGGAACTGCGCTTCTTCCGCATCGGCACCGGCGGTGTGGCCGGCACCTACTATCCCATCGGCAATCTCATCGCCGGCATCATCAGCAGTCCGCCCGGCGCCCGTCCCTGCGACAAGGGCGGGGCCTGCGGGGTTCCGGGCCTGGTCGCCACCGTGCAGTCCTCCGAAGGCTCGATCGCCAACGTCCGCGGCATTCTCGACGGCAGCCTCGACAGCGGCTTCGTGCAGGCGGACGTGGCCTTCAAGGCCTTTCACGGGCTGGGCGCCTTCGCCGGCCAGCCGGCCACCGGGCTGCGGGCCATCGCCAAGCTCTACAACGAGAGCACGCATCTGCTGGTGCGGGGCGACAGCCCGGTGCGGGGGGTGCCGGACCTCGTGGGCCAGCGCATCTCCCTCGACGAGCCGGGCTCCGGCACCCTCGTGGATGCACGTCTCGTGCTCGAGGCCTTCGGGATCGCCGAAAGCCGCCTGCAGGCGGTCTACGTCAAAGCGGACGTGGCGGTCTCGATGATGCGCAAGGACCGGCTCGACGGCTTCTTCGTGGTCGCCGGCTATCCCACCTCCTCGGTCATGGAGGCCACCGCCGAGCTCGGCGCCCGCCTCGTGCCCATCAAGGGCGAGCCGGTGGATCGGCTCATTCGCGAGCATCCGTTCTTCACCTACGACCTCATCCCCTTCGGGGTCTATCCGAGGCAGCCCACCATCGAGACTATCGGCGTCGGCGCCCTGTGGCTGGTCTCGGCCGATCTCGACGAGGAGCTCGTCTACGGCATCACCCGGGCGCTGTGGGCGCCCTTCGCCCGCCGCCTGCTCGACAGCGGGCATCCCAAGGGGCGGGAGATCCGGCTCGAGACCGCCCTCGAATCGCTGACCGTCCCCCTCCATGCCGGGGCCGAGCGCTACTACCGTGAGATCGGCGCCCTGCCCTGAGCCGGCCATCGCCGTCTCCGGCCTCGCCAAGCGTTTCGGCAGGGGCTGGGCGGTACGGGAGCTGTCCTTCACCGTCCGGCGCGGCGGCCGGGTGGCCCTGCTCGGCGCCAACGGCGCCGGCAAGACCACCACCATCGCCATGATCCTGGGGCTGCTGGAGCCCAGCCGGGGGTCCATCCGCGTCCTCGGGGCGGAGATGCCCGGCCAGCGCTACCGGGCCCTCGCCCGGGTCAACTTCTCGAGCCCCTATGTGGATCTGCCGGCGCGTCTCACCGTGCGCCAGAACCTCGCCGTCTACGCCCGGCTCTACGGCGTGCGCGATCCGGGCGCGCGGCTGCGGGAACTGGCGGCCGAGCTGCGCCTCGAGCCCTTTCTCGACCGGCCCACGGGGCGGCTGTCGGCGGGACAGAAGACCCGGGTGATGCTGGCCAAGGCACTGGTGAACCGGCCCGAGCTCCTGATCCTCGACGAGCCCACCGCCTCCCTCGATCCCGACAACGCCGACCGGCTGCGCAGCTATCTCGACCGCTATGCGGCGGACAGCGGTGCCACCCTCTTTCTCGCCTCGCACAACATGGCCGAGGTGGAACGGCTGTGCGACGAGGTGCTGCTGCTCAAGGGGGGCCGGCTCGCCGCCCGCGGCCGGCCGGCGGAGCTGGTGGCGCGCTTCGGCCGCCGCGACCTCGAGGAGGTGTTCCTCGAGATCGCCCGCGAGGGGACGGACGGGGATGGCTGAGCCCCCCGCGCACCGGGCGGTCGGGGCCTCCCTGGGCCGCATCCGGGCGATGATGCTGCGCCACCTCTACCTCATGACCAGCTCCTGGCCGCGGGTGCTGGAGCTCGTCTACTGGCCCACCGTGCAGATCACCCTCTGGGGCTTCATCGCCCTCTATCTGGCCGGCCGGGGCGGCGGGCTCGCCGGCCTCGCGGCGGCATTCCTGTCGGCGGTGCTGCTGTGGGACACCTTCTTCCGCAGCCAGCTCGGGGTCTCGCTGTCCTTCATGGAGGAGATGTGGGCGCGCAATCTGGGGCATCTCTTCGTGAGCCCGCTGCGGCCCTTCGAGCTCGTGCTGTCGATGTTCGCCATGAGTCTCCTGCGCACCCTGATCGGGGTCGGCGGGGCGGCGATGCTGGCGATCCCCATCCACGGCTTCAACGTGGTGGCCGAGCTGGGCCCGCCGCTCGCCCTCTTCTTCGTCAACAACCTCCTCTTCGGCTGGTCGCTGGGGCTCGTCGTCAGCGCGCTGGTGCTGCGGCTGGGGCTGGGTGCGGAGAGCCTCGCCTGGGCCCTCGTGTTCCTCGTCCAGCCGGTGAGCGCCGTCTACTATCCGGTGGCCGTGCTGCCGGAGCCGCTGCAGTGGGTGGCGGCCGTGCTGCCGCCGGCGCAGGTGTTCGAGGGCATGCGGGGGCTCCTGACGGAGGGCGTGTTCGACACCGCGAGGCTGGCGCGGGCCCTGCTCCTCAATCTCGGCTGGATGGCGGTGGCCGGCACGGTGTTCGTGCTGCTCCTGCGCAGCGCCCGCCGTCTCGGGCTCTTGCTCCAGGTCGGCGAGTAGGTTCAGCCGGCGAGCAGGATCGCCGACAGCTGCACCCCGAAGCGGCGTTCGCCGCGCCGGCAGCTGCGCCGGTAGCTGAAGAAGCGTTCCTCCTCGGCGAAGGTGTCGTGGGCCAGCACCTCCACCTGGCCGGCGGGCAGGCCGGCCCGCAGCAGGGCGCGGCGGCAGCAGCCCGCGAGATCGAACAGCAGCCGGTCGCCCTCCGGGCGGGGAGAGAAGAAGGCCGCATGCGACGGATCGGCGGCGAGGAAGGCGTCGCGCAGCTCGGGCCCCACCTCGTAGGAAGCGGCGCCGATGCAGGGACCGACGGCGGCCCGCAGATCCCCGGGCCGGCTGCCGAGATCCGCGAGCCGGCGCACCACCGTCTCGAGGATGCCGGCGAGGAGGCCGCGCCAGCCGGCATGGACCGCCGCCACCCGCCGGCCCACGGGATCGGCGAGGAGAACCGGCGCACAGTCGGCGGTCATGACCCCGACTGCGAGGCCGGCGCGGCGGCAGAGGATGGCGTCCCCTTCCGGCCGTTCCGCGAGCGGCCAGGGTTCCTCGGCCGTGAGGCAGCCGTCGCCGTGCACCTGCCGGGCACTGACCAGCCGCTCCGGCGGGATCCCGAGCGAGGCGGCGATGCGGGCCCGGTTGGCGGCGATCCGCTCCGGCCGATCGCCCGAGGAGGGGCCGACGTTGAGGGAGGCGAAGGGTCCCTCGCTGACGCCGCCGCGGCGGGTGAAGAAGCCGTGGCGGATGCCTTCGAGCTGGGCCAGGAGCCGGCTCTCGATCCTCACGCCGCCTCCTCCCCGCCGTCGAAACCCGGCGGCACGGTACCGTCCGGTCCGCTCACCGCCAGCACCTTGAACAGCGTCCCCATCGCGTCCGGATCGATCAGCCGCCGCACCCCGGCCTCGAGTTCGGCGGCCTGCTCGGGGCCGGCGCGGGCGCTGAGTGTCGCGAGCCGCGTCTCGATTCCCAGTCGCCGCAGGAAGAGGCCCTGATCCACGGGACCGAAGCGGCGCGTGCCGGTGCCGCGGGTGGCCCGCAGCAGGGCGGCGAAATCGACGTGGCTCGAGAGATCGGCCTCCCCCGGCATGGCCAGCGGATCGACCCGGCGGTGGCGGGCCACCGCCTGCAGCGTATCGGCCCACTGCGGCCGCGCGAAGCCGTAGTCCACGAGATAGGCGAGGCCGCCCTGGGCGGCGAGACGGGCGGCGAGGTCGGCGACCAGGGCCTCGCGCGCGGGCGCGATCTCCAGCACCGCCCCGTCTTCCGCCTCCGGCAGTTCGAGCTCGCCGAGGGCCGACAGCGGCAGGGGGCGCGGATCGAGCACGAAGACCAGCCGTCCCGCCTCGTCGGCCGCCACCCGGCGCTCCTGCAGGCCGCGGGGGGTGCGCACGAACTGCCGCATCGGCAGGCTGTCGAGGAACTCGTTGGCGACCAGATAGAGCGGCAGATCGCGGGGGAGCTCGGCGAGGTCCTCGTGGAAGACGAGCGGCAGCCCGCGCAGCGTCCGCTGCTGGAGCTGGCGCAGGCTGCTGCTGATCTCGACCAGATGGATCCCGCGCACCGCCCGGTGGAAGCCGGGCACGTGGGCGGTGGCCCGCCACAGATCGGCCATCAGGGTGCCGCGGCCGGGACCCAGCTCGACGAGGGCGATGGCCCGCCCGGGATGCGTCTCCTGCCAGAAAGCGGCGAGCGCCAGTCCCAGCAGCTCGCCGAAGGTCTGGGAGATCTCCGGTGCGGTGACGAAATCGCCGGCGAGCCCGATGGTCTCGCGGCGATGGTAGTAGCCGGCGCCGCGATGGGCGGCGCAGAGGGCCATGAACTGGCCGACGTCGAGCGGGCCGTTGCAGTCGACGAGGCGTCGCAGGATGTCGGCCAGCCTGCTCACCGGGTCGCCGGCTGGACGCCGCGCAGCGCGCGCAGCAGCAGATAGAGACCCGCCAGCACCAGCGGGATCGACAGGATCTGCCCCATCGTCAGCCCGCCCCACAGATAGCCGAGCTGGGCATCGGGTTCGCGATAGAGCTCGACGAAGCTGCGGGCGAGCCCGTAGCCGAGCAGGAAGACGCCGGTGAGGATGCCCTGCTGCTCCGGCCGCCGTGGCCGCCAGGCCAGGACCTGGAGGACGACGAACAGCAAGAGCCCCTCGAGCAGGGCCTCGTAGATCTGGCTCGGATGGCGCGGTTCGGGGCCGGCCATGGGGAAGACGACGGCCCAGGGCACATCCGTCACCCGTCCCCAGAGCTCGCCGTTGATGAAGTTGGCGATGCGGCCGAAGAAGAGACCGATGGGCGCCACCGCGGCCAGCAGATCGGCGACTTCGAGGGGATGGGCGCCGGTGCGGCGGGCGAAATAGACGGCCGCCACCAGGACCCCGATCAGCCCGCCGTGGAAGGACATGCCGCCCCGCCAGACGTAGAGGATCTCGAGCGGATTGGCGGCGTAGTAGCCGGGCTGGTAGAACAGCACGTAACCGAGCCGGCCGCCCAGGATGACACCCAGCGTGACGTAGAAGAGGAGATCGTCGACACCTTCCCGGGTGACGGTCCAGCCGGGGCTGGCCACGAGGCGGCGGGCCAGACGCCAGCCGATCAGGAGGCCTGCGATGTAGGCCAGCGCATACCAGCGGATGACGAGCGGGCCGAGCTCGATGGCCACCGGATCGAAGGCAGGGAAGGGAATCGCGAACAGCATCGGGAAGAGAACCTCCGGACCGTCGCGGGGCGAAGGACCCCGGCGGGTGAGTAGGGGGCATCGAGGATCACGGCAAGCCCCGCTCTTGCCGTTTCCGAAATATCGCCCGATATGGGGATTGGAAGACGAGAACAGCGTTTTTTCGAGGAGTCCGCGATGCAGACCGACAATCGCCTGTTCGACGATCTCGCGCGCGTCGCCAGCGGCGCGCTCAGTACTCTGGCCGGTCTGCGCGAGGAGATCGAGATGCGGGTCAAGGAGCGCTTCGAGCGCTTCGCCGGCGAAGTCAATCTCGTGACCCGCGAGGAGTTCGACGCCGTCAAGGCGATGGCGGCCAAGGCCCGCGAGGAGCAGGAGGCGCTGGCCGCCCGCGTGGCGGCGCTCGAGGAGCGGGTGGCGGCCCTCGAACGGACGCCCGCGCGCACCGTACGGCGGACCCGCAGGAAGACGGAAAAGACCGGGAAGACCGAAAGGACCGAAAGGAGCGGGAAGACCGGGGCGACGGAGACGTCCTAGGCCGGCCCGCGCCCTCGCTTGTAACCTTCGCGCCGATCTGGCAGGCTTCCGGGCTGTCGGCCACCGTCGGGATCCGCGACGGAGGGCCGGCGGCCGCGTCCGCCGCGCCGGGCGGCCGCGTCCAGGCATGGAGGAGGATCGCGTGTCCTCGCTTTTGACCGAGACCCCCGAAGCCGTGAACAATCCCCTCGATCTGCTGGAGCAGATGGCGGCGGCCCACGAATGGCCCTGCCAGCGCCAGAGCGAGGACGAGTTCATGGCCGAGATCCCGGGCCAATGGGCCGGCTAC
>Ga0256830_1002940_pt1 | contig 10880 bp, 11 predicted proteins | sample 128326metaG_FD_190537 | JGI IMG/M metagenome (GOLD analysis project Ga0256830, IMG submission 190537) | Hydrothermal vent microbial communities from Lau Basin, Pacific Ocean - 128-326 | ecosystem: Environmental > Aquatic > Marine > Hydrothermal vents | place: Pacific Ocean: Lau Basin | collected...
TGAGTCTGTGTGAGAATATCATGGTCAGAAAAAAGCATATGATCCCATAACCACCAAGCACTATAATGAAGGCAGGCAGTTTGTTCTCACTGTCAATCCCGATCTCCTTTGTAAAAAGCATCAACAGTCCCACGGCAAGGAATGACCACAGGATCATGAGGGCTATGGAGAATCTCAACTCCTTTGATATGTAATAACGCTGGCGTACCTGTTTGTTTTTCATACTTAATCTCCTTAAGGATAATTTTGAGTTTAACATAATTGTGGTTGTGGCGCAAGGATTCAAATCACAAAATTGAACCTTTTCTGATTTTCCAAAACCGCTCAAAGCCAATACCTGCCCGTCTTTTATCTGTTTTGATATTTCTTCTGGTCAGTGATTTTGGGATAGTTTTTTGCGTGAAGATTCCATAATGGGTATAATAAGTAATCAGAAATTTTATCCTTGGAGTTTATAGGATTAAGAGGAATAACCAGGGCCTGAAATGAAAAAATGGAGATTAACAGAGAAGGTTAAGGCTGCCGGCTGAGCTGGCAAGGTGGGTCCGGCGGACCTGTCCGAGCTTCTCCATGTCCTGGAGGCACCAGAGGACAAGCGTATGCTTGTTCCCCCTGGTGACGATGCCGGGGTATTTTTGCTAAATGAGGATACCGCCCTTGTTGAGACGGTGGATGTGATAACACCACTCGTCAACGACCCCTACCTCTTCGGCAGGATAAGCGCCACAAACTCCCTGAGCGATATATACGCAATGGGTGGTACCCCCCTGACATGCCTTGCCATCTTCGGGTTTTCCTCCTGTGACTATGAGATGGATGTCTTTGAACTGGTACTGAAGGGGGCCATGGAGTCAATTGCCCTGTCCGGAGCCTGCCTTCTTGGTGGACACAGCTTTGAAGACAGGGAGATGAAGTTTGGTCTTTCCGTGACAGGTATTGTTAGACCCCAGAGGGTTCTCAGGAAAGAGGGGGCTGCCCCTGGAGATCATATCATCCTGACAAAGCCCGTCGGTACGGGTGTTCTTACCACAGCATTGAAGGGAGGGAAGGTGGATGAGGATGGCATCAGCGAGGCAATAAAGTGGATGTGTACCCTCAACGCCGAGGCTGCCCGGGTGGCTCTGTCTGCTCATGCAACAGCCTGCACAGATGTTACCGGGTTTGGTCTTTTGGGACATGCCTGTAACATGCTCAGGGATACAGAGGTGGATTTTCATATAAGGCTGGAGTCTGTACCTGTATTTGAAGGGGTCAGAGAGTTCGTGGAGATGGGTATAGTGCCTGAGGGTGCCTACAACAACCTGAATTTTCACAAAAACTACATAGATGCCCCAGGGGTGGAAGAAGAGTCACTGCTGATCCTGTCAGATCCCCAGACCTCTGGCGGGCTGCTTTTCACTATCAAACCCGGGAATCTTCATATACTCAAGGAGTCTGGACTAACCTGCTGGAGAATCGGCGAGGTCAGGCAGGGCAGCGGCAGGATTATAATAGATTAGACATTCAGAAGGTTATCGTAGGGATATTTCTTGATATACTCAAGAAACTCCTCAGCTGCATGAGAAAGCACCTCATTCTTCGGTGTAATAAGTGTGAACTCTCTCATCATCTTTTCTTCCCTGAAACTCAGCAGCTTGAGGGTGCCGAACTTTGCCTCTTTAAGGGCTGCCCATCTTGACACTATTGAGACACCCATGCCGTTTTCCACGGCATGTTTGATTGATTCAGTGCTTCCAAGGATCATTGTTATTTTCATGTTCTGGGGGGTCAGACCATTCTTTGCAAGGTATTTTTCTATCACCTGCCTTGTACCGGAGCCTTCCTCACGAAAGATGAAGGGCTCGTTCGTGAGTTCCAGTATGGAGACATCCCTTCTTTTGGCCCACGGATGCTGAGGTGGCACAATGAGGCACAGCTCATCCTCTATAAGCTTCTCCCTGTAGATCTTCTGTCTTGAGACCTCACCCTCAACGAGTCCGAGGTCTATGTTGCCCGAGTTGATAAGCTCCACGATCCGCTTTGAGTTTCCTACCTGAAGGTGGATCTTGATCTTTGGCCTGGCCTTCCTGAAATCGGCGATTACCTTTGGCAGGAGATAGTTGCCGATGGTGGTGCTTGCACCAAGGGCGATGCTACCTTTGACAAGCCCGGTGAGTTCCCCTATCTCCTTCTCCGCTGAGGCATAAAGGGCAAGGATATGCTTTGCGTATTTGTAGAGCACCTCACCTGCAGGCGTGAGGGTGACGGCACTGCTTGTCCGGTCAAAGAGCTTTGTCTCGTAGAGCTCCTCAAGCGCCTGGATCTGGAGGCTGACTGCTGGTTGTGTGAGATGGATGATCTCTGAGGCCTTGGAAAAGCTCTTTGTCTCTGCTACAGTACAGAAAACCCTTAACTTGTGGTCATCCAAGGACATATTGCATTATAACATAAAGTAATAGACAATTTTCAAATACTTATCTTTTCTCTTTTTCTCTTGACATTTGATGAGAAAATATATTAGCCTATCGGTAATTGATTGCCGATAAATCTAAATTTCAATTAAGGAGGTCCAAATGACACCAAAAGATGTAATCACCTTTGCCCAGGAAAATGATGTGGTGATGGTGGATTTCAAATTTATTGATTTTCCCGGTATCTGGCAGCACTTCTCTGTACCCATTGATGAATTGAAAGAGGAGACCTTTGAGGAAGGGGTTGGATTTGACGGCTCATCCATAAGGGGCTGGCAGGCAATCAATGCCTCTGATATGCTGATAATTCCCGATCCTGAGACAGCTATCCTGGATCCCTTCAGGAAGTACCCAACCCTCAGCCTGATATGTAACATTGTTGATCCGATTACAAAAGAGCCCTACACAAGGGATCCTCGTTATATAGCCCAGAAGGCGGTCCAGTATCTGAAATCCACGGGGATTGGTGATACCGCCTATTTCGGCCCCGAGGCGGAGTTCTTCATCTTTGATGATATCCGTTACGACCAGAATGCACATAGCGGATATTATTTTGTTGACTCTGTTGAGGGTATATGGAATTCAGGCAAGGAGGAGAATCCCAACCTGGGTTACAAACCACGTCATAAGGAGGGTTATTTCCCCGTTCCACCAACGGATAGCCTTGAGGATATGAGAACCGAGATGGTGAACATAATGAAGAAATGCGGAATTCATGTGGAGGCCCAGCATCATGAGGTTGCCACTGCAGGGCAGGGTGAGATTGATATGAGGTATGCCCCCCTTGTGAGACAGGCAGACAACCTGATGCTCTTTAAGTATATCGTAAAGAATGTTGCAAGGTCCCACGGCAAGACCGCCACATTCATGCCAAAGCCCATATTTGGTGATAATGGCTCTGGAATGCATACACATCAGAGCATCTGGAAGGATGGTCAGCCCCTCTTCGCAGGTGATGGTTATGCAGGACTCAGCGAAATTGCCCTCTACTATATCGGCGGAATACTGAAGCATGCCCGCGCCCTGGCTGCCCTTACAAACCCCACAACAAACTCCTATAAGAGGCTTGTTCCCGGGTTTGAGGCACCAGTGAACCTTGCCTACTCGGCAAGAAACCGTTCCGCTGCTGTGAGGATCCCCATGTACTCACCCTCACCAAAGGCAAAGAGGATTGAGGTCCGCTTCCCTGACCCCTCATGTAACCCATACCTTGCCTTTGCTGCCATGCTGATGGCAGGCATTGATGGCATAGAGAACAAGATAGACCCGGGAGAGGCAATGGACAAGGACCTCTATGAGCTTCCACCTGAGGAGCTTGCAAAGGTTCCCCAGATATGCGGCAGCCTTGATGAGGCACTTGATGCACTTGAAAAGGATCATGACTTCCTCCTGAAGGGCAATGTCTTTACCGAGGATGCGCTGCAGACCTGGATTGAGTACAAGAGGGAAAACGAGGTTGACGCCCTGAGGCTGAGACCACACCCCTACGAATTCTTCCTCTACTATGATATTTAAATATATCAAGAGGGGCTGTGGCCATCTGGCCACAGCCCCTTTATTCAGGTAAAACTTGTCTTTATCCTCAGAAAACCACAATCTACATGCTATAAGTTATAATGCCTCTTCCCCCCGTTCACCGGTCCTTATCCTTACCACATCCTGAAGATTATAGATAAATATCTTGCCATCTCCTATCTCGCCTGTACGGGCTGAGCTTGTAATTATATCCACAATCTCATCAGCCCTCTCATCAGGGACAGCCACCTCAATCTTTACCTTGGGCAGGAATTTTACCTCGTACTCAACCCCACGGTATACCTCAAGATGTCCCTTCTGACGACCAAAGCCCTTCACCTCAATGACCGTCATGCCCTGGACACCGGCATCGGTGAGGGCCTTTCTGACCTCCTCCAGCTTGTAATGCTTGATCACTGCTGAAATCATCTTCATAGGGTTGCTACCTCCTTGCTAAGATTCAAGTTGTAATCATATCTGGCAAAAACAAATCCCTGTTAAGGCAGGGCACCTCATAAAAATAAGCCAACCACAGGATTAAACAATAAAGTAACCTCATTTTTATCGTTATACACTAAAACAAGTAAAGAAACAAACCCTATAGGCCCAGAGGTGGTGAAGAATGCCATGTAGCAATACCTCAGGTGTCTTACATCAAGACCCTTATCTATCCACTTAAGTCTTAAAAGACCACCCCCTCCAAACCTCCCCCTTGAAGGGGGAGGATGAAGGTGGGGGTGTATCAATGCCATGATGAACCACCTCTCTACTCCGAAAAATCGCAGATTTTTCGGAGGGCCTTTCTTACTGCTCCTTACTACTAACCCATCAACCCATTTACTCATCTACCCATCTACCCATCAACTGCTCACTGCTTACTGCTCACTGTGAATAAGGTGTGGTGCTTATTTTTCTTCGGCACCCTGCCTTGTTATAGATAAAGTAATCAAAATTTAGTGATACAAGTTTTCATATACTACTGCAGGAACTCTTCCTTCAATCCCTCAGACAGAATGGATCTTAATTATATAACAGTGACTAATAATGCAATATCTCCAGTAGATCATCATAGTCCCTTACTGTGTCGGGATCTATGGTCTTTAGCTTCATCCTTGTAAAATAATCCTGCGCCTTCTCAAAGTCTCCCCTGAAGGCAGGGTCCAGCTTTATCGCCTCGGTGATCGCCTCTGATGCATCGCCGTATCTCTCCATGGCATTATATGTGAGGGCGAGTCCGTAGTATGCCACAAAGAAATCAGGTACCCTCTTCAGGGCTGACTTGTATGCCCTTTCAGCCTCTCTGTACCTTCCCATCCTGTAATAGACCCTGCCAAGGTTTGTGAATGCCTTGTGGGGGCTCCTGTAAAGGGGGTTTTGCAGGGCCTTTCTGAAGGCCTCCTCTGCATCCCTGTATCTCTTCAAAAAGGTATATACCACACCAAGGCTGTTGTATGCCTCTGAGTAGTTTGGATCCAGTGATATTGCCTTTTTCAGGGCCTCCTCGGCCTTGTTGTACTCCTCAAACTGGTGGTAGATAAGACCAAGGGCATAATAGGCCTCCTTGTATCCGGGGTTAAGTCTGATTGCCTTTTGCAGCTGCACAAAGGCATCCTGCAGCTTCCCTTCCTGGATATGAGACATGGCCATCTTGTAATGGGCCTCTGCCTGTTTATGGGCAACCTCACGTACCTCTGTGGAAGCACATGAGGTCACCATGATGACAAGAATAATAATGTAAAAAAGCCTCTTCATCTCTTATTCCAGGATTATGCCCCCTGTCTCTTTGATTCTATAAGCCCAATGAGTGCATCAAAGGACTCTGCAAACAGCCGCACACCCTCATCTTCAAGCCTCTTAGTGATCTCATCAAGGCTGATACCGAGGGTCTGTAGCTCCTCTATAGTGCTGTAGGCACTTTGAACATCCCTGTCAATTGTCCTTTCAGCCCTGCCATGATCCTTGAAGGCCCTCCATGTATCATCTGGCATTGTGTTTACAGTGCCGGGTCCGATAAGCTCCTGCACATAGAGTATATCACTATAGGTGGGGTTTTTTGTGCTGGTACTGCCAAAGAGCAGCCGCTGTATCCTTGCACCTTTCAGTTTCAACCTGAGAAACCTGTCCGTGGAGAAGGTCTGTTTGAAGACATCGTAGGCGATCTGTGCATTGGCAACCGCTGTTTTCCCAAAGAGTGATCTTATCTTTGAGGCCTTCTCATCATCAGCATCAGCAAGCATCTCCTCAAGATACCTGTCTGTCAGTGTATCCACCCTGCTCACGAAGAAGCTTGCCACAGAGGCAACACTGTCAAGGGGTTTATCCTCATTCATTCTCCTTTCAAGACCCCTGAGGTAGGCATCCATCACCTCTCTGTAGCGGTCAACGGAGAAGAGGAGTGTGACATTCACATTAACCCCCTCATAGATAAGCTCTTCCACAGCCGGCAGCCCTTCCAGAGTGGCAGGTACCTTTATCATAAGATTCGGTCTGTTTATCCTGTGGAAAAGCTCTTTGGCCTCCCTGATCGTTCCCTCTGTGTCATGGGCAAGGTGGGGGTCCACCTCCAGGCTCACGTAGCCATCATCACCCTCTGTCTTTTTATAGACATCCATCAGGAGGTCACAGGCCTCGGTTATGTCCTGGCTGGCAAGGGCATAGAAGATCTCCTTTGCTGTCAGGTTGTCATCCCTGCTGAAAAGCTCCTTCAGCTGCTGGTCATATTCCGTGCCTGACTTTATTGCCTTGTAAAATATTGTAGGATTTGATGTGACCCCTCTCAGCCCTTCCTCCTCAATCATCCTTTTTAACTCTCCAGAGCGCAGTATGGAGCGGCTAATATTGTCGTACCAGAAGCTCTGACCATATCTCTGCAGTTCTAATAAAGGATTCTCTGCCATCTTGCTGACCTCCTGATTTTATATTAGTTGGAACCATAAACCTCGTCAAGTATTGCCCTGGCACCCCTCTGCAGGAGATCCCTGGCAAGGGCATCTCCGATGGCTGCTGCATCTTCAGCAGGTCCTTTTCTGCTATCTCTTATGATAACCTTTCCATCCACACTTCCCACAAGTCCATCAATTGTTAACAACTCCCTGCCCTCCTCTTCCACCACGCGGGCGTAGGCAGCAATGGGGACCTGACACCCTCCCTCAAGCCTCTTCAGGAACGCCCTCTCCGCTGTCACGGAAAGGGAGGTCTCTCTGTGGTTCAGGGGGGAGAGGAGTTCATTAATGAATCCATCATCCATCCTGCACTCTATCCCGATGGCTCCCTGTCCAATGGCAGGCAGGATCAGTTCCGGGGATATCCTCTCTGTTATCCTTTCTTCCCATCCAAGCCTTTTCACACCTGCTGTGGCAAGTATTATTGCGTCAAACTGTCCCTCATCCAGCTTTCTGAATCTTGTGTCCACATTTCCCCTTAACTGGAGGATCTTCAGGTCAGGCCTCATGTGGAGCAGCTGACATGACCTCCTGAGACTGCTTGTGCCGATAACAGCACCTTCGGGTATCTCACTGAACTCCCTGATTGTGAATTCTTCCCCCTTTTTCCTGGATATAAAGGCATCGCGAGGGTCCTCCCTGCTGCATACAGCCCCAAGGTGAAGCCCCTGGGGCAGCATGGTGGGTACGTCTTTCATGCTATGCACAGCAAGGTCAACCTCGCCTCGCAACATTGCCTCCTCAATCTCCTTGACAAAAAGCCCCTTACCACCCACCTTGGCGAGGGGAACATCAAGGATCTTATCCCCTGTGGTCTTTATCTTTTTTATCTCTACTTCCAGATCAGGCGCTATGTGCAAAAGCCGGGCCTTCACCCATTCCGCCTGCCAAATCGCAAGCCTGCTACCCCTGCTACCTATTACAACCTTCTTTTTCTTCACTGGTAGGCTCCTGTCTATGGTTTTTTTTGTCTTTGGGTGCATCAAGACCGTAGAGCGTCCTGATCGTTGCAATCAGTACATCACGGTCCTCCCTGTCATCCTTGAGTGCCACTGTCGGTGGGTGTAGCAACTTGTTTACCACCGCACTCACGGTTGTTTCAATTAACCTCTTCTGTTTTTCATCAACCTCACCAAGCCTGTTCATCAAACGCCGCAGTTCTGCCTGCTTTATCTCTTCAGCAAAACTCCTGAGTGCAACAATTGTTGGAACCGCATCAAGAGACTCAAGCCATCGCCTGAACTTCACCACCTCCTCGTTGACTATATCCTCTGCCTTTTCTGCCTCCCTCTTACGCCCCGTTATGTTGGCATCAACCACCCCCTGCAGATCATCCACATCGTAGAGATAGACGTTGTCAAGCCTGTTTATCTCAGGGTCAATGTTTCTCGGCACGGATATATCTATTATGAAGACAGGTCTGTGTTTTCTCTTCTTCATGATTGCATGCATCTCTTTCCTGTAAAGGATATAGGAGGGAGCCCCGGTGGAGCAGATGATAATGTCCCTGTGGACAAGCTCCTCTTTGAAGTCTTCAAACCTGACAGCCCGTCCACAGAACTGCCTTGCAAGCTCCACACCCCTTTCATATGTCCTGTTTGCAACTGCCACATCCCTTACACCATTATTTATAAGGTGCCTTGCGGCAAGCTCGGCCATCTCACCGGCACCAAGGAGCATGAAGGTCTTCTCGGAGAGGTCTTCAAATATCTTCCTTGCAAGCTCTACAGCCGCATAACTTATTGAAACAGCATTCTCGGCAATCCTGGTCTCCGTCCTGATCCTCTTTGCCACGGAGATGGCCTTTTTGAAGAGCTTGTTTAACAGCACCCCCGTGTATCTCCTCTTGAGCGAATACTCAAAGGCATCCTTTACCTGCCCCAGTATCTGGGGCTCACCCACAACCATTGAGTCAAGGCTTGAGGCCACCCTGAAGACATGCCTTACCGCCTCATCATCAGCATATATATATAGATGTTTTGCAAGCTCCTGCTGGTTGACGCCGTGAAAGCCTGCGAGAAACTCCACTACGTAGTGTCGTACCCTTTCTGGATCAGCACACTGAAGATAAAGCTCCACCCTGTTACATGTGGACAGGATAACCGCTCCCTCAATATCAGGGCTTTCAAGCAGACCCCTCAGGCCTTTTTCCAGCTTTGGGCCATCAAAGGCGACCCTTTCCCTGATCTCCACAGGTGCTGTCTTATGATTTAAGCCTGTAATCAGTAGTCTCATTGTAGATAGCTATGATACCCCTTGAGAATCAGGTTCACCCCGAAGAATGTGAAGATAACAGCCAGGAAGCCGATAATTGACAGATAGGCTGCCTTCCTGCCCCGCCAGCCAGCCCTTAGCCTTGCATGAAGTACAAAGACATAGATAAACCATGTGATCAGTGACCATGTCTCTTTAGGGTCCCATCGCCAGTAGCTTCCCAGCGCACTTTCTGCCCAGATGGAGCCGGTAACTATGGCAAGGGTAAGGAGCGGAAAGCCTATGCTTATCAACCTGTAGTTTATATCGTCAAGACTCTGGAGGCTTGGCAACCGCTGAAAGAGGCTACCAAGGTGTTTTTTCTTGACAAAGTGTTCCTGAACAAGATACATCAGGCCTATGCCTGCTGCCATGGCAAAGGCTGCATCTCCCAGAAATGCAAGGATGGTATGTACAGCAAGCCATGAACTCTGCAACAGAGGACTCAGGGGTTTTATTCCCCGTGGCAGTATTGACGAGGATAGCATGATCAGAAAAACCACAGGCATTATAAAGGAGCCGAGCAGCCCCACCTTATAGCGATATTCAATATAAAAAAATAGCAGGACGATACACCATGAAAAGAAGGATGATGCCTCATGCATGTTTGTAATGGGAAGGTGACCGGCTATAATGAATCTCGTGACTATGTTTGCAGTGTGGAAACCAAACCCTACTGCGGCAAGTATCAGTAGCAGCCTTGTTGTGGCCCTGCTGCTTTTGAATAGCTCCACCACACCCACAATGGTGGCAGCAAAGTAAAAGGTGAGGGCAAGCTCAAAGAGGATAACCATCAAAAGCACCCCAGCTCACAGCTTGTTATCTTTATACCCTGCTCATTCAATATCTCCCCTATCTCTCTGTAAGTGATGCCTTCCTCCTCAGCTATACGCCTTGCAAGGGGGCAGGGCATCCTGCCATCTTTACTGAGTGACCGGACCCGTTCAACGAGCCTATCCTTTTTGTCCTTCATCAGTGCCACCTCCACCCTTCTGATCAGTTCTGTTTCTGCTTCTGGTGTGGTTATCTCAATTGCAGGAGATTCCCCGGAAAAATCACCACCACCCCTTGTAACCACGATATCCGCCCTTGAGAGCAGGCCTTGTGCACTCTCTTTTATTCTGCTCTGGTCCTCACCAAAAACAAATATTACTACATCGGGAGAGAAAAACTCAATTGGAGAATTCCCTTCAATTATAACACCTTGGACGTCTCCAACCATTGAGAGGGCGATCTCAAGGGGCTCTTTAAGCTGGTCCTGCGGGGACTGTACCCAGATCACCTTCTCAGCCCCTGCCTGTTTCATCCGCCATGTATCTTTACCTTCAATATCACCAGAGGCAGTGGGCTCACTCACGGTTGTATAAAATGCTGTCCGGGTGTATTTGATGGCAGCCCATCTGCCTTGAAGATTCCTCAGAAGCAGTTCAGCAATATAGGTCTTGCCACATCCGCTGTGGGCACCACATACGGCGATGAGCTTTTTTTTCATATATCTATTTTAACTATTTATTAAAGAATTTTGCCTGATTATCCGATAAAACATAAGAAAAAAAATGCTTGTAATTATCGGTATAGGTGTGGTGCTCGGTGCGGTGGTTGGCGGATACCTGATGGAGCACGGGAACCTTTCCGTGCTTTTTCAGCCTGCAGAAGTTGTGATCATATTTGGTGCAGCCCTGGGCTCCCTGATCATTGCATCGCCACCAAGGGTGCTCGC
>Ga0256830_1002941_pt1 | contig 10880 bp, 8 predicted proteins | sample 128326metaG_FD_190537 | JGI IMG/M metagenome (GOLD analysis project Ga0256830, IMG submission 190537) | Hydrothermal vent microbial communities from Lau Basin, Pacific Ocean - 128-326 | ecosystem: Environmental > Aquatic > Marine > Hydrothermal vents | place: Pacific Ocean: Lau Basin | collected...
CATCCGGTAGTTTGTCTTAAGGTGGGAAAAATGGTTCAGCAGACGATCGGTCTGTTTCTTTAAATATTCCGGCGTCACCAAATTGGGCGCCGCGTGCGTGACCGCGACAAGATTGGCCGCCGGTCGAATACGATCGGCATCGTGACGCGGCAGCACCACAAGATTAAATTGACTATATCGTAAAATCCCCGGTTTTAAGATCGCTATGCTCTTGGCCTGGTAGTCCCTGGCCAGAAAATAATTGACTGCCGCCACAGACGACCCGCACGAGACCAAATAGTCCGCCTTCAACGCGACGATTTCTTGGAATGATTCTTCGGTTAAAAAGTGCCGTAAAAATCCAAGGCGTCCCTGAAACAACATGGGAGGACAGATCCCGGCCAAAACCCCCAAGGCGTGGCGTGCCGCCGCTGTTTTATACCGAACAGTCACTGTCTGTTGACGGCAGCGCGTTCCCCTGTCGATCAGAATTTCTTCCAACAGGGCGGCCACGGCCTGCGACTGGCGCACATGCCCGGTCTTTCCATCGCTGACGATCGCGACACGCGCCTCACCGGTGTATTTCCAGACCTTGTAAAACCACATATAATCCGCCGGCGCCTGACGGATGTACCGCTCCATCAAGGCGACTACCCGCGCCAATCCTTCACGCACCGCTTCTTGTGGGTCGTCGATCGATGGCCAGGACAGTGGAGGGTGGATCACCATGCGATGACGACCGTCGCCTTGCCGCAGGATGACGGAAAAACACACCGGCGTCCCCATCTTCCAACCCATACGCAAGGCCCCGACGGACATGGAGGCTTCTCGCCCGAAAAACGGTACCCGCCAGCCATCCCGTCCTCCCTGGTCCACCACCATGCCGATGACTTCGTTGTTTTTCAGGGCGCGCACAAAGTCCCTGGTTCCGCTGCCCCGGGAAAGGACAACGGATCCCCCCATGCTCCGGTAAGACGCCAATAAATCCGCCAGACGCGAATGCCGTGTTTGCGGCCGAACAAACATCCGGTAAGGAATATCCATGTGACCACAGGCCGCGTTGGCGATCTCCCAGCTTCCGAAGTGCATCGCCAACAAGATGACACCCTTGCCCTTCTTTAAGGCCTCGGTGATGTGTTCTCTGCCTTCAACCTGAACCATCCGCGCCAGATCGGCGGGGCGGGTGATGGGCAGACGCAGGAGTTCGACAAAATTCTGCCCGTAATTCTTAAACAACGCCTTGGTAATCCGCCGCAAATCGTCCGGGGTGTACGACGATGAAAGAGCCTGGCGGAGGTTGGCGTAAGCCAGCGTCCTGTAACGGGCCTTCAGATAATAGCCGCACAGCCCAATCAACCGCCCGGCCTTCAAGGCCGCCGGTCTCGGCAAGACCCGCGCGAGGCGTCCGATGGTTTTAACGCCGTAAAAGGCGATCGATTCGCTCCAAGAAGACATGTTTTCCTTTAATGATATCAATTTGAATCTTTACAACCATCACCCGTGTCTCATTGGTCAACAACGGAGCGAACCTCCGCAATTTGACCGCGTCTTTCTCGGTGGTCACCAGGTTCGTCACGCCATGAGCCGCGCACGCCGCTTTCAGGGCCTGGCAGTCCTGGCGCGTATATCCATGGTGATCCCCGAACACAAAGGATCGTTCGACCTCGACGCCCAGATCCAACAGGGTCTTGGCGAAACTGTCAGGCCTTCCGATCCCGCAGCAGGAGACCGCCTTGTGTCCTCGCAGGGACTCGATCGGTTTGGTTTGATCCGTTGCCATATCCACCCAGGCCACGGGCCGATGAACCGTCTCGATCACATGGGTCTTCGGGCACATTCGTTCAATTGTTCGACGCAACGCCTCTTTTTGCTCCACAGAGACCTGATCCGTCTTGGTCAAAATAATCAGAGTCGCGCGCCTGAGCCCTTTTAAGGGTTCTCGCAATATTCCACGCGGCAAAACAGCGCCGTTGCCAAAGGGATTCGTCGCGTCAATGAGTACCCAGTCTTCTTCACGAAACAGACGCCAGTGCTGAAACCCGTCGTCCAAAATGAAGACATCGGCACAACGATCGCGCAGAAAATCTCGGGCCTGACCGGCCCTGTCGGCGCCGACCAGCACCGGGACACCGGGCAGGTGTCGTCGCAGGAGGGCGGCCTCGTCGCTGAACCCGTCCGTTTGCCGGTATCCCCGTGTCAACACGACGGACCGGGCGCCTTTTGAACGGACCGCCTCGGCAACGGCGATCACCAAGGGGGTCTTGCCTGTTCCACCAACCGTCACGTTACCGATACTGATGACGGGACATCCCAAACGTTCCTGGCGCAAAATCCCTTTTTTATAACCTAATAGAATAACGAAAATACTGAAAGAATACAAGCGTGATAAGAGGTTTAAACCCATTCCGATCAGACAAGCCCTTTTCCCCTTGGCCTTGTCTGTCATCGTGGAATAAACAAGGGTCGCCAATCGCCTCATGGACGCCATACCTCTTCCAGTGCCGAGACAACCCTGGCCGTGGCGCCCTGCTGTTTTTTCACCACCTGTTGCGCCCGCCGTCCCATTTGTCGCCAGGTTTCGGGCTCACGGAATCCTTGGAGCATCCCTTCATAAAGTTCGTCCGGCGTGTTTACCTGCCGGATCGCGCTGTCTTGAAGAAACAATTGCATGACGTCCCGAAAATTCTGTGTCCGAGGTCCGACAAAGACCGGTTTGCCCAAGGCGGCCGGTTCGATCATGTTTTGACCGCCCCCGACGCGAAAACTCTTTCCCACAAAAACCACCGAGGCCAGGCTGTACACACGTTTTAGCACCCCCAGAGTATCGATCACCATGACCTCGCCGGCCTGCATCGGTCGATCCAGGCCGGTCTCTGAAAAACGCTTGACGGAAAACCCCTGCGATCGGGCCAGGGCCACAACTTGATCCGCCCGCTCCACGTGACGAGGAGCCAGGATCAAGGCCAATTCGGCAACGTCTTGTCGCAGGCGACGATAGATTTCAAGGAGTATGGCCTCTTCACCGGGGTGCGTGCTTCCGGCCACCCAACAAGCGAGGCCTTTTTTCACCGGAAAATCCTCTGGATTGCGCGCGAGGGCCACGTTGTCAAACTTCATGTTTCCGGTCACCCACACGCGGTCCGTTGACGCTCCCAAGGCCGTCACACGGTCGGCGTCCCGCTGACTTTGCATATAAAAGGCCGCGACCCGTCTTAAAATATCGGCGGTCCAGTCCCGAATCCGTCGATAGCCTCGAAACGAGGCGTCCGAAACCCGTCCATTGACCACCACGATGGGAATGCCGTTTTGGTGCAGCGCCACATACAGGTTCGGCCACCACTCGGTCTCCATCACCACGTAGATCTTCGGTTGAAGAATCCGGATAAACCGCCGCACGACCCAGCTGAAATCTGCCGGTGCGTAAATCACCCGTTGGCGTCCCTTTCGCAAGGCGCGGGCGGTCTGAAGGCCTGTGGCTGTCACCGTGGACAATACCACCTGGCATGTTTCGCCCCACCTCCGTTCCATGACCTCGATAAACGGCACGGCGGCCATAACCTCCCCCACACTGACGGCGTGCACCCACACCACCGGTCGTCCCTCGGGGTTCCATCCCTCCGAAAGCGGACACAAAAGACGTTCCTTGATCCGGCGAACCCCTCCTTTTCCCTTGGTTAAAAGAAAAGGCAAGGAAACAATCATGAAGCAAAAAAAAGCCAAATTATACATCAACACATTCATGCGCCTGCCTTCTAGGCCCGGGGGTGGGCATGGTCATAGACTTCCTTGAGCCGATCGGTGGTGACATGGGTATAGATTTGGGTCGTTGACAAGCTGGCGTGCCCAAGGAGCTCCTGCACCGATCGCAAATCCGCTCCCCGATTCAACAGGTGGGTCGCGAAGGAGTGCCGAAACACATGCGGTGAGACACCGGTGCTTAAGGCCATACGTTGGATATATTTCCGAATAATCCAGCGCACCCCCCGATCCGTGAGCCTGGTGCCGTCTTTGTTCAGAAACAAGACCGCGCTTTGTTGAGGACGTTGATGAAGATAGGTCCGAATCGCCTGGATCGCCGGTTCCCCAATGGGCACAACCCGCTCTTTTTTGCCCTTTCCCCGCAGACGAATCATCCCCCCGATCAAATCCACATCTTTCACCATTAATCCCACCAGCTCACTGACACGCATTCCACCGGAATAAAGAGTCTCCATGATGGCCTGGTCCCGCCGTCCCAGGTCTTTTTGCGGATCCGGCGCTTTCAAGAGCCGGCGTACCTGCTCCTCGGTGAGAAACTCCGGGAGCCGTTTGTCTTGCTTGGGAGAAGCCAAGAGCGCGGCCGGATTGACGGCAACCAGGCCTTCCTTATGCAAAAATTTAAAAAAACCCCGCAGAACCGATAATTTTCTCGCGATCGTGCGGGGTTTGTAGGACCGTTGCCGTAGATTCGCCAAAAAACGCCGCAAAAAAATCCGGTCTAAACGCCCCAGGTCCACGCCGTTGGCAAAATCAAAAAATTCGTCCAAATCGTTTTGGTAATTCGTCAGGGTGTGGGGTGAGCAATTTTTTTCGATTTCCAGATAAGATAAAAACTTGTGGATATAACAATGCATATGTCCTAAAGGCCCTCATCCACGCCTCCCTAACACTTCTAGGTGGGCTTCTGATCGTTTGACGACTTGGGGAGATCCTGAGACACATAGGTGCATTTGGGATAGGCGCTACAGCCATAAAAAAATCCGCGCTGCGACTTACGCCTGACCAGCTCCCCGGAGCATCCCTCTTTGGGGCATTTAATGCCAAGGGTGAAGGCCTCGGCATGCCGGCAGTCCGGAAACCCGGAACAACTCAGGAACTTCCCGCGACGCCCCCATTTAACCACCAATTGTCGACCGCAGTCCGGACAGGTCTTTTCCACATAATTCTCCGCCTTGACAATACTGGTCTCGGCGTGATCCAGTTCCTTGACAAAAGGGCCGTAAAATTCTTTTAAAAGCTGAGGATAGTTCATCTCGCCCTCTTCGATGCGATCGAGGTCTTCTTCCATCCGGGCGGTGAACCCCACGTCCATGATCCGGGCGAAATAATCGGTCAGCAGGTCGCAAATCAACCTCCCAAGCTCCGTCGGTATCAGGTATCCCTTGTTTCTCAGCACATAATTACGAAACACAAGCGTGGAAATAATAGCCGCGTAAGTGCTGGGTCGCCCGATGCCGGCCTCCTCAAGGGCCTTAACCAGACTGGCGTCTGAAAACCGCGGCGGTGGTTTGGTGAAATGCTGCGATGGCTTCACCTCCACCAATTGAAGGTCGTCGCCTTTTTGATAGGCGGAGAAATCCACCAGCTTTTCTTCTTCTTTGTCTTCCCGCTCCAGGGCCAAAAATCCTTCAAAAACAAGATTGGATCCGGAGGCCCCGAACTGAAACGGCCCGGCCGTGATCCCCATTTTCTTGTGCCTGTACACCGCCGGGGTCATCTGGGAGCTGACAAAACGGTTCCAGATGATGGTGTACAGCTTATATTGATCGCCCTCCAGGACGCCCTTCAAATCCTGGGGACGACGTCGGACATCGGTCGGCCGAATCGCCTCATGCGCCTCCTGGGCGGATTTCTTGGATTTATACACGTTGGGTTTGTTCGGCAGGTACCGGTCTCCATAGACCTCGCCGATAAATTGTCTCGTCCTGGCCAGGGCCTCCTGGGAGATATTGACGGAATCCGTTCGCATATAGGTGATCAACCCGACGGTCTCGCCACCCAGGTCAATCCCTTCATAAAGCTGCTGGGCGATCATCATGGTCTTGTTGGCGTTGAACTTTAACTTGTTAAAGGCCTCCTGCTGCAACGTGCTGGTGATCAAGGGCGGTAAGGGTTTGCGCCGCACATCCCGTTCGGAAATCTTAGAGACGGTGAAGGTCTCTTTCTTTAACCGCTCGATGACCTCCCGCGTCTCGGTCTCGGAGGTCAATTCGGGCTTTCGGCCGTCGAGGCGTTCCAAAACGGCCTCCAGGCGCCCAGGGACACCTTGTTTCTGGAGGTCCACGGCGATCTGCCAATATTCCCGGGGTTCAAAGGCCTCGATGGCCCGTTCCCGTTCCACAATGAGCCGCAAGGCCACGGATTGCACCCGTCCGGCGCTCAACCGTGATCCGACCTTCTTCCACAAAATCGGGCTTAATTTATACCCAACGATCCTGTCCAGGACGCGACGGCCGATCTGGGCGTTGATCTTTCGCAAGTCAAACTCGCGGGGGTGCTTAAAGGCCTTTAAGACGGCTTCCTTGGTGATCTCTTGAAACGTCACGCGGTAGATCTTCTTGTCTTTGCCCAGGTGCTGGACCAAATTCCAACCGATGGCCTCCCCTTCGCGGTCGGGGTCGGTGGCCACATAGATTTCCTTGGCCGACTTGGTGTCTTTCTTGAGTTTCGTCAAAAGTTTGGACTTGCTGCGTACCACGATAAAACGCGGCTCAAAATCCTTCTCAATATTGACCCCCAGGGTGGACTTCGGCAAATCGATGAGATGCCCCATGGAGGAGACCACCTTGAATTTCGAGCCAAGGATCTTGTTGATCGTCTTGACCTTGGTGGGAGATTCCACAATCACAATCGCTTTGGCCATATCGTGTCTAATATTCCTTTCCTTAATACCCCTCAAAAAACGTCAGTATACGAAAATTTTCAGACCCTGTCCACTACAATTGAAAAAACTAGGAAGTCATCCCAAAACCCGCTTTCCAACCAGAACGTGCGGGCAAATTGGCCGGCAAGGCCGCAGGGTAAAAATGCCCGGAGGCATAGCCGTGCGCTACGTCGAGGACATTTTTGCCCGAGAACGCCGCCGGCCATTTGCGCAACCATTCGCAGTAGCAATGAGGTTTTGGGATGGCTTCTAAAGCAGACGCTTGACATAACACTTGCCGGGAAGGGCACGAATGAGGCCTTTCATCTCCAGGGTCAGGATGACGCCGGCCAGCCGGGCGACGGGCAACCCGCATTGATCGGCCAATACGTCAATGTGCCGCGGGTCTGCGTTCAACGCATCATAAACCTGTCGTTCCATTTCCGTCAAGGCGTCCAGAAGGCCCTTGTCTCCGGCTCCAGGCGGAGAAGGCGAGCGATGGACCTCCGCGACTGAAGACCGCGCAGGCGTTTTGGCCGGAGGAGATGGATTTTTTTGTAAAAGATGGGCCATCTGGGGGCGGAGTTCTTCCAGGACGTCCCTCAGATCCGTCATCAACTTGGCCCCCTGCTGAATCAACTTATTGGTTCCCTTGGCCTGGGGCTGATGGATATTGCCCGGCACCGCAAAGACCTCGCGCCCTTGCTCCAGGGCCATGCGACTGGTGATCAGGGCGCCGCTGCGTTCAAAGGCTTCGATCACAATCACCCCAAGGGCCAATCCGCTGATGATCCGGTTGCGTCGCGGAAAGTTTCGCGCCAAGGGATCTGTCCGCATGGGGTATTCCGAAAGCGCGACTCCGGTCCCGGTGATTTCCGCAAACAATTCGCGATTCTCACTTGGATAGACATTGGCCAGACCGGAACCCAACACCGCCACGGGAAGGCCCTTTTTTCGAACCGTCCCCCAGTGGGCGCGGGCGTCGATCCCCCTGGCCATCCCCGAGACGACCGTCACGCCCAATTCCGCCAGCTCGCGACCAAAGCGTTCGGCCAGATCCAGGCCGTACGTGGAGGCCTGACGAGACCCGACAATGGCAACCGCCAAGGACTCGATCCGTGAACACGCGCCTTTCCAATAAAGCAAAACCGGGGCGTCGGGAATCTGTCTCAGCAGGGAAGGATAGTCCTCGTCGGATTCCGTGACCACCCGGACCCCCAGGCGCTCCATCAGGCGTTTTTCGTCCTCCAGGAACTTCTCTGCGTCAAACCGCTTGAGGGCCGCGCTCATTTTAGGCGTGAGATAGTGATCCCGGCAGAGGGCCTCCGGCGAGACCGCGAAGACCTCTGTGGCCGACCCCAACGCGGCGACGAGTTGCCGAATCCGGATATTGGTTAGTGGGCCGATCGCGTTTAAGATCAGTAAGGCGTCCTGCTCGGTCACGATTTCGTTCCTCGCGACCGCTGAGGGGTTTTATCCAAAATTCGCAGGATCTCCCGCCCCACGGTTTCGACTGTCTTGTTATCTGTGTTAACGGTGTAATCCGCCTGCTGATAAAGAGTCTCCCTGGCGGCCAGGAGATCGGCGATGACCTCCTGCGGGTTCGGACCATTGAGCAAAGGCCGGTGCCGTTTGTGGCGGGTGCGTCGATGAATCCATTCGGGCGAGGTCTCCAAGTAAACGACCGGACCGGCCTGCTTCAATAAAACGACATTACGCGCCTTAAGGACAACCCCCCCGCCGCAATCAAGGACAATCCCGGAGAGGCCGACGAGGCGTTGGATCATCTCCTCTTCCCGCTTGCGAAAATAGGCCTCGCCTTCTTCCTGAAAGATGATCGCGATCGATCGCCCCTCTTGACGTTCAATTTCCTGATCCGTGGAAATGACACGACGACCCAAAACACGTCCAAGATAACGGGCGGTCTGTGTCTTTCCGGATCCCATAAACCCAATCAATGAAATCAATCTCATAAGGCCTTTTTTTACGTCACCATCTCTTGTTTGGACATTTCCCTGTAACGGAGACACACGTTTAGAAATCCGTGTTCACCAGGGGGACCACCACCGCCTCGTCCTCGTGATAATAATGATTCCCGTAATCACCGAGACGCCCGGCGGCCCGGCGATCGACCAAATACAACACGTCTCCATCCACCGGCCGCACATGAGCGGCGGGATACGCCTGCCGTCCGTGAAAGACCTCCCGTAAGACAGGGGCCTTTTCAGACCCCGTGGCCAATATGACAATTTCACGCGCGTGGTTCAACACCGGCAGAGTGAGAGTAATCCGGAACGCGTCCGTGGTCGTCAACATAATCCCTGCGGCCAAGGCCGTGGTTTGCCGGTCAACGGCTCCCGGAAATAAAGCCGCTATCCGACCATCCGTGTCCATTCCCAACAAGATCCAGTCCAGGCTGGGGTATTCACTGTCGTCCAATTGAAAATGATCACGGAGATGTCGTTCATAGGCCATGGCGCCTTCACGCGCCGAATCACACCGGTGGGGAATAGGATGGATGTTTTCCAAGGGGATCGGGATGTAATTCAGAAAATGCTCTTTCAGGAATCCGTAGTGACTGGGATCGCCATCGGCAACCGCGCGGCGTTCATCGGTCCAGAAGACATGCGTCCTGCCCCACCCTTCAAAGGCGTCTTGACCAGACAACCGGCAATAAAACTCTACGGCCTCCGGGTCCGCTGCCAAGGCTGTTTGAAAGCTCCCCCGCAAGCGTATCGCCGCCCGAGCCCGTCGTAGCCAATGACGCAGCAAATAATCCGTCAAACGTGTCCTGTCTTCAAAGATCAAAAGCCGTCTGTTTGCCATAACGCACGCTCATCTAACGCCATAGGGTCGTTGATATGGAAAGATATGACCACGATGCCAAAAACGCGTGTTGCTTCAAGCGAATCGTTAAACCACAGAGACCTCTCGGGCCTTTCGCTCCAGGGATTGGAAAAGTTCGTCAAAGGCCCGTTCAAAGGCCTCAAGACCCTCTTCCAACAAACACGCGCACACTTCGTCGATCGCGATTCCGTTGGCATCCAAATCTCGTAAGACACCGGCGTAGTCCTTTATCCGGTCCTCGGCGGAGATCACCTCCCCATGGTCCAAAAAGGCCAACAAGGTCTTCTCCGGCAGGGTGTTGACCGTTGGCGCGGCGATCAGCTCCTGCACATATTTAATGTCGCTGTATCGGGGGTTCTTGGTGCTGGTGGAGGCCCAGAGGACCCGTTGAACCGAGGCCCCTTGGCCGGCCAGATCGGCGAAGATCGGTTCGTCGTGAAGCTGTTGAAAGGCCTCGAAAATCCTTCCGGCGTTGGCCACGGCCGCGCGTCCCATCAGGCCTTCAGCCTCCTGGGGAGACAAACGCCCTTGCTCTAGCCGCTGGTTCAACATCGCGTCCACCCGGCTATCAACCCGGCTGATAAACACACTGGCCACGGAACGCACCGAGCTGATATCCCCTCCGCGCTCCGCCATGCGTCTGAGGCCCTCAAAATAGGCCCGGGCGGTACACCGATATTGTTCCAATGAAAAAATCAGGGTCGCGTTGACAGGTATTCCGGAGGCGATCAGTTCCGTGATCACGGTATATCCCTGGTCCGTGGCCGGGACTTTGATCATAACATTAGGCGCGCCGACCGCCTCAAAGAGGCGTCGTCCTTCCTTAATAGAAGCCTCGCTGTCACGGGCCAGTTGAGGGTTAATCTCCAGGCTCACGTAACCGTCCTGACCGCTGGTCTTTTCATAGACCGGTCGAAACATCGCCGCGGCCTGCTGGATATCGCCAATGGTCAAGGCGTCATAGATGTCAAAAATTGTCCGCGCCTGTCCTTTCAGGCCTCGAATGCGTTCATCGTAATCCCGGCTGGATCCAATGGCCTGGTTAAAAATCGATGGATTGGAGGTCATGCCCCGCAGGCCTCGATTGATAAACTCCTGCAATTTTCCGCTTTCCAATAAAGATCGACTGATATAGTCCAACCACACGCTCTGTCCATAATCCGCCAGGTCCTGAATCGTTGATTTAGCCACGTGCCCCACTCCTTTTTTGTTCCATCACTTTATTGACGGCCTGCTCGATATCAGCGGCCTTGAGATGATAGGCCTCCAGCAACTCATCCGGGGTCCCGGTTTGACCAAAGGTGTCTTGAACCGCCACCATTGCCATCGGCACCGGGTGCCGGCGCACGATCACCTCGGCCACCGCGCCGCCGAGACCACCATACACCTGGTGCTCCTCGGCGGTCACAATCGCGCCGGTCTCCCGTGCCGC
>Ga0256830_1002942_pt1 | contig 10879 bp, 8 predicted proteins | sample 128326metaG_FD_190537 | JGI IMG/M metagenome (GOLD analysis project Ga0256830, IMG submission 190537) | Hydrothermal vent microbial communities from Lau Basin, Pacific Ocean - 128-326 | ecosystem: Environmental > Aquatic > Marine > Hydrothermal vents | place: Pacific Ocean: Lau Basin | collected...
GGATGGCCGCTCAACTCCTCCTCGCGCAGCACCTCGATGTCCGAGGCGCTGTACAGCAGGGCCGACGACTTGCGGTTATGGATGGCGAGGCGCAGCTGGCGCTTGATATCGGGCCGTTCGCCGGCCGGGCAGCAGTACCAGCGGCCGTAGAGCTGGTTGTGGCTGTAGATCACCAGGCCATTGGCGAAGCGCGTGAGCATGGCCTTGCCGCGCGCCTGCACGGCGCGCACCTCGACCCCGCTCAGCCGGCGTTCGAAGGGCTTGAGGTGCTCGAAGGCGAACCACACCTCGTCCGCCACCCGGCCGGCGATGCACTCGGCTACGCGCCCGGCGGCGCGACGGATCTCAGGGCCTTCGGGCATGGCGACAAGTGGAGGGACGTTGCATCAGGCGATAGTGGAAAATCCCGCCGCGCAAGTCAAAGGCCACGTTGCGGAACCGGGCTTGCCGGTGAAAAGGCATTTTCACCACGGAGGACACGGAGGAACACAGGGAAAACCAAGTTCATGTTCCTCCATGAACCTCCGTGGTGAATCCCCGCCGGCATTGCGAGAGAATCCAAAACAACGCAAACTGTGCCCCTTCGGCGCGGCCCGGCCCGCGCCCGTTCCATCGGCACAACTCACTGAAAGCAAAGGTTATCCCATGACACGTTCCCACGATCTGTTCGTCGCAGCCCAGCAACACATCCCCGGTGGCGTCAACTCGCCGGTGCGCGCCTTCCGCGGCGTGGGCGGCGATCCGGTGTTCTTCAAGCACGGCGAGGGCGCCTGGATCACCGACGAGGACGACAAGCGCTACGTGGACTACGTGGGTTCCTGGGGGCCGATGATCGTCGGCCACTCGCACCCCGAGGTGATCGCCGCGGTTCAGGCGGCCATCCAGCACGGTCTCGGCTTCGGCGCGCCGACGCGCATCGAGACGGAGATGGCGGACCGGGTCTGCGAGCTGGTGCCCTCGCTGGACATGGTGCGCATGGTCAACTCCGGCACCGAGGCCACCATGAGCGCCATCCGCCTGGCGCGCGGCTTCACCGGGCGCGACAAGATCGTCAAGTTCGAGGGCTGCTACCACGGCCACTCCGACTCGCTGCTGGTGAAGGCCGGCTCCGGCGCCCTGACCCTGGGCGTGCCCACCTCGCCAGGAGTGCCGGCGGCGCTGGCCGAGCACACCATCACCCTCACCTACAACGACATGGACTCGGTGAAGGAGGCCTTCGCCGAGGTGGGCGGACAGATCGCCTGCATCATCGTCGAGCCGGTGGCCGGCAACATGAACTGCGTGCCGCCGGTGCCCGGCTTCCTCGAGGGCCTGCGCGAGGTCTGCGACGAACACGGCAGCGTGCTGATCTTCGACGAGGTGATGACCGGCTTCCGCGTCGCCCTGGGTGGCGCCCAGCAGCACTACGGCGTCAGCCCCGACCTCACCACCCTGGGCAAGGTCATCGGCGGCGGCCTGCCGGTGGGCGCCTTCGGCGGCAGGCGCGAGATCATGGAACAGATCGCCCCGCTGGGCCCGGTCTACCAGGCCGGCACCCTGTCCGGCAACCCGGTGTCCATGGCCGCCGGCCTGAAGACCCTGGAGCTGGTCTCGGCACCCGGCTTCCACGCGGGGCTGAGCGAGAAGGCGGCGAGGCTCTGCACGGGCCTGGAGGAGCGCGCCCGCGCCGCCGGCATCCCCCTGACCACCAACCAGGTGGGCGGCATGTTCGGCATCTTCTTCACCGAGGCCGACAACATCACCGACTTCTACCAGGTCACCCAGTGCGACGCCGACCGCTTCAAGCTGTTCTTCCACGGCATGCTGGAGCAGGGCGTGTACCTGGCCCCCTCGGCCTTCGAGGCGGGCTTCGTCTCCGCCGCCCATGGCGACGCCGAGATCGACGCCACCCTGGCGGCGGCGGAGAAGGTCTTCGCCACCCTCTGACGCCCGCGCGGGAAAACCGCGGGCCATCGCACAGGAGTGCGCATGCAACGGTTCAGTCTTCACCTTTCCCTCGCCGGCCTGCTGGCGCTGGCCCAGCCCCTGGCCGCCGGCGAGACCATCCCGGTGCAGGCGCGGCCGCTGGCGGAGCTGGCGGTGCACGCCGAATACCGCGCCCCGGCCTCGGTGGTCAGCGACGGCGACAGCCGCATCAGCGCCGAGATCATGGCGCGCATCGTCGAGCTGCCGGTGCACGTGGGGGAAGTGGTGAAACAGGGGGCCTTGCTGGCGCGGCTGGAGGCCACGGATCACCGACTGGCCCTGGACCGCGAGGAGGCCGCGCTGCGCGCCCTGCAGGCGCGCGTCGATCTGGCCGCCTATCAGCTCGATCGCGCGCGTTCCCTGTCAAGGAAGAACGTGGTCTCCGAGGAGCTGCTGACACAGCGCGAAACGGAGCTGCGCAGCCTGCGCGCCCAGCTCGAGGGCCAGGAGGCGGCCGTGACCCAGGCCCGCCGGCGGCTGGCCAAGACCGCCGTGCGCGCGCCCTTCGAGGCGGTGATCGACGCGCGCCTGGCCAGTGTCGGCGAACTGGCCAGTCCCGGCACGCCGCTGCTGCAGATCATCGACTACCGCCGCCTGGAGGTCTCCGTGCCGCTGCAGGCACGGCTGGCGGAATCCCTGCCGCGGGCCGAGCGCCCCGAGCTGGTCACACCCGTGGGCCGTTATCCGTTGCGCCTGCGTACCATCACCCCCGCCTTCGATCCCGTCTCCCGCACCCGCGAAGCGCGCCTGCTGTTCACCGGCGAGGCGGCCCTGCCCGGCAGCGCCGGCGAGCTGGTGTGGCGCAGCACCCGGCCCGAGCTGCCGGCGGAGCTGCTGAGCCGCCGCAAGGGTAGCTTGGGGGTGTTCGTGGTCGACACGCAGGACGGCGCCACGCGGGCGCGCTTCGTGCCGCTGCCGGGGGCCGAGGAGGGACGCCCGGCGGCGGTGTCGCTGCCGGCCCGGACCCTCGTCATCACCCTCGGCCGCTTCCGCCTGCAGGACGGCGACCCCGTCTCCCTGCGGCAGCCATGAGGCCCTCCTCAGCCGACGGCACAGACCGCGCAGGACGGGTCCTGCAGACCCTCGTCACCGTCGTCTTTCGGCCCTTCCTCCCGCAGGCTGTAGAGCTGGTACTCAATCTGCTCGCCCTGCACCCGGTACCACTCCTCGCACACGCGGCGCGCCTCGGCCACGCTGGTGAAGGTCCACAACACGGTGCCGTTGTCGGCCATCAGGGTCGCGGTGCGGTTGGGCCATTCCTTGATGAAGAAGATCATCGTCTGTTTCCTCCCGGTTTGCGGTTTGCGGGTCCAGCCTATGCGCCACGCATGACAGGCAAATGGCAGTTCCGTGAAGATTCGGTGACAGCCGCGGGGGGCACGCCATGAATGCCCTGCGTCACTTCCTGCAGAACCACGTGCTGGCCAATGCCACTTTCGTGGTGGTGCTGGTCATGGGCAGCCTCAATTACCTGCAGATGCCGCGCGCCCAGGACCCGGAGATCAACTTCAACTGGGTGGCGGTGTTCACCGCCCTCCCCGGGGCCTCCACGGAGGACGTGGAGAAGCTGGTCACCCGCCCGCTGGAGGACGCCCTGCAGGGCATGTCCGACGTCAGGTTCGTGATCAGCAATACCCGCGAGGGCATGTCCGACATCAGCGTGCGCTTCGAGGACATCGACGAGCGCCTGTTCGACAAGCGCCTCACGGACCTGCGCCGCGAGGTGCAGAACAAGGCCAACAGCGACCTGCCCGAGGAGGCCTCCGAGCCCTTCGTGATGGAATTCACCACCGCCAACCAGTTCCCCACCGCGATGGTGGTGCTGCACGGCATGGCCGACGACGAGATCCTGCGCCGCGAGGCACGCAACGTGCGCGACGACCTGGACCGCCTGCGCGGCGTCGACACCGTGGACCCCGCCGGCCTGCGCGACCCGGAGATCCAGGTGGAATTCGACCCGGCATTGCTGCGCGCTCACGGCATCACCCCCACCCAGCTCGCCGACACGGTGCGCGCCCACTTCCGCGACGTCTCCGCCGGCGAGCTGATGCTGGGCGGCCAGTCCTGGCTGGTGCGCCTGATCGGCACCGACAGCGATCCCGGGCGCATCGCCCGCCTGCCGGTGAGCACCGCCAGCGGCGATACCCCCATCGGCGAGCTGGCGCAAGTCCAGCGGGTGCGCGAAAAGAGCACCAAGCTGGCGGTGCACGAGGGCCGGCCGGCCATCCTTCTCGCCATCAGCAAGAAGCCCAACACCAACACCCTGGAGCTGGTGCAGCGCATCGAGGACTACATCGCCAGCAAGAACGCGGTGCTGGCGCCGCTGGGGCTGGAGCTGAAGCTGCTCGACGACCAGACCGCCGCCACCCGCGACGCCCTGCGCATCATGCAGAACAACGCCGCCCTGGGCCTGCTGCTGGTGATGCTGGTGGCGTGGATCTTCCTCGGCGGTCATATCGCCGCCTTCATCGGCATCGGCATCCCCTTCACCCTGGCCGGCACCTTCTGGCTGCTCAACAGCGTCGGCGAGACCCTCAACCAGTCGGTGCTGCTGGGTACCGTCATCGTCCTCGGCATGCTGGTGGACGACGCGGTGGTGGTGGTGGAGGCCATCTACTACCGGCTGCAGCGCGGCGCCCAGGCGCTGGACGCGGCGGTGGATTCCCTGCGCGAGGTGTTCAGGCCCGTCACCTCCTCGGTGCTGACCACCATGGCCGCCTTCCTGCCGCTGATGCTGCTGCCGGGGCTGGTGGGCGACTTCATGTTCGTGATCCCCTTCGTGGTCTCGGTGGCCCTGGCCATCAGCCTCGTCGAGGCCTACTGGATGCTGCCGGTGCACATCAGCGCGGCGCGCATCCGCTTCGACCGCACCTCGCGCCTGCAGGCCCTGCGCAAGCGCTTCACCCACTGGGTACGGATGAAATACAGCCTGCTGCTGATCCGCGTGTTGCGCCATCCCAAGCGCTCGCTGGGCGTCATCGGGCTGCTGCTGGCAGCGGCCCTGGGCCTGCTCGCCAGCGGCCAGGTGCGGGTGCAGTTCTTCGCCTTCGATCCCTCGCGGCTGTTCTACATCAACGTGCAGATGCCGCCGGGCACGCCGCTGCAGGCCACCATGGACACCCTGCTGGAGATCGAGGGCAAGGCGCGCGAGCACCTGGAGCCCAACGACGCCCGCGGCATCATCTCGGTGGCCGGGCAGATGTTCACCGAGATGGCGCCCTACTTCGGCGAGCAGTACGGGCAGATCGCCTTCAGCCTCAACCCGGATCACAGCGCCACCCGCCCCATCGAGGAAATCGTCGCCGCCATGCGCGCCGACGTGATGGCCGTGCCGGGACCGGCGCGCGTCAATTTCTTCATCATCAAGCCCGGCCCGCCCACCTCCAGCCCCATCAACATCAAGGTGCGCGGCGACGACTTCGAGGAACTGCGCGCCGCCACCGACGCCCTGTGGCGCGAGCTGCAGGCCATGCCGGCGGTGCACGACATCCGCGACGACGACAGCGAGGGCAAGCCCGAACTGCGTCTGCGGCTCAATACCGACGCCCTGCAGCGCACCGGCCTGCGCGCCAGCGCGGTGATGCGCGACATCCGCCTGCTGTTCGATGGCGAAGTGGTGGCCAGCATGCAGGACCAGGGCGAAAAGGTGGAGGTACGGGTGCGCGCGCGGCCGCTCACGGTCGAGGACATCGAACAGGCCCTGCGCACCCCCATCAGCCTGCCCCCCGCGCCCGGCCGGCAGGCCCGCGAAATCCCGTTAGGCGAACTGGTGCACGTCAGCACCGGCGCCGGCAAGGCCTACATCCGCCACTACAACTTCCGCCGCACCATCACCCTGCAGGCGGAGCTGGATCAGGCACAGATGGACACGGTCAGCGCCAACCGCCTGATCCAGGAAAAATGGCAGGCCCTGCGCGTGCGGTTCCCAGGCGTGGACCTGGACTTCACCGGCGAGCTGGACGACATCCAGGAGAGCCTGGACGCCATGGCGGCGCTGTTCCTGTTCGGCATCGGCCTCATCTACCTGATCCTCGGCAGCCAGTTCCGCAGCTACTTCCAGCCCTTCATGATCCTCGCCACCGTGCCACTGGCCTTCATCGGCGTGGTGTTCGGCCTCGCCGTCACCCACAACCCGCTGAGCCTCTACACCCTCTACGGCGTGGTGGCCCTGGCCGGCATCGCGGTCAACGCCGCCATCGTCATGATCGACGCCGCCAACACCCGCCTGGCCGCCGGCATGAGCGTGCTGCACGCCACCGTGTACGCCGCGCGGCGGCGCGTGATCCCCATCATCATCACCTCCCTGACCACCATCGCCGGCCTGTTCTCGCTGGCCACCGGCCTGGCCGGCGAATCGCTGGTGTGGGGACCGGTGGCCTCCGCCATCGTCTGGGGCCTGGCCTTCTCCACGGTGCTCACCCTGTTCGTGATTCCGCTGCTGTATCGCACCTTCATGGGCAGCCATATGAAACCCTCACGTTGACAAAACCCGCCCGGGGTGGATAACTTCAAATCTCCACAACAAAAGCAGCAGTACGACACGGAGGCTCGTTATGAAGAAAACCATCTTGTCACTGGCGCTGGCCGCCAGCGCACTTCCCGGCCTGGTGATGGCCGATGCAGGACCCGGCTGCGGCGTCGGCACCCAGATCTTCAAGGGACAGAGCGGCCTGTTCGCCCACATCCTCGCCAGCACCACCAACGGCTCCACCTCCAACCAGTGGTTCGGCCTCACCTCCGGCACCCTGGACTGCAACCCCACCAACGTCGTCTCCAACGAGTACGAACGCATCAACTTCGTCACCGCCAACCTCGACAACCTGTCGCAGGAGATGGCCCAGGGCGGCGGCGCCCACGTTCAGGCCCTGGCCTCGCTGTACGACATCGCCCCGGCCGACCGTGACCAGTTCTACCGGCTGACCCAGCGCGAGATGCCCCGCCTGCTCGATTCCTCCCGCGAGGGTGCCCGGGCACTGCTGGCCAGTCTCGACACGGCCCTCGGCGCCGACCCGGTGCTGGCCAAGTACACCCGCTGAGCCGCATGGCTGATCACATCAACCAGACAAGACCGACAGGGAGAATCTCATCATGAAGAGCAAGATCAGCATGGCCGTGCTGGCCACCGTCATCGGCTGCGCCGCCCCCCAGGCCTTCGCCGGCGAACAGGGTGCCGGCTGCGGCATCGGCAAGGTGATCATGGAAGGCAAGTCCGACCAGGGCGCCAACATCGTCGCCTCCATCCTCAACGACATCCTCATCCCGCGGACCCTGTTCATGACCACCGCCTCCAGCATGGACGCGCCGGTACTGGGCTGCGACCCGACCCAGACCGTGATGCAGGACGTCGAGAAGGCCAGCTTCGTGGCCGCCAACCTCGACAACCTGTCGCAGGAGATGGCCCAGGGTCAGGGCGTCCATCTCGAGGCCCTGGCCGCGGTGATGGGCATCGACTCCGCCGACCGCCCGGCCTTCTTCGCCATGACCCAGCAGGAATACGCCACGCTCCTGCCCGCGGGCGACGCCCGGGCCAGCGACGTGCTCGCCTCGCTGGACGCCGCCATGCTGCGCCACGCCGAGCTGGCGAAGTACACGCGCTGAATCCGGCGTCACCGGCAAGACCGGAAATCCCCGCTGGCGCGCCAGCGGGGATTTTTTGTTGTCCCGCAAGGATCGTCCCGACGCCATGCGCGCATATTCCCTCATCCTCCTCGTCCTGACCCTGGTCGCCGCATCCTCCACCCGGGCCGCCGACGCCCTGGACGCCCTGCTCGCCGCCGGCCGCTACGACGAGGCCGTCGCCCGGCTGCCCGAACGTCCCGATCACTACCTCGCCCGGCTGCTCGCCGAGGCCGAGCGCCAGCGCCTGTGGGAACACCCCGTCTGGCGCCGCCTGCTGCACTACCAGCCCACCCTGCTCGGCGGCGTCGAGAGCCAAGTGGACGGCGACGACTTCTTCCTCTCCGCCAGCGGCAAGACCGACCCGCGCGCCGAACTGGCCGCCACCCTGGCCGGCTTCTTCTCCACCGCCGGCGTTCCGCCCCAGGGCCACACCCCCCAGTGCCGCTTCCGCGCCCGCCACTTCTGGTTGGACACGCAACTGCACTTCGACCCACGACGGCTGCCGAAACAGTCCTGCGAAAAATTCGACTTCTTCATACAGGGCATCCGCCCCCACGGCATCAGCGTGGTGTTCCCCGCCGAGCACCCGGACAGCCCCTCCTCCATGTTCGGTCACACCCTGCTGCGCATCGACCGTGAAGGGCAGACCGAGGCCACGCGCATGCTCGACTACACCATCAACTTCGCCGCCGAGGCCGGCGACACCAGCGGCGTGGCCTATGCCTTCAACGGCCTCAGCGGCAACTTCGAGGGCCGCTTCCGCGTCATCCCCTACTACATGAAGCTGCGCGAATACGCGCAGATGGAAAACCGCGACATCTGGGAATACCGCCTCGACATCAGCCCCGAGCAGACCCGCTTCGTGCTCATGCACGCCTGGGAACTGCTGCCCACCTACTACGACTACTACTTCTTCACCGAGAACTGCGCCTACCACCTGCTCTCCCTGCTGGAGCCGGCCATGCCCGAGCGTGAACTCACCGACGCCTTCGGCGCCTGGGTGCTGCCGGTGGACATCCTGCGCGTGCTGCGCGACAGCGACATGGTGCGCGAGGTGCGCTACTACCCCTCGCGCTACCGCGTCATCCAGACCCGGCGCGGCCGGCTCTCGGACCAGGACAACGAACTCGCCCTGGACGTGTTCGCCCGGGGGCTTGCCTCGCAACAGGCGCGGCTCGACGCCCTGGACAAGTCGCGCCAGGCCGACATCCTCGACCTCGCCTACGAATACCGGCGCTACGCCGGGGTGGCCAGCAGCGACGTGCTCGACCCCAGCCTCAGCGACGACGAGCGCGCCCTGCTGCTGGCGCGCAGCCGCCTCGGCATCCGGCGCCAGGCGCCGGCGGTGCCGGAACCGGCCTCCTCGCCCGACGCCGGCCACCGCGCCGCCCGCCTGGGTCTGGGCGCCGGCGGCGACCGCGACGCCGCCTTCCTCCAGCTCGACTACCGCGGCGTCTACCACGACTGGCTGGACCCCCTGCCCGGGCACAGCAACAGCTACGCCCTCGCCTTCGGCGACCTGGCCCTGCGCCACTACCTCCGCCGCGCCCCCGGCGACGAGGCCGGCCGCCTGCGCCTGCGGCGCCTGCACGTGGTGCGCATCGACAACATGGAGCCCTGGGACGGCTTCTTCCGCCGCATCTCCTGGCGCGTGGTCACCGGCGCCGAAGCCGTCACCCGCAACGACGACCGCCAGGCCTACCTGCTGCGCGGCGGCCCCGGCATCAGCCTCGCCACCCGCAGCCGGCACCTGCTGGCCTGGGGACTGCTGGAGGCCGAGATCGCCGCCGGCAGCGCCTACCGGGACGCGCTGCGCCTCGCCGGCGGCCCGGCCGCGGGACTCATGGCCAGTCTCGGGGAACGGCTCCGCCTGCGCGCCTCCGCCCGCTACCTGTACGACGCGCGCGCCGCCGTGCAGGACAGCGCCCAACTGGAAATGGGCATCTCGTGGAGCGCCAAGGCCGGCCCCTCGCTGCGCCTGACCGCCTCGCGGCAACGCCTCCTCGACGGCTGGCGCAACAGCGCCCTGGCCTCGCTCAAGTTCTACTTCTGAGATGGGACCGGCCACCGCCATCCTCCGCCCCCTCGCCCTGGCCCTGCCGGTGCTGTTCCTCGCCGGCTGCAGCAACCTGTTCTTCGTGCCCATGAAGGAACTGCGCCTCAGCCCCGACGACCTCGGCCTGGACTTCGAGAACGTGTTCATCGACAGCAGCGACGGGGTGCGCCTGTACGCCTGGCTGCTGCCCGCCGAGGGCGAGGCGCGCGGCACCCTCCTCTTCCTGCATGGCAACGCGGAGAACATCAGCACCCACATCGGCAGCGTCTACTGGCTGCCGGCGCGCGGCTACAACGTGCTGCTGCTGGACTACCGCGGCTACGGCCTCTCCACCGGCGAACCCACGCTGGAGGGCGCCACCGCCGACGTGCAGGCCGGCCTGCGCTGGCTGCTGGACAACCCGCGCCTCACCCCGCGGCGCATCGTGGTGCTGGGCCAGAGCCTGGGCGGCTCGCTGGCGGTGGAGGCGGTGGCCCGCGGCGGCCTCGCCGGCGACATCCGCGGGCTGATCCTCGACAGCGCCTTCGCCGACTACCGCCTCATCGCCCGCGAGAAGCTGGCCGGCTTCTGGCTCACCTGGCCGCTGCAGTACCCCCTGTCCTGGACCATCCGCGACGACTACCGGCCGCTGGAGGCCGTCGCCCGCATCGGCCCCACGCCGCTGCTCATCATCCACGGCGACGCCGACCGCATCATCCCCGAACACCACGCACGGCTGCTGTTCGAGGCCGCCGGCGAACCCAAGGCCATCTGGCACGTCCCCGGCGCCCGCCACATCGGCGCCCTCCACCAGCCGGAGATCCGCGACCGCCTGGACGCCTGGCTGCGGGCCGTGCTCACCGACGGAGGGACGCCCCCGTGAACCGCAACACCATCCGCCTGGCCGCCGTCCTCACCGTCCTCGCCCTGCTGCCGATCCTCGCCGGCCCGGCACAGGCCGCGCTGCGACACGACCCCGGCCTGCACTGGCGCACCCTGGCCACGGAACACTTCGACATTCACTTCCACGACGGCGAGGAACGACTCGCCCGCGAGGTGGCGGCCATCGCCGAGCGCACCCACGAACGGCTCACGCGCCGCCTGAACTGGCGGCCGGCGAAACGCACCCAGCTGATCCTCACCGACCGTTTCGATTACGCCAACGGCTCCGCGACCCCCTTCCCGCGCAACACCATGACCATCATCGCCACGCCACCGCGAAGCGACAGCAGCATCAACGACTACAACGACTGGCTGGAC
>Ga0256830_1002943_pt1 | contig 10878 bp, 9 predicted proteins | sample 128326metaG_FD_190537 | JGI IMG/M metagenome (GOLD analysis project Ga0256830, IMG submission 190537) | Hydrothermal vent microbial communities from Lau Basin, Pacific Ocean - 128-326 | ecosystem: Environmental > Aquatic > Marine > Hydrothermal vents | place: Pacific Ocean: Lau Basin | collected...
GAAGAGTATAGCGTCATCGACACCGTCATCATGGGGCATGCGGAACTGTGGGCTGTCAAACAGGAGCGCGACCGCATTTATAGCCTGCCAGAGATGTCTGAAGAAGAGGGGATGAAGGTTGCAGAGCTTGAAGTTGAATTTGGCGAACTGGATGGCTATACCGCTGAATCACGCGCAGGCGAGCTACTACTCGGCCTTGAGATCCCACTGGAGCAACATGCTGGGCCGATGAGCGCCGTCGCCCCTGGCTGGAAACTGCGTGTATTACTGGCGCAGGCACTTTTCGCTGACCCCGATATTATGCTACTGGATGAGCCGACCAATAATCTCGATATCAACACTATTCGCTGGCTGGAAGATATCCTTAACCAGCGTAACAGCACCATGATTATCATCTCGCATGATCGTCACTTCCTGAACAGCGTCTGCACCCATTTGGCCGACCTTGACTATGGCGAGCTTCGCGTCTATCCGGGTAACTACGATGAATATATGACCGCCTCAACTCAGGTGCGCGAAAGGCAGCTCGCCGACAACGCAAAGAAGAAGGCGCAGATCGCTGAGCTACAGACCTTTGTCAGCCGCTTCTCGGCCAATGCATCAAAGGCAAAACAGGCGACCTCTCGTGCTAAACAGATCGAAAAAATCAAACTCGATGAGATCAAGCCATCGAGCCGCATCAGCCCTTTCATCCGCTTTGATCAGGATAAAAAACTGCACCGCCTCGCTCTTGAAGTGAGCGACCTTAGCAAAGGGTTTGATGGCACCCCGCTGTTTGAAAACCTGAACATGATGGTAGAAGTGGGTGAACGCATCGCCATTATCGGCCCCAACGGGATTGGTAAAACGACCTTGCTACGTAGCCTCGTTGGTGATCTTGAACCGGACAGTGGTGAGGTCAAGTGGTCGGAAAATGCCAACCTCGGCTATTTCTCACAGGATCATGCCGATGACTTTAAAGAAGATATGAATCTGTTCGACTGGATGAGTCGTTGGGGACAACCGGGTGATGACGAGCAGGTTATTCGTGGCACCCTTGGGCGGCTGCTCTTCTCACGCGATGAGATCAACAAATCTGTTAAGGTGATCTCCGGTGGTGAACAGGGACGCATGCTGTTTGGCAAGCTGATGCAGCAGAAACCCAACATCATGTTAATGGATGAGCCAACCAACCACCTTGATATGGAATCGATCGAAGCGCTGAATCTGGCACTGGAGAACTACCCCGGCACACTCTTCTTCGTTAGTCATGATCGTGAATTCGTCTCATCACTGGCGACCCGTATCATCGAGCTAACACCTGAAGGGCTGGTCGATTATCACGGCACGTATGATGAATACCTGCGTAGTCAGGGGATAGAAGAGGCTGCACAGAAAGCGGCGAGCTAGCACAGACCTAACCGACCTGGCTGACTCAATTCACTTCACTGTGGATTGGGATTAACCATTGACACACCCCTCTTCTCGTTGACAATAGAGCACTATGAGCGACGTTGAAGAGAGTCCAGGCAGCCTGCCGCCCTACCAGATCCGTATCAGCCAGCGTGCCAGGCGGATGCAGCTAAAAGTCTCCCCTCTTGGTGAGGTTGAAGTGGTACTCCCCAGGCGCATTAGCCCCCGCCATGTGCCACCGTTTGTGGCCGAACATCAGCACTGGATCAGAGAGAGACAGCGGCAGATGGCGGCGCTTTACCCCCCCGAAGAGCCGCTCCCCGGCACGCTCCACCTTGCCGCCACAGGCGAACAGTGGCAACTGGAATATCTCGAAGGAAAGCGCAGCCGCGTGGCAGCAGTCGAAGGCGTTTTAAATGTCTATAGTCAGGATGATGAAGGGGCAAGAGAGGCGCTGTTGCGCTGGTTAACACGGCGTGCGACTGACGTGCTGACCCCATGGCTGCACAACGTTAGTGATGAACTCCGACTCCCCTTCACACGTGCTGTGATTCGTGCCCAGAAAACCCGCTGGGGAAGCTGCTCATCGAGCGGCACGATCAGCATCAATCGTGCGCTACTTTTTATGCCGGCCGCTACCGTTCGTTATCTCTTTATTCATGAGCTATGCCACACAAAAGAGATGAACCACTCCCCCCGTTACTGGCGCATGGTCGCAGACTACATGCCGGATTACCAGCTACATGAAGCGATACTTAACGACGGGATGAGACAACTACCGCGCTGGGCATTGCCGTTCTGAAAGCGCTACTCGAGAAATAGTTTCCGCGTAGAGGCCCCACTTTTAAGCTAAGATGAAAACTTTTCATCCAGCAGGTTTTTAGCTTCCTTTTCCAGATCTGCAACCGTCAGCCTGGCAAGCAACGGTTTAAAAGCGGCACGCTGGCCGTGGCGTAGCGTTAGCCACTTAAACGAAAGACGTTTGATATAACAGAGCGCCGCGATCATCAGGCCAACAACCAGCAGCCACACCTGGATGAAAATCGGTGGCATGCGATCGATAAACTGCGCATACATAAAAAAGGAGAGCATTAACGCCATTCCCAGCGAAATACCGATGGTGACCATAATGCTCTCGTACTTCTCTTTGAGTGCTTTGATCGCCTCAAGATTAATCTGCTCAGACATGATTTAAGCGCGCCTCGAAATAGTGCTAGTCATTTGAAATTGCCACATTCTAGCAAAAAAGCGCGGCTTGATGGGTGTTTCCACCTTCACCCATTCGTTCAGAGGCCCTGCGCTTCGAGCGATTCAGAAACGGCAAGCCACTCCTCTTCCACCTCATCCAGCTCGCTGTTCAATGACGCCTGCACCGCCAACAGCTCTTTCAGACGCCCTTTTTCAGCATCACTGTAGATCGCACTCTCTGCCAGCACCGCCTCTATCTCCTCTTTTTTGCCGTTGAGCCGTTCTAGCTGCTGCTCCAGTTTCTTCAGGCGGTTTTGCAGCGGTTTTAAAGCGCGGCGCTGTTCTGCCTCCTGCTGACGGCGCGCCTTGCGTGTCACTGCGCTCTTTTCGCAGGCCATATCCACTGAACTCACTGTAGCGGCCTCATCCGCGTCACGCCGTGCAATCATCTGCTGACGATAACTTTCAAGATCACCATCAAACGGGGTGACCCGACCACCATCAACCCACAACCAGCGGTCGGTCACGCTACGCAGCATATGGCGGTCGTGCGAGATCACCACCAGCGCCCCTTCGAACCCCTGCAGTGCAACACTCAAGGCGTGGCGCATCTCCAGATCCAGATGATTCGTCGGCTCATCCAGCAGCAGCAGATTAGGCCGCTGGTAGACCAGCATCGCCAGCACCAGCCGCGCCTTCTCTCCACCCGAAAAAGGTTTAACGGGGTCGGTTACCTTATCGCCATGAAAAGCAAAGCCACCGAGAAAATCACGCAGCGCCTGTTCACGAGCGCGAGGGTCGAGTCGCAATAGATGTTCCAGCGGGCTCTCATCCAGCTGCAGCTGCTCCAGCTGGTGCTGCGCAAAATAGCCGATACGCAGATCCTGCGCCCAGGTGAAATCGCCACAGGTCGGCTCCAGCGCCCTGGCCAGCACTTTAATTAGCGTCGATTTACCTGCGCCATTGGCACCGAGTAGCCCCACGCGGTCGCCACTGGCCAGCTCAAGCTTCACATCAGAGAGGATCGTCTTATCGCCGTAACCGATTGTGACATCACGCATCTGCAACAGCATATGGGGCAGCTTTTCAGGCTTGAGGAATGAGAAATGAAAAGGTGAATCGATATGTGCAGCGCTAATCATCTCCATCCGCTCCAGTGTCTTCAAACGGCTCTGCGCCTGCTTCGCCTTGCTCGCCTTCGCCTTAAAGCGCGTCACAAAACTGTGAATATGGGCGATCTCCTCCTGCTGTTTAAGATAGGCTGACTGCTGCTGCGCCAGCCGCTCCGCGCGGCGCTTTTCAAATGCACTGTAATTACCGCTGTAGAGCTCAATACCGCCCTGCTCAACATGAGCGATATGGGTGGTGACATCATCGAGAAAATCGCGATCATGCGAGATCAGTAATAAGGTTCCCTGATACTGACTCAGCCACGTCTGCAGCCACATCACTGCATCAAGGTCGAGGTGGTTGGTCGGCTCATCAAGCAGCAGAATATCGGAGCGGCACATCAACGCCTGCGCCAGATTGAGGCGCATGCGCCAGCCGCCCGAGAAGCGCTCTACCGGCGCATCTTCCTGCGCGGTGGTAAAACCGAGCCCGTGTAGCAGGCGTGCCGCACGGCTACGGCTGGTGTAGCCATCGACTGACTCCAGTCTGGCATGCAACTGCGCCTGACGATTGCCGTCATCCCGCTGCTCCGCCTCAAGCAGTTCGGCCTCAATGGTACGCAGTTCAACATCACCATCAATCGCATAGTCGATCGCCGAGCGGTTCAGCGCGGGGGTCTCCTGCGCCACATGTGCAATCACCTGATTGGGCGGCAGGGTTAACTCACCCGCATCGCTGTGCAGCTGGCCTCGGATCATCGCAAACAGACTCGATTTGCCGCACCCATTTACCCCGGTCACACCGACGCGCTGCCCCTGATGAATGGTGAATGAGACCTTTTCGAATAGCAGCCTGCCGCCGCGACGCAGCGCGACATCGGTAAAATTTATCATGCGCGGATTTTAGCACGGAGGGGTAGCCGGCGGCAGCTGCTAACAGCACCACCTTTACGCCAACCGCCTTAACGCGCTACATTTCCCCCATGCAAATCCCGCCCCTCACAAACTGTCCCTGCGGTAGTGGCCGCCTGTTCACTCACTGCTGCGGCCAGTACTTTGAAAATAAGTCAGCGCCATCCAGCGTAGAAGAACTGATGCGCTCCCGCTATAGCGCCTACACTGTTAATAACGGCCACTATCTGCTCAAAACCTGGCACCCAACCACACGTCCATCCAGCCTTGATCTATCACAGACAGAACAGTGCAGATGGCTGGGATTAACAATATGCAACACCAGAGAGGATGCCGATAAGGCGAGTGGGATCGTCGAATTCATCGCGCGTTACAGCGCGGGTAATACAGTCGCTGTGATTCACGAAACAAGTCGCTTTATTAAAGAAGAGGGGCGCTGGTACTATGTCGATGGTACAATCTCGCAACCGAGTCAGAACAGCGCCTGCCCTTGCCACAGCGGAAAGAAATTTAAACGCTGCTGCGGAAAACAGGCATGAAACAGGGACTAAACAATGGAACTGGAACTAAAAACAGAAGCGCTAGAACGTGAGGTTTTAACCAGCCTCTTTAGCAACTGCCCTGCTGAGACCAAAAAGGCCCTGGGGTTTCGTATTGTTAATATTGATGATGCGCTGCTGCTGACTGCCAGATCAGACCCCAGCATTATGCTTAACCGCGCACATGGACTCTGTAGTAATAAAGAGATCAAACCCAGCACCATTCAGAAGATCGCCGCCACCTACTCTGTGCTTGGCATCAAAAACTATTTTCTCCACCTCTACATAGAAGACCAGCCCCAGGCAAGCCAGCAACAGCTTCGCAATGCCGGGCTTGTTGAAACCCAGGGGTGGATGCGTTTTATTCGAGATACATCAACGCCTGGGGACGAGCCTGGTAGTCCTGAAACTGAAAGTGAGCAGCGCGTTGAAAAGGTCGATAACGAAAACGCAGAGAGATTTGCACACATTGTCTGCCACGCATTTAACATGAGCGGTGCGGCTACGCCGATGATTGCCGCGCTTGTTAATGATCCGCGCTGGCACCTGTATGCCAGCTTTGATGGCGACACGATGTGTGCCACTGGTGCGATGTTTGTGCAAGATGAGATCGCCTGGCTCGACTGGACAGCCACCCTGCCAGAATATCGCAATAGCGGCGGTCAGTCGGCAATCATGGCTGCATGTATTGAACAGGCCAGCGCTTCAGGCTGCAAACATATCGTCACCGAAAGCGGCGAAGCGGTCGATGATGAGCCACAGCAGAGATACAGTCGTATTCTTAAGCACGGTTTTTCTGAGATGCGGGTTCGCCAGAACTATAAGCCACAAACACAGTAGCGTGCCACCACTGGCCAACTCACGATGAGCGCACGTGACGATGTCATTGCGATCAGCTCCAGTCCCGGCTCCAGTACGCGCAGATGAGGCGGGAAAACATGCGCTTACGCGGCATCCTCCAGCGCATCAACATTCTCGCCACCAAAAGCTTCGAATAGCTGTTTGATAAAAAGTGACAGCTCGAGTGTCATGATTGAGAAATCGACATCGAAGCGGGCGGCGGCATCCTCGACTTCCACATCATCAACCTGCTCCTGCACAATCTCAAGAAATCGCACCCGTTTGATCGCAAAGTTTTCATCCAGCACAAAGGTCAAACGGTCTCGCCAGTTAAGCGCCAGTTTGGAGACTAGCTTACCCTCTTTGAGGTGCAGCTTAACCTCAGGGCTAGCGAGATCGAGACGCTTGCAGCGCACAACACTTCCTTCGATATCGGCAGAGCGCAGTTCACACTCATCTTCCACCCCGAACTCAGGCGGGTAGTTGTTTTTAGTGAGCCATCCGGTCAGAACGGCGTACGGCGTCTCATTGGTGGTCGGTGGGACAACAGGCAGTGAACCAAGGGTTTTACGCAGCAGCGCGGTGAACTCTTCGGCTTTCGCTACCGATGCGCTATCCACCACTAACAGCCCCTCCTTGGGATCGATGTAGGCGAAGGTGCGCAGGGTACGACTCAGCGCACGCGGCAACAGCTCGTTCATCACATCGTCACGGAGATTGTCGCGCTCTTTTTTACGCACCTTGCGCGCCTGGGTCTCTTCAATTTTTTCGACACGCTCATTCACATGCTCCCGCACCACAGAAGCGGGAATGATCTTCTCCTCTTTGGTTGCACAGATCATCAGGAAACCGTTGGCCGCATGGACCAGCATTTCACCCTTGCGCCCCATCGGCGAACTCCATCCATGACTCATCTCTTCATGTGGACCGCAGAGACGGCCCGGCCTGCTCTGTAACGCCGCTTCGAGCGTTTCAGCACTATATTCAAAAGGTCTGGTAAAACGGTAGAGTTGCAGATTCTTAAACCACATAAGTCTTCAATAACTGGATTAGCGCACAACGCGGGAAGAGGATTATAACGACACTCTAACGCAGGTGTCACTGCCTCTTTGGGGTTGACTTATGTAAGTCATTGATCACCCATGGGGAGCGCACCAAAAGCGCTGGCTCAGCCTCAAAGGGTGCGAACGGCTGGTGAAGAGAGGGTGACAAAGGGTATGATATTGATCCCTGGAACCTGTGTTGAATAGAGCCTCTGGATGAATAAAAAAACCGCTGTACTTAATCTTATCATGCGTCGGCAGCGCAACCGCAGAATCAAATATGTTCTGATTGCGATCACCGTTGCTGGCCTGATGGGCTGGGCACTCACCTATTCGCAACAGCAGGCATTTTCGCTTAAACCTGCCACCGGCGGTCAAACAGAGGAAAATGTAAACGATGCTGCAATAGAAAAGAGCCAGACAGAGCCGTAAACAGAAGCGGCCAGGAGCGACCCAGAGCCGCTCTCCAGATCGCCCAGATAACTATCATAAACGCTCAGATAACTCAGGTAGCTGACCCCTGTAGCAGGCTCTCAACCATCTTATGGGCAGCCGGGCTGTCCCAGTCGATCACCCCCACGACACGCCCGGAGATCTTACCATCACGCCCTATCAGATAGCTCATCGGCAAACCAACCACGTCGTATCGGTTACGCACTGCACCGTCGGCATCAAGTAAAACCGGATATTTAAAACCACGCTCAGTTATAAATGGCGCAACACTTTCACGTCCGCGTCGATCTCCTGCAACTGCCAGTATTTCAAAACCAGCGGGCTGGTAACGCCGCCATAATTTCTGCATTGCAGGCATCTCTTCTAGACAGGGTGCGCACCAGGTTGCCCAGAAATTGAGCAGTATCACTTTTCCACGATAGTCGGAAAGCGAGGTGTATGAGGCATTACTCAGCAGCTCCAGTGAAAAGTCGGGCGCAACGATTCGCACCTTTGGCTGTTCAACACCAAGCAGCTCAAAGGGGTCGGCCGTGGCGATAGTGGTTGCCGCAAGCAGAAGCAGCGTGGATAACATTTTCGCTATACATTTAACGCCCATATTCACTTAAATACCTCAGTATTAATTGACGCTCTGCATCACTCAGCGCAGTAACATTTCGCTCCGCCATTCGCCTCTCCATCAGCGCCACATAATGGGGCCATTCATCAGCGCTATGGCGCGCTGGGTGCGGTACAGCGTGACATTCACCACATTTATCCGCAAACAGCAGAGCCGCCTGTGACTGCGGTAGTGGGATAGGTGTGCCAGTAGTGGCACACCCAACCAGCAACATTGTGGCAGCCACAATCAGTGGCCTGACGGCGACCTTCAGGCACCACACAAACACTCGGGGAAGAGAGTGTAGTGGACTACTGTGACGGCTCACAACGCTGAGGCAGGGTGTTTTAGAGAGAAGGCAGGCGTTCATAAATTAATCAGAGGCTCCTGGCTTAAACTGTTGTCATCAATTAAAACCCAAGCGAATCTGCTTTACCCTTGCGCTTATTAAAGCGGACGCTATTTCTGGTCGGCAATTCACGATACCAGGTCAGCATGACGCGCGACTCCTCTTCAAGCTGTAGCCCATTTAGATTCTGATAGAGCGGCACTGCAACAATGAGATCGATAATATTTAATGGCGCGGGCTGCCACTGCAGCCCTACTGTTGCCAACATCTTTTCGCCACCGTAATTATTAGCGTTATACATCGGCGTTATATATGGTGATGAGCCATCTCCCGGGGTCGCACGGCCAGAGGCTCCCGAGAGAATATCATCCATCTCTCCATCGATCTTTCCTCTGTGTTCGATATTTAACTGCAGCTGTGCCAGTAGGTTACTGCGGAACTGGTACATACCGTAGAGATCAAGACGAGCCTCATCACCAGAACGATAATTACGGTCGTTATCATAGAGCCGTGCGGTATACATCGCATTTACCCCCCACCAGTAAGGGGACATTGAACGCTGATAGAGAACACCAATAGTTGGGTCGTAGCTGCCGGATCCCAGCTGCATGCTGTAGGGGAGCAACTCTCTCTGGCGTGCTGCGAGGGGGTGATTACGATTGGTCTCATCGATCGAACCCGTTGGCAGGCTTAACCCAAAAAAGAGTGAGGCCTGCCGAGATGGGATCAATGGATCATCAGCGAAGAGACGGTACTTACCCATCAGCATCGTATCAGCAATACCGGACGACTCCATCGTAAATCCACTCTGCCCAGTTGACCCCGACATTGCGTTACTGAACATCATCTCCATACTGTTATCTTTATGCATCAGCATCACTCCGCCAAAGAGGCGATCACTAAAGCTATAACCCACAGTGAAATTTAACATCCGCATATCCATCGAGGTTGGTACCGCCATGAATTTTCCCGTTGCGGCCCCCATCATGACAGGCATACCGAGTTGAGATGCAGCACTCACCGCATTGCCATCACGGGTCAGCCCCTCCATTCCCATTGTCATGGCACTGAGTTTGAAACGGAATTCATGGGTCTCGGGGATTCCGCCGCCAGGAATATTCATCGGCATATTACCACCGCACTTGCCACAACAGAGGCCCACAAAGCCACTGGCCTGTGGCGCCCACACAGATACGGCTAGCAGAAATACCGCATAAACTGATTTGTAGCGCATCAAATTTTCCCATCCAGAATATTAATGAGAAATGATGCTAGCAGAGATAAGCAACCTGCAGAATGTGACAAAATGTCACACCCACTATCAGTGGCTGGTTACATTGAGACCTTTACATGAGAGATAGAGTGCGCCCTGCTAGCGGAAATGGCTACATTGAGATCACTGTTAACCCCACCGGGGCGTAAACGATCCCCCGTACGAAGACCTCACATAAAATGTGGCCGCTAGCTAAAGATACTAATCTGAAGTCAGCAGGCGCTGTGGCAGCACTTTCTCCGGATTTGCGTTGAAATTAACCTGCGTCAGCACCCAGCCGCGTCCCGTGTTATAGACCACAAAACGGCCAAACAGTGGGCATGCTCCGTAGTTAAGCTGCATGTAGACAAAGCGGGCGCTATCTGAAAAAGGGTTAACATGAACCGTCTCATAACCACGATACTGACCACAGGTCCGCCCCACCTGTAGCAACTGCTTCTCCAGCTGTGCGGCAGTCTTCTTGCTCGACAGTGCACTGCCCTTTAACCAGACCGAGACCGCCTTATCTGCGCCATCTGTTTTATAAGCCAGCAAGCCATCGATGATGATCTGTGGGGCACGTTCGCTCGCCTGCAGAGGCGCGGCCATGATCAAAGCAAGTAGCACTGCTACGGTGGTCATATTAATTTTCTTCATCATCGACCTCAAAGAAACTTCACTTCACAACCGAGACCCGCTGGCAGACGATAACCGGGGTTCGGCAACCTCAAGCGGACACCGAAGGTACCACTGGCGGCATCGATCAGACGATCAACCACTACCACCTTCGCCTTATATTCCCCTCCCACAGGGTCAAAAGGGTAGAGCAGCGCATTCGCTCCTTTCTTGATTGTGCCAAACGCTTCTGCGGGCACTACAACTTCAACATGCAGGGGATCAAGAGTCGCCACCGTGATGATCGGGTCGGCCCCCACATACTCACCGGCTGCGACCATACGCTCTACAACCACGCCGCTAATTTTACTTTTAACCGAGCGTATTTTTAAGTTCTCCTGCGCCTCCTGCAGTTCCAGTGCCGCAATCCGACTCTCTGTTGCCATCTCATCTTTTTCATGGATTGAGATCAACTGCTGCTGATAAAGCTCTTCGTTGCGGACCACTTTCCGCTGACTAAAATCGAGCCGAGCCTGTGCCAGCGCTACTGCTGCCCGTTCACGTCCGGTAGTCAAAGCAAACAAGAGA
>Ga0256830_1002945_pt1 | contig 10876 bp, 9 predicted proteins | sample 128326metaG_FD_190537 | JGI IMG/M metagenome (GOLD analysis project Ga0256830, IMG submission 190537) | Hydrothermal vent microbial communities from Lau Basin, Pacific Ocean - 128-326 | ecosystem: Environmental > Aquatic > Marine > Hydrothermal vents | place: Pacific Ocean: Lau Basin | collected...
AGTGGGTCAATGGCTTGCAGAATTTCTCGAGTGATCAAATGGAATCCCCTAGGATAGGCTTTCAGGCTAAATTTGTATTGCTGTATCATTAGTGAAGCGGATGTTTTTATCACTTGAAGGTAGTAGTTAATTCTTAGGGATCAAAGAGGAAGCCTGAGACTAAATTCAACAATTCATCAAACATATTTCACCATTCAAACGAAATACATATTTCATTCGTTAAATTATCAGTATTCTTATATTTATCTTGAATGTAATAAAATCATTTGTGTCCATAGAAATTATTATCTACAACCTTGTTACCAAACTATCTAACCTAGAATCAGGTGTTTACAAACTAGAGATGGCCTTTGGAGATGACTTTGGAATTGACTCTTTGGATATGGTTGAACTCATCATGACCTGTGAGCGAGAGTTTGCTATTGTCATACACGATCATGAGCTGTCCCTCCGGCAGACACCAGCTGATCTTATACAACTCGTAAAAGGAAAAATTTCAGAGAAAAATTTGGCCTAGTAATAAAAGCAAGAGCTCAGATCTGTTCATTCTCAAAAGGAGAATGAGGAAATGTGAAGGGATGAATGGTGAATTACGAATACTTTCGGTTAGGTCTGCAACTTGGACTAAGACTGAAGACTCCAAAACTGAAGACTCTGGCTTCTCGCTTTCCAACCTTTCTATCCCAAATTAAGTCCTTATGATAAGGAATGTTAACTCCCTGATACATAACATTCCACTTAGGATGCCCGTATCCACTTAGGATGCCCATACAGAAACCAATATACATTAAAACCAATTTCCTCAATACTATGAATCGTTTTTTCAAAATTCTATTTTATGGAGCCCTTGTTATAGGTGCTTTCGTTTTTTATCTACAGCGCAATGATCGCGTAGAGGTGGATGCCGAAGAGATCCACGAATATGATCTTCCTACCTCCGATGAATCTATATTTTCCGAAGAACAATATGTTTTAATGGAAAGCGGCAATTTCCATAGCATTAAGATTTATGGTAATTATAAGGTCTATCTATCTAATGAATCTTCCAGTAAATATCGTATTGGAACTGAAGAAAACACCAAAAATCAACTAAGTAGCCAAATTCGTGATGGAGTACTGATTATTCGGTCGGGCAAAAAGCCGTTTCGTAATTCTAGCGGTATTCGACTGTATATTGCTGCTCCAGAATTTAGATATATTGGCGTTCACGGAGCTGTGGATCTGAAAAGTGAAGAAGAACTGGAAAGCAGAGAGTTGGAGCTGAGCATATCAGGTGCTGGAGATGTGGAATTGGAGCTCGAAGTAAAGGATTTGGATATTAGCATTAGTGGTGCAGGTGATGTCGAACTTGAAGGAGAAGCAGAGGAGGTGCAGGTTTCTATTTCAGGCGCAGGAAACATAGAAGCCTTTGGGCTAAAAGCTGAAAATATGAAACTTTCTCTAAGTGGTGCCGGAAAGGCTGAAGTATATGCCACTGACAAATTGGACATTGGCCTTTCTGGCGCTGGAAGCGTCAAGTATAAAGGTTCTCCAAATGTCAATAAGCGCGTATCCGGTTTTGGAACGATTAAGCGTGTAGACTAGAAATTCACCTATCACAAAAGCAAGTAAATAGTAGACAGTTGTGGGACTGAAGGTCGCTGTCGAAAGACCCCGCTCTTTCGACGCTCATTTCTGAAGTCCCCAAACTTCCAACAACATACACGAAGTCTTCGTGTTTACGCTAGTCTTTTCTATTATTTAGCCACTAATTGCACGAATTTCGGCTCTTCTTATTCGCGTAATTTGCGTAATTCGTGGCTGACCTTATAACACGCCTAACGAGTTTTTGTGGCTAATTGTCCAACATTAGACGGGTAGCCTAATTTTCATCATGGCTCACTTTATAAAATCAATTTGACTTCTCAGAAGTAGTATACCCCCTAGTGTAACTAAAGGGGATGAGTACCTATTTAAACGGAAAAATATACACCAACACCATCAATTGCGCCAGCCCCACCAATGAAATGACCGCCAAGGTAACTGTCCAGGACTGTAGGGCTTCTTTTTCGGTAAACCCACTCATTTTGGCGACTACCCAGAAACCACTGTCATTCATCCAAGAGATAAAAAGGGCACCAAAGCCAATGGCAAGCAAAATATACATGGGATGATAAGGAAGGGCTTCCCCTGTACCAATGAGTGCAAACAGGATGCTGGAAGAGGTGATCATGGATACGGTACTGGATCCCTGAGCGGTTTTCATGACAGCGGCAATCAGCCAGGCGAGTAGGATATAGTGGATATGAAAGTTTTGAGTAGCCAATTCAATGGCATTTCCAATGCCACTGTGTTTGATCATAGCTCCAAAGGCTCCACCAGCGCTAGTGATCAGGATGATCATTCCGGCAATTTCCAAAGGTTTGCTGATGGCTGACCACATATTGCCCTTATCGAGTTGTCGTTGTTTGGCCCAAAGCCATAAGGCCAAAGCCGTACCTATGGTCATGGCCATGTTTTTATTGCCTAAAAATGCAATCCAAGCGGGTGCTTTCCCCATCATCACTTCCATAATAGAAGCCAGACTGATCAACACGATGGGTACAGCCACTGGAAGAATGGATGATAGCAAGGAGGGCATCTGTGCAAGGCTACTTGTATCACTGCTTTCCACCCTGACGGGTATGTTCAACTTAATATTGAGCCGCTTCCCAGCCATGAGGACAGCCAGCGCAGGCAATATACCGGCAGCTAGACCTGCCATGATCGTCAAGCCCAGGTCAATCCGTAGGTTTTCGGCCATGATCAAAGGTCCTGGTGTAGGAGGCACCAGACTATGGGTAATGGCTGCGCCACCTGCGATAGCGACGACATATAGGGTATAGTTTTTACCCGTTTTGAGAGCGAGGGCAATAGCCAGCGGAATCAATAGGAAAAATACGGTATCGAAAAATACGGGAATAGAGAGAATAAATCCACTGATCAATAAGGCTAGGGCAGCTTGTTTTTCGCCTAAAGTAGAGAGTAGGAAATTAACAATGCGTTCTGCTGCGCCGCTTTCCATCATGGCCATACCGATAATGGCTGCTAAGGCAATCACCCAGGCAATTTTTCCCGCTGTACTACCAAATTCAGCCATGGGAAGTTCTATGGCCGTGACCCAATGCTGCTGTTCAACTGCGCTAGGAAGGTCTGCCGAGATTAAGCCGACAAATATGGCTGATAGGATGAGCGCGACAAAGGGATGAAATCTAAGGACAGAAATCATTAAGACAACTGCCGAAATTCCCAATAATAATATAGCAAATGGCCAAAAAGAAGCGTAAATGAGTGCATCCATAGTTAGGGGGATAGGAGTTGATGGGGGTTATTGCTTACAATTTTATGAAATTTATGCTAAATAAACTAAATGTGTGGGTATATTTGATTTGAGGTTGTTTGAGTTATACATAGTATTGGAAACAACAAAGCTAAGGTTCCATCATGAATAATCTATTTAACATCTATCTTTTGGGTATAATATTATTTATTACTTATGCGTGTCAGGAAAAGAGGCAAAAGGTAATCACATTTAAGGAAAATGGGTCTTGGTGCTGGTTTCAGGATGAGCGTGCCATCATTCATAACAATCAATTAATTTTTGGGTCTGTTGCTGATCGCTACGGTAAAAATGGGAAAGCACTCAATGGAAATATTGAGGTAACAAGTTATGATTTAGAAACAAATACCCATCTCGGAACTTTTGTTTTACATAAAAGACTAGAAGCAGATGATCATAATGTACCAGCATTTCTAGCATTGCAAGATGCTCGCCTGCTATCTGTTTATAGTAAGCACAATACAGATAGTTTAATTCGTTATAGAATCTCAAAGAAAACTGAGGCCATGGAATGGGAGGTCGAAAAGACCATTGAAGGCACAGGGGGCGTTACTTATTCTAATCTTCATTTTCTCCAATCAGAAAATAATGGAAAAGGAAGAATATATAATTTCTACAGGGGGGCAAATAGAACACCCTATTATATTTTTTCAGATGATGAGGGTGAAAGCTGGCAGAAAGGATATAATTTGATTCATAAAACAAGATTCCCATACCTTAAATATGCTTCTGATGGAAAAAGCAAAATTCATTTTATTACGACGGAAAGCCATCCCGTATTTATGGGCTGTAGCATTTACCACGGTTATATAGAAAATGAAAAAGTTTATGGTTCTGACGGAACCTTGATACGGGAATTAAAAGATAGTCCTATTCAACCATCTGAGGTTACAAATATATTTAAGGGGGATACACTCAACAATGCCTGGAGTATTGACCTGCATTTGGACGAAAAGGGAATGCCTTACATCGCATACTCTGTAAGAAAAGATATAGATCATATACAATACCGATATGCCCGATGGGATGGCAATTCTTGGAGCGATCATTTTCTTGCTTATGCAGGAAGGGCTCTTTACGAAGCTGAGTTTCATTATAGCGGGCTTGTTGCCTTGGATCCGGACAATCCAGATGTTGTCTATATTTCAACCGATGCAGACCCAGTAAGCGATACACCGCTAATCAGCAGCACCGATCAGCTAAGGCATTATGAGATTTTTAGAGGAACTACCACAGACTCAGGAGAAAGCTGGGCATGGGAACCTCTCACACAAAATTCAAATCAAGACAATATTCGTCCCATTATGCCCAAAGGAAATGGCCAGTTCAAAGTAGTGCTTTGGCTAAGAGGATCTATTAAAAGTTATACAGATTACAATTTCGATGTAGTGGGTTTTGTCAATCGATGATTCCGGTTCTCATATTTCCACTCATTTTCTCATTTCCACATTCAAACCCATCACTATGGAAACGAACATCCTTCTTGTTACAGGAGTCCTGCTTTTCCTTTCATGCAGCAGTAAAAATCCATCTTTCCAAATTTCAGAATCAGACAGTTTGCTTTTTAAAGCAGCAAAAAAAAATGCAATCGCTGCCAATGAAGGATTTGTAAGATGCGATAAATACGTAAATGCCTGGTTGGAATATAGCGATCCTGGATCAGGTCTGATACCCAGAAATATTAAGGATGGTAGAGACTTCTGGAATGCGCAAGACGCTGCGGCTGATAACTATCCCTTTATGGTTTTGACGTCATTTTTTGTTGATCAGGATCTGTTTGATGGAAAAATGATAGACATGCTTCAGTCTGAAAAACGGCTTACTTCAAGAGTAAAATCATTACCAGACACCTATTCATTCTCAAAAAAAGATTTTTTGAATGGTGAAGTAAATATGGGGAAAATTGTTTTTGGCACCTCAGAATACATTAAAGATGGATTGTTGCCACTCACAGAATGGCTTGGCAAAAGCCCCTGGTCAGACCGTATGATCGAAATGCTGGATGATCTCAATGAAGAAATAGGTATAGCCAATGAAGTATTGGACAAAGGTTTTAGCAATACAGCTAAAGCAGAGGTTAATGGAGAATTGCTCCAGATCCTTTCGAGAGTTTACTGGATGACAGGTGATGAAAAGTTTCTGGACTGGGCAATAAAAATTATGATTGGGAAGGAGGCAGTTCTGATGGGTATGCAGACGCCATCGAGAGCGCCTTGAATCTTTATAATCGGATTCCCGATCCAAAAATTGCAGATTGGATTGACAGTGAAATAAAGGTGATGTGGAGTATGCAAAAGGAAAGTGGTATCATCGAGGGCTGGCATGGCGATGGTAACTTTGCCCGAACAACCATCATGTACAATTTATGGAAAAGCAAAGGATTGTACCTTAAACCCTAGAGAAGTGATCTTCTATTAGGCGCCGAACAAAAAGGAGATTCCTTGCTGATCACTTTGAAGTCTGAAAAGCCCTGGACCGGAAAGCTTTATTTTGATAAGACACGTTATCAGGAAAATATGAAATTACCCCTAGACTGGCCGAGAATCAACCAATTTCCTGAATGGTTCACCCTTAACGCAACTCAGGAATATCATATAACAGATATAAATAAGCAAACCATCGGCGATCTTAAAGGAGAAGAATTAATGCAAGGTATTGTTCTAAAAATGACGAAGTCAGATTCCCAAAAGGTGTTTTTTCTTCGAAAAGGACGTTTTTAAACATGCGCTAAGTAACCTATTACTATTTTTATGTATGGCGAATATTGCCTTTGGACAAGAAACAGTTACTGATTTACGTAGCATGGGTTATGCTATTTTTCCTGCACCTCAAAAGGTGGAATTGGAAAAGATCAGAACAAAATGTGGGCAGCCTTTACAGCTACCTAGGAGAAAAGTAGGCTTAAAAAGGGTCAGAGTATAGGGGGTAAAGATTTCTACCATGTCCTTGATGGTGTGAAATACCACTTTGCCGATCGTCGTATAGGATTGGAATATATGTTGGCACCATTTGAGAGAACTGGAATCGACCCATGGAGAAAACAGTTGAGAGTTATGATTACTAAATTTGCCAGCCTCCACAATATTTCAATAACAGGACTCGAAGCTGAGCGTTTAGAAGATTAAAGAAAGTCTCAACTACTTTTATATATTTTTTAAATATGCCAAAAATTGCCTAAAAAATTGCAAGCTTTCAGTTTCAGTTTCAGTTTTCTTAGTATTTTAGCATATTGACTATAATTGCTACTATGAGTATTGAAAAAAAGACACTAACAGTCAGTATTGATACGCTTTTCAGAGCACATTACCGAGAATTGTGTCTTTTCGGATTTCGCATCGTGGAGGATATGGATGAGGTTGAGGATATTGTTCAAAATGTATTCCTTCATCTTATTACCCATAAAGTTGCATTTGAAAACATCCAAAACCCTCGCGCTTACCTCTATACCACCGTTCGAAATGCATGCCTCAAGGAGATTAAGGGCTTGAACAGTAAGCTGTCAATCGACAATCATCTTAACAGTTCAGCGGCCATAAATGAATCAATCGAAGAATCCATGATCGAGATGGAAAAAACCATTCAAATCTATCAGGCCATTGATTCCTTGCCAGAGCAGTGTCGGAAAATATTTGTCCACTGCCAAATAGATCGACTAAAATATCAGGAAACCGCAGAAGAACTAAACATTTCGATCAACTCAGTTAAGACACAAATGAAAAAAGCGTACCGATTGTTGCGTGATGCTTTGAAGAATGTTTATAGCCTTTCTTTGTTTTTGGGCATTTTGGGTATTTCTACCCTTTAGTTTTTTTAGCCACTAAGAGAGCACTAAGTCCCATCTACTCAAAAAAAATCCAACCCGCTTCACCCTAAATGCAGATCTAGGACTCTTAGGTGTAAAGGGCTAATTCAACGGAATCTTACAAAGAGCAATGATAGATTTATTATTAAAAAAATTGGAAGGGCAATTGACGGATCAAGAAGAAGTCGATTTCCAAAGTTGGCTGGAAGAATCTGAGGAAAATCTTGATTTTTATCAAAAAATGGAGATGCTCAGGAAAGAGGGGAAAGGTTATGAGTTGTACCAGAAAATGGATATAGATGCTGCATGGAATCAAGTGTTGCAAAAGGGAAAATCTACTCAATCATCCCATTCCCCTGCTGCTATTCGTCCCATATATAAGCTATTTTCAAAATACCGGACTCCTCTCGCTGCTGCTATTGCCTTGCTGATTGGAACCACAGCCTTAGTGTATTACCTGCATTTTTTTGTCGGAGAGGTTCGTATACAAACGGCTTACGGAGAAAAAATAGCCTTTCTTTTGCCCGACCAATCTGAAATAATTTTAAATGCCAATTCTGAGTTAAGGTATAAGAAAAGTCAGCCCCGAACGGTCTGGTTAGATGGAGAAGCTTTTTTTCAGGTCAACAAAAAAACCTTGACCAATGAAAAATTTTGGGTAATTACACGTGACCTTAAAGTAGAGGTACTGGGTACAGCCTTTAATGTCAATAGTCATCAGGAACAAACCAAAGTTTTTCTGGAAGAAGGCAGAGTAAAACTAGCACTTCAAAATGATAGTATTTCTGAGATTTTCCTTGTTCCTGGAGAAATGCTTACCTATTCAACTAAAAAAGGAAAAACTTTTGAGAAAACCCGACCCAATACGGAATTAGAAAGCTCCTGGAAGGCAGGCATACAATTTTTTGACAAGGCTCCTTTAGAAGAAGTGCTGAAAAAAATGGAAGATATATATGGCGTATCGATCGCGCTTAAAGATATGGATTTAGAAGCACTTGAGGTAACGATAGGTATTCCCGTTGAAGATCTTGAAATCGCCTTGTCAACCATTGAAAATATAACCGAACTCAATATCACACGCAAAAACAGTACAACCTTTGTATTGGAATAAAAAATACTGGGTACAAAATTGGCCTTTTGTCCCAGTATCATGACAATAGATTATCATTTTTTTACTTCACCCCAAAACTATGAAATTAAAACTACTATTAACAATCTTGTGTGCCACAATATTCCTCATTTCGGGAATTTTTAGGGCAAACCTTTATGCCAAAGATGCCGAACCGCCTGTCAACCCCAAGGTTCAGGATCGCTATTTGGTTGATGTGTTAAAAGAACTCAGCGAAAAGTATCAGGTGATTTTTTCCTACAAAACACAATTGTTGGAAGGAATTGTCGTCGATTACGAAATCAAAAATGAAGAAAGCCTGGAAATTTCTATCAATCGCTTATTGACTGAAACAGGATTGAGCTATAAGTTTTTAGGTAGCAAGTACTATGTCATTTACAAAAACAACAAGCGAAACAAAAAACACCTAAAGAAACTGTCTCGAAGGATTCATCAAATTCAAAACCTAGAGGAAAAAGGTGGGATGGATTTGCAACCAGCAGGCACCAATGGATTCAAGCGAATCAGTGCCATTTCAAAATCTATTCAACAGCTTCGTCCTTTAGACAAATCCATCTCAGGTACTGTACAAGATGAAAATGGAAACCCTCTGAATGGTGCCACTGTTTTGGCCAAAGGGACTAAGCAAGGGGCATTGACTGATGGGCAAGGCAAATTCCAACTAGTCATTTCAGACGAAGTCACCACCTTGATCGTTTCCTACATTGGTTATGCCACACAGCGGGTAGAGATTGGTGATCAAACTGTGATCAATGTTACCCTAGCCGAGAGTACTAGCACATTAGATGAAGTTGTGGTGACCGCCTTTGGTATTGAGCGAGAAAAGAAGGCCCTAGGGTACTCTGTACAGCAAATAGGAGGAGAGGAACTCGTGGAAGCAAGGGAAATCAATGTGGCCAACTCTCTAAAGGGAAAAATAGCAGGTGTTTTTGTCAATTCTTCATCGGGAGGACCCGGAGGCTCAGCTTTTGTGCAAATAAGAGGCAGCAGTTCACTTGATGGTAAAAACCAGCCTTTGTATGTGGTCGATGGTATTCCCATTAGCAACGATAACCTCAATCAGACAAGGATTTTTTCCGGAAGAGACTTTGGAGATGGGATTAAAGACATCAACCCTGATGATATTGAATCCATTTCGGTCTTAAAAGGGCCTAATGCTGCAGCGATTTATGGATCACGTGGTGCTAATGGCGTGATACTGATTACCACAAAAAAATCCAAAAGAAAAGGACTAGGAGTATCGTTCAATTCTAATGCAACATTTGAATCCATCAACGTATTTCCAAAATACCAGAGTAGTTATGGGCAAACCTATGATGATACGGATGCTTATTTTGGAAAAACGACCATTGATGGTGTGGAATATGACGTAGTTCCTGGTTGGGCGATTGATAATTGGGGGCCCCCACTTGATGGCAGACTGGTCATATTACCACGCTTGGCTGACCTTGGACCTGTACCCTTCGTAGCACGACAGGATAATCTCAGGGATTTCTATAATACCGGTACAACTTACACAAATACAATAGCTGTAGATGGAGGTAGCGAGAAGGTAACCTACAGGGTATCAGCGTCTAATATGGACAACAAAGGGATCATCCCTAATGCTGAGTTTAGCAGGCGTACATTTAGTTTAAGGTTTGGTGCAGACGTAACTGATCGCCTACATATAGAAGCCAAAGCTAATTATATCAATAGTGTTGGCAAAAATAGGCCGATTATAGGCGTGTCAAGTAGTAGGAATGTTGCAGGTTCTTTGAATTTAACACCGCCAAACATCAATTTGAGTTGGTTGAAAAATTATAAAAACCCCGATGGAAGCCATCGGAATTGGAGGTCTTCTCCAGCAAATCCTTATTGGATTGTCAACGAATTTCCAAGTAAAGATAGTCGAGACAGGCTGATAGGCCTTATATCGGCAACCTATCAAGTGGCTGACTGGCTGAGCATCATGGGACGTGTAGGTAATGATACTTACACTGAAAGTCAGCGGCAGCAATATAATATAGGAACCCCAGGAGGTGCTTATAGAAATGGGAGAGTTGACTTCAACCAATACAGGGTAAATGAACTCAATGCGGATGTTTTAATAACGGCCAATGGAAAGCTTTCTACTAATTTTTCAGGAAGTGTTTCTTTTGGTGCCAATAAATACAGAAGGAGCAGAGAAACAGCAGCAACTATAGGCCGGGACATGAATGTTCCAGACGTCTATACCATAGAGAATAGCAATCTTGTTATTCCTTTTTACGAATTTAGAGCCAAGGAGATCCAATCCGTTTACATGACAGGCCAATTGGTTTATAAAAGCTATCTTTTCCTAGACCTAACAGCAAGAAATGACTGGTCAAGTACACTAGGGAGAGAGAATTATTCTTTCTTTTATCCATCAGCAAGTTTGAGCTATGTGATTACCGATGCGTTTGACATCACCTCTAATGTGCTTACATTTGCCAAGTTACGGGCTTCCTATGCACAGGCAGGTAACGACACAGATCCTTTTAGAACACAGGGAGGCTATAGTGTTGGCACACAACTTTTTAAAGGCCAACGCTTTGCAAGTATCAATGGTACAGTTCCTCCGACC
>Ga0256830_1002946_pt1 | contig 10875 bp, 8 predicted proteins | sample 128326metaG_FD_190537 | JGI IMG/M metagenome (GOLD analysis project Ga0256830, IMG submission 190537) | Hydrothermal vent microbial communities from Lau Basin, Pacific Ocean - 128-326 | ecosystem: Environmental > Aquatic > Marine > Hydrothermal vents | place: Pacific Ocean: Lau Basin | collected...
CCTCGTCGCCCAGGCCATCAGCGTGCCCGGCGAGACCTACATCGGCGATCAGTACGAGGAGATCGACGTGGCGGCCATCCACCGCGCGCGGACCTTCCTGGTACAGACGCTGGCGCGGGCCCTGCGCGAGGAACTCATGGCGGGCTACGCGCGGCATCACCAGCCGGGCCCCTACGTCTTCGACAGCGCGGCCATGGCCGCGCGCGCGCTGAAGAACCGCTGCCTGTGCTACCTGGTGGAGAGCGGTGACGCCGATGCGGTGAAGCTGGCCGTCACCCAGTTCGATGCCGCCAACAACATGACCGATACCATGGGCGCCCTGCAGGCGCTCAACGATGTCGAGGACGCGGCGCGCGACGAACTGCTGGCGCGCTTCCACCAGCGCTGGCGTCACGATGCCCAGGTGCTGGAGAAGTGGCTCGCCCTGCAGGCCGTCTCCCGGCGCGCCGACACGCCGCAACGGGTGCGTGAGCTGCTGGCGCACGAGGATTTCAGTTACACCAACCCCAACCGCGTGCGCAGCCTCATCGGCCGCTTCTGCCTCGCCAACCCCATCCACTTCCACGCCGCCGACGGCAGTGGTTATGTCTTCCTCACCGAGCAGGTGCTCAGGCTCGACGCCCTCAATCCCCAGATCGCCGCGCGCCTGGTGCAGGGTTTCCTGAAGTGGCGTCACTACGACAGCGCCCGCCGGGCGCTCATGCAGCGGGCGCTGGAGACCCTGCGTGACCACGCCGGCCTGTCACGCGACGTGAGCGAGATCGTCACACGGGCGCTGGAAGACAGTGGGGAGTAGCGGATAGTTTTTTCACCACAGAGGACACGGAGTACACGGAGGAAAAGAATTTTTTACCACGGGGTGCACGGGGGACACGGGGTTACAAGGTCTCCGCGGGAACGCGTTTTACCGCAAAGGTCGCGAAGACACGCAAAGCCGTAAGCTGTTCGCCTGTTACGTGGCGTTACTTTGCGTCCTTCGCGGTTGGATCTTCCTGAACCGTTCCGGCTACTGGATTCCGGGTCTCCGCCATGCGTGGCATGGCTGCGCCCGGAATGACTAAGTTGCCTTCCCTCGCTTCCAGGCCTGCTTCATGGTTGGAATGACGTTTTCTTCCCCCCGTGTCCCCCGTGCTCCCCGTGGTTTCAGTTCCAGGTCCTCAGCACACGGCTAAACGGTCACGACCCGGTTGCGGCCGCTGCGCTTGGCGCGGTAGAGGGCGCGATCAGCGGCCTTGACCACGTCTTCCACGTGCTGGTGGTGCGGTGTGCGTTCCACCAGACCGATGCTGACGGTGATCTGCAGGGCGGGTTTTTCGCGCCGCGTGGCGGGGCGTCGGCCATCGCCCCTGTGACGGCGTGGCCGGCGGCGGGCACGGATCCGGAAGGGCTGGGATTCGAGCTGCTGGCGCAGGGTCTCCATGGCCACCTGGGCCTCCTCGCGGTCGCGGCCCGGGAAGACGAGGGTGAACTCCTCGCCGCCGTAGCGATAGGCGTGGCTGCCGGGGACGCGCCGCAGGCAGGCCGCCACCATGCGCAGGACCTGGTCGCCGGTGTCGTGACCCCAGCGATCATTGATCTTCTTGAAGTGATCGATGTCCACCATGGCGATGGCATAGCGCCGGCCCAGCTGTTGCAGGTGCTGGCGCAGGGCGCGCCGCGAGGCCAGCCCGGTGAGTTCGTCGTACCAGGCCAGGCTCCAGGAGTCGAAGACGATGCCGGCGATGAGCAGGACCTCGGCGGTGATGAGCCAGCTGTTGGTCGCCACCCAGCTGTCGGTGTGGACGCTGGCCAGCATGGCGGCGACGAAGGCGAACAGCACGCTGTTCTGCAGGCAGGTGGTATGGCGGAAGCAGCGGTAGAGCACCACCAGCCCGGTGGCGAGGGCAAACAGCGCGGCGATCTCCGGCAGTCCGCCCGGCAGGGCGAGATCCGCGGGGAGGAAGCGGACCCGCAGGGCGGCAATGAAGCCCATGGGGCGGATCATCATCAGCAGGATCAGCAGGCTGGCCAGCAGGCCGGTGAGGCTGATGCGTACCAGGCCATACTGGGAGAACACGCCCCTTTCGCGCATCAGCTCATTGAGCAGGAACACCGCCGGCACGAACAGTGGCAGCAGGGCGGCAATGAGCGGATCCTCCTCCGGGGTGGACCAGACGAAATGATCCAGGCTCAGGTGCAGGAGCAGGAAGAACAGCAGCAGGTTGAACTCGCGACCGTGGCGAAACATGACGGCGAGCACCATGCCGGCCACGGTCAGCAGGTAGGGCAGGAAGGAGAGCAGCACGTCGCGCACCGGCGCGGCCCGGGCGGGCGATGCCCAGGGTTCGGTTACGGCCAGCAGGGTCACCACGGTGGTGAACAGTGCCGCCGAGGCGAGCGGTTTCTGCCAGCCCAGTGTCATCGTCGCCGCGTCCCCCTGATCTCCATGGTAAAGCTGTGGTAATGCCGCCTGTCCCGCTCGCCCACGCTACCACATCTGTGACACTAACTGTTTATTTAATATAATAAAAATGTTACACAGGCAAGCACCTGACGGTAACCTCGGTTACACAGGAAGCGCGGCCTGCGCCGCCGGCCCGCGCGGGGCAGGGAGGAGTGACGGGGTGGAGACAGGAAAAATCATCGACAAGATCTACAAGTGCCTGCGCCTGGCGGAGTCCTGCAATCCCAACGAGGCGGCGTCGGCACTGCGTCAGGCCCAGGGCCTGATGCGCAAGTACGGTATCAGCGAGGAACTGGTGAGCACCGCGCCGGTGGCGGAGGCCTCGGTGGCCGCCGGCGAGCGTTACAACCCGCCGTTCTGGCTCATGGCGCTGTCCGAACTGGTGGCCTGCGCCTTCCAGTGTCGCGTCTACCTGCTGCGCGCCTTCGGCCGCCAGACCCGTCTCAAGTTCATCGGCCTCGGCGCGGCGCCCGAGATCGCCAGCTATACCTTCATGGTGCTGCAACGCCGGCTGGCCGACGCGCGCGCGGCCTTTCGCCGGCGTCTCGATGGCGAGGAGGACGAGGCCGAGGCGGAACGTCAGGCGGACGTCTTCGCCCAGGCCTGGCTCTATCGGGTGGCGGCGCAGATCTCGCAGTTTGCCGAGGACGGCGAGGCGCAGCAGGCCATCGACAAGTACATCGAGGTGCATTACGGTCAGGTGCGCGACGCTCCCCGCGATCCCACCGAGACCGTCTCCGGCGACATCCTCGCCATCAACTGCGGGCTGCGTGCCGGCGAGGACGTGCGCCTCTTTCGGCCGGTGCGCCACGGCGAGGCCGAGGCCCTGCTTGAGTCGGAAGGCGGCGCCTGAGGGGATCGACGCCCGCGGGCGCGGCCGCCCGGCCGCATCGCTTCGAGCGATTTAGCCGGAATGGGTGAGGCGCGGCGCTTGGGCTGGCCCGTTTCACATACTAGAATGTAAGGCCGAGTCGTTGAAAAACCGTTGTCTGAATTATGCCGGCCTATCTTCGCTACAAGTCCGAGACGCAGGAAGAAGAGGTCCCCTGCAAGGCCGTGCTGACCATTGGCCGGGACCGCAACAGCGATATCGTCATCAATGACCTGATGGTGTCGCGCAATCATGCCGTGGTGCGCCAGGTGGGGCGCAGCGACTACTATCTCATCGACAGCGGCAGTTCCAACGGCAGCTTCGTCAACAAGAAGCGTATCGCCATGCCCACCCTGCTCAAGAACGGTGACCTGGTGACCATTGGCAAGGTCAGTTTCGTCTTCAACCAGAGCGCCAAGGAAGAGCCCGAGTCCGACACCCTCTCCATGCAGAAGACCATCGTCCGCGATGGCACCACCATCAAGACCACCACCATCCTGGTCGCCGACATCCGTGATTTCACCACCCTGTCCGAGGAAATCGACATCCGGGTGATTACCCAGTTGATGAACAACTGGTTCGCGCAGGTGGCCGATGCCATCGTCACCCACGGCGGCGAAGTGGACAAGTTCATCGGTGACTGCGTGTTTGCCCGCTGGGACACGGCGGACGACGAGGAACTCACGGTCCTCAATGCCATCAAGGCCGCCAGTGCCATCAACCAGATCACCGGCAAGGTCTCCTCGGAGTTCCGAGAGACGAAGGGCAAGATGATCATCGGCGTGGGGATCAATACCGGTTCGGCCTCGGTGGGTGTTGGCCAGGAGAACACCGCCATGGGCGATGCGGTCAACGTCGCCTTCCGTCTGGAGAGCGCCACCAAGAAACTGGGCACCGATCTGGTGCTCAGTTCCTCGTGTTATCAGTACATCCCGGAAAAATTCTGGGAAGGCAGCGAGAAGGCCATCCGCCTGAAGGGCAAGAAGGAGCCGGTGAAGATCGTCGGCCTGAACTTTTCCCAGTTGAAGAAGATCATCACGCGCATGGAGAAGGATCGCGCGAAAAACAGGAAGGCCTCCTGAGGCCTGTCCTCAGCGCGCTGGTTCGTCGCCAGCGGGTTCCTGCTCGCGGTGTCTGATGAACAGCCGGATCTCCTCGATGAGCACTTCCATGTCTGCCTTGATGGCATTGACCACCTTGTTGGCCTCGTCGGCATAAGACCAGTATTCGTGTTCCGGGTCGTTGCTCTGCATGGCGACCTCGCCGCGCGCCAGTTTCTCGGCATCCTCGTCGGTGATGAACTGCGCCAGCAGCACGTAGGCCTCGGCCAGGCTGTTGACCAGTTCGGGTTCGCTGTCGCCCACCTCCAGGATCAGTCGCTGGATGGCGTCCTTGATGCGGTCCTTGTCGTGGGGCAGCTGTGACAGGGGCAGGCCCCAGTTACGTTCCCGTTCCTCGGCCAGCAGGCGGCCGAAGTCGTTGACCACCTGGCGGGCCTCCTGCAGTTCGATGGCGCGTGCCTCGTCGCTCATGGCTGTCTGTCCGCCGTGGTGGCCTTCACTCTTCGCCTTCTCCGGCATCCGGCGCCTCGGCGGCGTCGTCCGCCGGCGGGGCAGGGGGTGGCGTGGGCAGGGCGCGGGGCGCGGGCAGGGCGGGGATCTGGTAGCTCACCGAGCGTATGCGACCGTCGGGCGCCACCAGCACGAAGGTGGGCGTGCCGATGAGGCCATAGGCCTCGATGATCTCTTCCTTGCGTTCATCCTCGTTGAGGATCAGGTAGGGCAGTTCATTGTCTTTAGCGTAGTGCTGTACGTCGTGCAGGGACTCGTAGCCGACGTTGACGGCGACCAGTTCCACGCCGCGGCCGTGGTAGCGGTCGTAGAGCTGTTTGAATTCGGGGATCAGCTTGTGGCAGAAATGGCAGTTGACCGACCAGAACAACAGGAGCACGTGACCGTCCTTGCGTAACTCGGCCAGCTTGTGGGAGTTACCGTCGAGATCGCCAAGCTCGAACTCCGGCGCCATTGTTCCGGCACGCAGGCCGGCGGCGATGCCGCTGCCGGGCAGACACAGGAGCGTGAGCAGGAACAGCAATACCGGCATGCGCCACCGCTGTCGGCCGTTTTGAACGCCGCGCGTCGCACCGTGCACGATTCTTTCCATCTCGCTTCGGCTCTCCTTCACACGCTGTATGAAAACCATCGACCGCTCAGGGCAGGGCGGCTGTCTCGCCGTTGTTGCCGGGTCGTGCCAATGGTTAGAATACCAGCTTGCTTTTTCCCTGTCCCGGTTTGCCGGGGCGGCGTACGCGGAGTGTGATGCAGTTGGGGATGGAAAGGGAGACATTGATCACCTGGGGTATCGCCGGTCTGCTGGCCTGCATGGCACTTGCCGCCTTCTTTCATGTCTGGCGCCTGCGCCGGCGGGCGCGGCGTTTTCGTCGCCTTGTGGACAAACTCTCTCCCCATCGTCTGCACGACGTGATCGTCGCCGATGGCGACGAGCTCGATTACTTCGAACACCTGGTCCTCCTGCCACAGGGTATCGGCCTCATACAGGTGCTCGACTATGGCGGCGTGATCTTCGCCGATGAACACATCGATCTGTGGACCCAGGTGGTGGGCAGGAAGAGTTATCGTTTCCCCAATCCCCTGGAACAGCTCAGGGCCCGTGTCGGCGTGATCCGGGCCCTCACGGACGAGGAGCGTGTCTTCGGCTGGCTGTTGTTCTCCGAACGCGCCAGTTTCCCCAAGGGCCGCCCGGCGCAACTGTCGCTGGGCCGTGAACTGCTCACGCATCTGGGCGGGCGGCGCGGCGAGCCCGTGGACGAGGCGCTGCGGACCGCCTGGCAGGGCCTGTGCGAAACCGTCACCGAGGCCCCGCCGGGCATGTCCTCGCGCCCGCAGGCGGGCAGCGCGGTGAGTTCGCGTGCCGCCATTGCCGCCGGCCTGCTGTTTGTCGGTCTCGCCGGCCTGTGGCTGTACTGGCGCCTGGCGGCCTGAGCGCCGGTTCGGCGGCGGGATTCAAACCACTTTCCGTGGTGCCGAAAACATGAACAGGAACAGGGGCTTGCCGTGGGCTCACCGCTGCGGTCGGGGACCCGGCGTGCTATGCTGGGACGATTGCGGACAGGCACTGGCAGCCTGTGAAACAGTTGACTGAGCCAGGGAGCAGGAAAGGCTAACGTGCGTGCGATGGCAGAGGTGAAACACAGGGCGAGCGGTGTGCGGTGGCTGGTGCTCGCCTGTGTGGGCTGCCTGCTGCTGTTCCCGGCGCAGGCGAAAACACCCCGGGGCGAGGTGGCCCGGGCCCTGTTTACCACCCGTGTCGTCGAGCGCGAACCGGTGGACCGCGTGCTGGTGGCCGGGCCGGACACCAGCAAGATCTATTTCTTCACCGAGCTGCGCGGCATGGAGGGACAGACGGTCTCCCATCGCTGGGAATACGACGGCAAGGTGGTCGCCACGGTGAGCTTTGAGGTGGGGGGACCGCGCTGGCGGGTGTACTCGTCGCGGATCCTGTCGCCGGAGCAGACCGGTCGCTGGACGGTGATGGTGGTGGATGCCGATGGCTGGCCGCTGCGCGCGGCGGTCTTCGAGTACGTCAGCGACGTGTTGATCCAGCCGGAGGTGATCCTGCCGCTCAAATAGCGGCCGCCCGGTGGCGGGAACTTACTCGCCCGGTCCGAGCAGAACGTCCTCCGTCGCCTCCACCGGCACCTCCTCGGCGGTCGCGGTCACAGGTTCCACCGTGGCTTCCACGGCCGGGTCTGCGGCGGGCGCCACGGTGGCGTCGGCGGGCTCGCCGGCAACGATGGCTTCCTCGATGGCGCTGTCGGGGACGGCCTCGGCGGCAACCGCGGCCTCGTCGGCGGCCGGCTGGACCTCAGCGGCCTCCCACTGCTGCAACAGCCGGTTAAACTCGGCTTCCGCCTCCTGTTTCACCCGCGTGACCGCGCGGTTGCGATCACCCAGACCGCCCACCTGTTTGGGATCCGCGCCGCCATCGACGATGGCGGCGATGTCGTCCACCTCGGTGGCGTCCTGGGTGAGGGCGAAATACCCGCCACCCAGGGCCAGTACCAGGCTCGCGGCGAGGGCGATGAACATGCCCTTCTTGCGGCCGCCGGCCGCGGCCCGTTCACGCTCCGGGGCGCCGCTGCTGGCGGCGGGGCGCAGGGGGGCGATGTCGCTGAAGTCGAATTCCCCGGAATCGCCGTGCTCGTCCCCGAGCTTGAAGGAGGGCACCTCGTCTTCCCTGCCATCGATGGCATCACCGGTGCCGGTGATCTCGATCTCCTCGATCTCCTCTTCCTCCTCCTCGTAGCCGGCGCGATCGGCGCGTGGCGGCTGGAAGATGAAGATGTCCTCGTCTCCCTCGAGGATGGTGCGCCCGCGGGACTCGCGCACGCTGGTGGGAGCCAGCTTGATGCCGTCGGCGCCGTCTTCGTCGCCGGCACGGCGGGCCTGCTCGGCGCTGTGCAGTTTGGCGACGATGTCCTCGGCCATGGAACGCGCTTTGGCCTCGGATCGGGCCTGTTCGGCGAGGCGGGCCTTTTCCTCGGCGAGACGCCGGCGGGCCTCTTCCTCGGCGGCGGCGGCCTCTTCGGCGCGGCGTCGGGCGGCCTCGGCTTCCGCCCGCGCCCGTGCGCGGGCTTCGGCCTCGGCGCGGGCACGGGCCTCGGCCTCCGCGCGGGCCCGGGCGGCGCGCCGGGATTCTTCCTGCTTGCGGGCCAGTTCTGCCTGCTCGGCCTGGATGCGTTGGGCTTCTTCCTCGGCCTTGCGCATGGCCTCGGCGGCCAGTTCGGCCTCGATGCGGGCCTGTGCGGCGGCCTCGGCGGCGGCCTGGGCCTCGGCGGCCTCCTGGGCCTCGCGACGCAGACGCGCGGTTTCCTCGGCCTCCTCGCGGGCACGGGCGGCCTCCTGGGCCATCTGGCGGCGCGCGGCCTCCAGCTCGGCGCGCAGGCGTTCGGCCTCGGCCTGGGCTTCCTGACGAATGGCCTCGGCCTCCTGGCGCAGGCGCCTGGCGTCGCGCTCGGCCTGGGCGCGGGCGGCATAGGCGGCCTCGGCGGCGGCCTGGGCCTCGCGCTTGGCCCGTTCGCGCTCGGCCTCCAGCTCCCGCTGGCGGGCCGCGGCGCGTTCGGCTTCCTTGCGGATGCGCGCCAGTTCCTGCTCGGCGAGCTGGCGCGTGGTCTCGGCTTCCTGACGCAGGCGCTCGGTCTCTTCCACCACCTGGTTCTTGATACGTTCGGACTCCTCGCGCAGTTTCTGCGCCTCGCGCTCCGCGGCGAGGCGGGCCGCCTCGGCCTCCTTGGCGCGGCGTGCCTCTTCCTCGGCGCGGCTTTGCAGACTGTTGACCGTTTCGTCGAATTCGGACTTGAACTTCGCCTTCAGGGCCTCGGCCTCGGCGATGGCGCGTTGCCGCGACTCCTCGGCCATCTTGGCGCGGATGGCCTCGTCCTCGGCCCGCTTGCGGGCCGCCTCGAGCTCGGCATCGTACTTGCTACGCTGCTTGCTCTTCATCTTCTCCGCTTCCTGGAGGGCCTTCTGGCGGGCCTCCTCGGCGGCACGTGCGCGCTTCGTCTCTTCCTCGGCCCGGCGCAGGGCCTCCTCGAGTTCCTTCTCGTGGCGGGACTGCTTTTCCTTCTTGATGCGTTTGGCTTCCTCGAGGGCCTTCAGGCGGGCTTCCTCGGCCTCCTTCGCGCGGCGGGCCTGGGCCTCGGCCTCCTTGCGCGCGGCCTCCAGCTCGGCCTCCTTGCGGGCGATTTCCTCGCGCTTGACGCGCTCCAGTTCCTTGCGCGCCGCCTCGCGGGCCTTCTCGGCTTCGGCGGTACGTCGGGCCAGTTCCTCGGCCTGCTTGCGCAGTGCCTCGGCCTCCTCCTGGGCGCGCCGCTTGGCCTCGTCGGCGGCTTCGGCCTGGTGGCGGGCCACCGGCTTGACCGCCTCGCGCAGACCACCGCCCGCCTTGTCGGCGGTGGTCTCGGCGGCCGCCTTCCCGCTGTCGGGTTTCGGCGCCGCGGCGGCCTTGCGTTTCTGGGAGGCCTGTTTTGCGGCTGTCTTTGACGCGCCCCCTGATGCCTCGGCCGGTTTCTTTTTCGTCGGTGCCAGGCGGCTGTTCTTCAGCCCTCCCTCGAGGACGCGACAGGTGAGACCCTGCTGGGTCATGAGGAAGGCCGCCGCCGAGGAATGGCTGCCGTCGTCGCAGTAGACGATGTAGTCGCGGTCGGGATTGAGGCTGGTGACGCGTGTGCGCAGGGCCGAGAGGGGGATGTTGGTGGCGCCGGGCAGGCCGTTTTTCTCGAACTGATCGTGGGTGCGCACGTCGATGAGATGGCTGCCGCCGTTGATCAGGGTCTCGGCGGCATCGTCGTCGATGAAATCCAGCAGGGGCGTGACCAGCAGGGGCAGGAAGTCGTCCTTGTGCAGGCGCATGAGCTTGCCGTCTTCCAGCATGGTGACGGTGGCGTTGCGCTTGCCGCTGGTGATCAGGGCCTCCTCGCCGAAGCCGTCGCCGACGGAGAGGATGGCCACGCGCACGTCCTCGGCCTGGGGGGCGGGGCGGCGCGACACGGCACACTGGCCGCGCTTGACAATATAATAGTAGTCGTCGCTCTCGCCCTGGCGTACCACGGCCTTGCCCTTCTTTACCCGCACCTCCTCCATCTTCATCAGCATGCGCTGAATGTTTTCCGTGGGCAGGTTGAGGAAAGTGCTGGAATTGAGGAAGCGCAGCATCCAGTCGTTGGCTTCGTCCTCGGCACTGAGTTCGGTCACCTCGATGGCATCCGAGGAACTGCCCTCGCACAGCAGCATGTCGAGCAGATCGACGTCGGCGACGAACACCGTGGCGCCCTTCGACTTGCAGGTGCAACTGCGCGGGATCTCGTTGACCAGCGGCTGCTGGGCGTCGCGGGTGCGGGCCTTGATGATGGTGGTCTTGGGACGCCCCAGCACCGAGAGTTCCACCTGGCCCTGGAGCAGGAAATAGGCGCGCTTGTCGCGGTCGCCCTGGCGGAAGAGATTGCGCCCGGCGGGGATCTCCTCGACGGTGGACTTGTCGATGATTTCCTCGAACTTGTCCGCGGTCAACTGGTTGAGCGGTTCGAAGGTGCGCAGCAGTTTGCGATCGATCTTGTTGTTTGCTGTGGCCATGTCTGTTCCCGGGTGGGGGTGTCCCGAAGCAATCATGCCTCGTTGAGTCGAAAGCGGTTTGCCCGCCCCTTTTCCCTGTATTTCAGGTGGGTATAAAACAGCCGGTCACACCCACCCATACTCAGGGAATCTAGTGGATATCGGCAGCTTTCGTTGTGACTTCTCTCACAAGTGGCGAAATCTCCGCCCGCTGGCGGGAAGCCCGCGCCGATTCTGTGATCCCGTCACGCCACCGCCGGCAAAACCCTGTTATTGCCAGGGAAAATGGGGGGCCGCCTGGATCACTGTCCCGAAATATAGATCACTCTCTACGCCAATTGCGTCGCCCCATGTGTCCTGTCATGACACGCGCTAGATACGTCCCTGTATGCTCGGCAGCCGCTGTCGCTCCGGGCGTCCTGCCCTCTCGC
>Ga0256830_1002947_pt1 | contig 10873 bp, 9 predicted proteins | sample 128326metaG_FD_190537 | JGI IMG/M metagenome (GOLD analysis project Ga0256830, IMG submission 190537) | Hydrothermal vent microbial communities from Lau Basin, Pacific Ocean - 128-326 | ecosystem: Environmental > Aquatic > Marine > Hydrothermal vents | place: Pacific Ocean: Lau Basin | collected...
CTATGCCATGTACCTGGCAGTGCTGGCGTCCATGATCCACGGCCTGACGGTGCCGGGGTCCATCGAGGTGGCCCAGCGCGAGAAGGGCTTCAACCGCGGGCTGTTCGAGTGGATCCGCAAGGCCCCATGGGGCAACCCCACGTTCTCCGGCATGTTCCTTTCGCTCATCGGCTTCGGCTTCCTGGGCGGGATCTCCGGCGTCATCATGGGGACGGAGCAGATCAACATCATCATCCATAACACCATCTACGTGCCGGGCCACTTCCACGCCACGGTGGTGGTGGGTACCACGCTGGCCTTCATGGCACTGACCTACTGGCTCATCCCGGTCCTGTTCCGTCGCGAGCTGGTTCTCAAGGGCCTGGCCAAGTGGCAGCCGTACCTGTTCGGCATCGGCATGTCGGTGTTCTCGCTCGCCCTGATGGGCGCCGGCACCCTGGGCGTGTCGCGCCGGCACTGGGACATGGCGTTCACCGGGTCGGCCCTGGGCTACGAGTATCCGGGCAGCGCCTACGTCATGATGGGGCTCATGGGGATCAGCGGCGTCATCGCCATCCTCGGCGGCGTCGCCTTCATCGTCATCGTCGTGGGCTCGCTCCTGTTCGGGCGCAAGACCGAGGAGGCACCCAGCTACACCACCCAGACCACGCCGCTGCCCATGCCCCCGGCGCCAACGGTGGATCACCGCGGCCTGGGCATCGGTGGCTTCGTGGCGCCGGGAACGCTGGTGTTCGCGCTGGTGTTCCTCACCATCTTCGTCGTCTACTACTTCATCAACTGGAAGTACCTGGCCTCGGTCTGGCCCATGAGTTGATGGAACCGGGAGCCGGTCGCCGCCTCGGAGAAGCATGATGGCCACGTCGCAGACCGTGACGCTCAACCGCAGCCGCCGGCCGCAGGTGCTGGTGCTGGCGCGGGAGGCGCTGCGGGTGTGCAAGCTGCGCATCGGGGTCACCATCGCGTTCACCGCCCTGGCCGGTGCCAGTGCGGTGCCCGGCGCGGAGGCGGCCGGCCCGGCCCTGGCCCTGCTGGTGCTGTCGGTCCTGCTGGCCTCGGCCGCGGCCGGCGGTTTCAACCAGTACATGGAGGCGGATCTGGACCGGTGCATGTCCCGTACCCGGGCGCGCCCCTTCGCCAGCGGGCGCCTGGCGCGCCACCGGGGCTGGCTGGCGGGTTTTGCCCTGGCCGTGGTTGTGGCGGTGGGCCTGGCGGCCTGGGCCACCAATGCGGTGGCCGCGGCGTTCGTCCTGCTGGGAGCCCTCTTTTACGGGGTGATCTACACCTTGTGGCTCAAGCGGCGGACCTGGCTCAACATCGTTCTCGGCGGTCTCGCCGGCAGCTTTGCCCTGCTGGCCGGCGCCGCTGCAGCCGATCCCGGACTGCATCCGGTTGCTCTCCTCCTTGCCCTCGTCCTCTTCTTGTGGACACCCTCGCACTTCTGGAGCCTTGCCATTGCTCTGCAAAGGGAGTACGCGAAGGCCGGTGTTCCCATGCTCCCGGTGCTCATCGGGAACCGGGCGGCGGCGCGGATCGTTCTCGCCAACACCGTGCTGCTGGTCACCGCTTCCGTACTCCCGGTCTTTTTTGGCCTGGGCGGGCTCTACCTGGCGGGGGCGCTGGGGGGCGGGAGTTATCTCCTCTACCAGAACCTGCGCATGGTGCGCGATCCCGTTCCGCGACACGCCATGGCCAGCTTCCATGCCTCGCTGGTCCAGCTCACCCTGCTGCTGGTGGCGGTCATCGCGGATGGCGGGTTCTGACCACAAGGCAGGGGATCGGGCGCGAGCCGCGGCACTGGCCTTCGTTGCCGGCATGCTGGGGACGCCCGCCCTCCCCGCGGCCGTCTCTGCACAGCCCCCCGTGTTCGATGCCGAGCAGGCCCTGGCGCTGAGCCAGGCCGCCATCGGCCGCCAGGTGGGGGAGTACACGTTCCGCGACCGGCAGGGCCGGCGTGTCAGCCTGGCGGTGTTCCGTGGCAAACCCCTGGTGATCAGCCTGGTCTACACCAGCTGTGCCACCGTGTGCTCCATGGCCACCCGGCACCTGTCCCGGGCAGTGGCGGTGGCGCAGGAGGCCCTGGGAGAAGGCAGCTTCAATGTCGTCACCATTGGCTTCGACGCCGCCCGCGACACCCCTGCGGCCATGGCCCGCTTCGCCCGCGAGCAGGGTATCGACGATCCGCGCTGGCGCTTTCTCAGCGCCGACGCGGCAACCGTCGCCGCCCTGGCCCGCGACCTGGGGTTCGCCTACCAGGCCTCGCCGCGGGGGTTCGACCATGTGCTCCAGGCCACGGTGATCACGGCGGACGGGCGCGTGCACACCCAGGTCTACGGCGACCTGGTGAGCGTACCGCAGCTGGTGGAGCCCCTGAAGCAGCTGGTGCTCGGGGTCCGGCCGGAGGACGGCTGGATCACCGGGCTGGGCAAGCGGGTGCGCCTGTTCTGCACCACCTACGATCCCGCCTCCGGACGCTACCGCTTCGACTACTCGTTGTTCATCGGCATGGCCATCGGCGGCCTCATCGTCGGCGGTACGGCCTACTACCTGATACGGGAATCGGTGCGTGCGCGCGCATCGTCCCGGCATCCCGCCGGGATGCGTGAGCGGCGGTTCAATTGACTTGGATCATATGGCCGCGGGACGCCTGCGGTAGCCTGTCAGAACCGCATCACCCGGTCATCGGGAGGCCACCATGAGCGGACGCGTCCGCCGGGCCAGTGAGCGCGCGCTGGCCCGCATCGAATCCGCGTTCAACGCCGCCTTTGGCAACGAGTGCAACCCGGTCTACCATTCGGGTGCGCTGACCATCTATTTCTTCTGGATCGTCCTGGTCAGCGGCATCTACGTCTTCATTTTCTTCGAGACCAGCATCTTCGGTGCCTACGCCTCGGTGGAGCGCCTGACCCACGACCAGTGGTACCTGGGCGGGGTCATGCGCAGCCTGCACCGCTATGCCTCCGATGCCGCCGTCATCACGTTGCTGGTCCACCTGGGACGCGAGTTCGTCAAGGGTCGCTACCGGGGTGCGCGCTGGTTCTCCTGGTTCACCGGGGTGCCGCTGCTGTGGATGGTGTTTCCGTTGGGCATCACCGGTTACTGGCTGGTCTGGGACCGGCTCGCCCAGTACATCGCCATCGCCACGTCCGAGCTGCTGGACCGCCTGCCCCTGTTCACCGAGCCCATGGCCCGCAACTTTCTCCTGCCCGAGAGCCTGAGCGATCGGTTCTTCACCCTCATGGCCTTTCTGCACCTGCTGGGGATCCCCATCTTCCTGGTGTTCGGCATCTGGTTTCACCTCCTGCGCGTCAGCGGCCCCCGGGTCAACCCGCCCCGGCGCCTGGCCCTGGGCAGCCTCGGTGCCCTGCTGTTGTTGTCGCTGCTGCTGCCGGCCGAGAGCCAGGGCCCGGCCGACCTGACCCGGGTGCCGCAGGCGCTGGGCCTCGACTGGTTCTACCTGGCCATCTATCCCCTCTACGACCTCACCTCCGCCGACTTCCTGTGGGCGCTGCTGGCAGGCGGCAGCCTGCTGCTGGCCCTGGTGCCGTGGCTGCCGCCGGTGAAGCGGGAGCCGGCGGCGGTGGTGGACCTGGCCAATTGCAACGGCTGCGGCCGCTGCTACGCCGACTGCCCCTTTGGCGCGGTCACGCTGCAGCCGCGCACCGATGGCCGGCGCCATCCCCTGCAGGCGGTGGTGGACCCGGACCTGTGCACGGCCTGCGGCATCTGCGCCGGGGCCTGCCCTTCCGCGACGCCCTTTCGCAGCGTGGCGGAGCTGGTCTCGGGCATCGACATGCCCCGGCTCACCGTGCACCGGTTGCGCGAGGCCACGGCCGCCGCCCTGCACCGGGCCTCCGGCCCGCTGCGGGTGGTGGTCTACGGCTGCGCCCACGGCGCCGACCTGTCGGCGCTGGCCCGGCCGGGCGTGGTGACGCAGACGCTGCCCTGCATCGGCAACCTGCCACCATCGTTCATCGACTACGTGCTGCGCCGCGCCGGCGCCGACGGCGTGCTGCTCACCGGCTGCCGCCTGGGCGACTGTTATTTCCGGCTCGGCAACGAGTGGGTGGTGCGGCGCCTGGCCGGCACCCGCGAGCCCCACCTGCGCTCCACCGTGGACCGGCGCCGGCTGAAGGTGGTGTGGGCGGCGCCGGTGGACAGCGGCAGGCTCGTCGCCGCGCTCAACGAGTTCCTGCAGCAGCTGGCGCGCCTGGAGCCGCAACGGGACCCGGTGCCGCCGCCTGCCCGGGTGGCCGGGGAGGCAGCCCGGTGAACACGTGGTTGCGCCGCCTGGGACAGGCCACGGCCTACCTGGCCTTCGCCGCCGCCGTGGGCTGGCTCTCGGCCCGGCCCGCCTACGCCCCCATCGGTCCGGACCAGGCCCTGGTCCGGCTCAGCTTCGGCCATTACGGCGCGCGCCTGGGCGAGTGCCGCCGGCGCTCGGCGGAGGAACTCTCGCGCCTGCCGCCCAACATGCGCGCGACGCTGGAATGCCCGCGGGAACGCTCCCCCATCCGGGTGCACCTGGAGCTGGACGGGCGGCGGGTGTACGAGGCCGTCCTCGACCCCAGCGGGCTGTCGCGCGACGGGCCGGCCCATGTCTACGAAAAGTTCGTGGTGCCCGCCGGCGAACACCGGTTGCGGGTGTTCCTGGACGAGGACATTCACCGGCCGCAGGGCGAGTACACGGCCGCGGCCCGGGCCGAGCTGGCCCCGGGCGAGGTGCTGGTGATCGACTTCAGGCCGGCGCGGGGCGGGTTCGTCTTCTACCACCACGGGAAAGCCTTCGATGGATGCAACGGCACCGACTGTGACCGCGGCTGAGCAGGCCGGCGGGTTCGCGCTGCCCGTACCCGAGGGCGGTGCGCAGCGCCAGGCCGTGGGTTGGCTTGCCCTGGGCCTGGGCGCCCTGGTGCTGTCCGGCCTGTTCGCGGTGCTCATCGTGCTCTCGCGCACGCCGTTCCTGCAGGACCGGGTGCCGTTCGTGGACTTCTTTCACACCGCCCTGGTGGTGCACGTGGACCTGTCGGTGCTGGTGTGGTTCCTCGCCTTCGCCGGCGTGCTCTGGAGCCTCAACGCGGCCCGGCGCGGTGCCGCCTTCGGCTGGCTGGGTCTGGGCCTGGCCGTGGCGGGGGCGGTGGTCATGAGTGCCGCCCCGTTCCTGGCCGCGGGCAATCCGCTCATGAGCAACTATGTGCCCATCCTGCAGCAGCCGCAGTTCCTCGCCGGGCTGGCCCTGTTCGGCCTCGGCTTCGGCGCCCTGGTGTTGCGGGCCATGTTCTTCGTGCCGCCGGTGGGGATGGCGGTGTCGGGGGCCGGCGCCCTGCGCTTCGGCCTCAACACCGCGGTGGCCGCCGCGGCCATGGCGCTGCTGGCCCTGGCCTGGACCTGGGCCGGCATGCCCGATCACCTGCAGGGACAGGCCTACTACGAGGTCCTGTTCTGGGGCGGCGGCCACGTGCTCCAGTTCACCCATACCCATCTCATGCTCGTGGCCTGGTTGTGGCTGGCCACCGCCTGCGGCGCCCCGCCGCGCATCCGGCCGCGGGTGGTGCTGTTCCTGTTCGCCTGGGGCCTGCTGGCGGTGTTCGCCACCCCGCTCATCTACCTGTCCACCGACGTCGCCTCGCCGGGGCACCGGGCCCTGTTCACCTGGCAGATGGAGTTCGGTGGCAGCCTGGCGTCCCTGTTCATCGGCCTGGCCGTGCTGGACGGCCTGTGGCGCCACCGGGACGCGGCAGTGGCACGACCGGAGCGTGCCGCCCTGGTGGCCTCCCTGATCCTGTTCGGTGCCGGGGGCCTCATCGGATTTTTCATCCGCGGCAGCAACGTGATCATTCCCGCCCACTACCACGGCTGCATCGTGGGCGTGACCCTGGCCTTCATGGGCATGACCTATCACCTGCTGCCGCGACTGGGATTCGACGCCGTGAACCCGCGCCTGGGTGCCTGGCAGGCCTGGATCTACGGCGGCGGCCAGCTCATGCACATCATCGGCCTCGCCTGGTCGGGGGGCTACGGGGTCCAGCGCAAGATCGCCGGCGCCGCCCAGGGGCTGGACAGCGCAGAGCGGGTCGTCGCCATGGGACTCATGGGCCTGGGTGGCCTCATCGCGGTCATCGGCGGGGTGCTGTTCCTGGTTGCGGTGTTCGCCGCCATCCACCGCGGCCGCCGGCGGGGTGCGGCCGGCCCGGGACGGGATCGGCTCAGGCGCCGGTCTGAACGTAGTTGATGAGGCGGAACACCCCCAGGGCCAGGACCAGGATGATGACGAAGTAGATGGCCTGGCGGTGGGCGAACGGGCGCCCGCGGGCGCGCTCCAGCCACTGCAGGAGCCAGTCGGCGGCGAAGTAAAGCGCTATACCGACGAGGGTGAACAGGACGATTTCGGCCATGGTGCGCTCCAGGGGCCACGGATGGGCCCCACTGTAACACGGGGACCGGTGCCGCGGCCTTGAGGCGGATCAAGCCGCCGGCACCTGTCGATGCAGGTCAATGACTCCGGACCGGGACAACCGGTGAAGACGAGGCGCCACAGGTTGGTCCATCTGCCGGGATGCGGTCCCCGCATCCTGCTGGGCGTGCTGTGCCTGGTGCTGGCCGGCCCCGCCGCCGGCGCCCGGCGGCTGGACCCCGGGCTGTGGCCGCACGTGCAGGCGTTTTTCCCGGGTGCCGAAACGGTGGGTCCCATAGAGGGTGAGCCGCCGGCGGCCGAGGTGCGTGGGGGCGGGCGCCTGCTGGGCTATGTCTTCCTCACCGACGATGTCCTGCCCATCCCGGCCTACTCGGGCAAGCCCATCCGCACCCTGGTGGGTCTGGGCCTGGACGGCCGCATCCGCGGCCTGCACATCGTGCATCACGAGGAGCCCATCCTGGTCGTCGGTGTCTCGGACGCCCACCTGCGGGCGTTTCTGGATCAATATCCGGGGAAGTCCATCGAGCGGCGATTCAAGATCGGCGGCGCCGAGCGGCCCGGCACCATCACCTTCGACGGCATCTCCGGCGCCACCATCACCGCCATGATCCTCAACGCCTCCATCTACCGCGGTGCGCGCAAGGTGGCGGCGGCGCGCGGCATTCCGCGGCCGGCGGCCGCTTCCGGCGCCGGCGGACCGGCACCGGAACCGCCCCCTGTCTGGCGCCACGTGTGGCAGCAACGCTGGGCCACCATCACCGTGCTGGTGGCCGGACTGCTGCTGCTCACCACCATGCTCGTGCTCCAGGACTGGCTGGTGCGGCGTCCGCGCCTGCTGCGGCGCCTGCGCATCATGTTCCTCGTCTACACCCTGGTGTTCATCGGCTGGTACGCCCTGGCCCAGCTCTCGGTGGTCAACGTGTTCACCTTTCTCCACGCGGTGGTCCACGAGTTTTCCTGGGACACCTTCATGGTGGAGCCCCTGATGTTCATTCTCTGGGCCTACGTCGCCTTCGCCATCCTGCTCTGGGGGCGCGGCGTCTACTGCGGCTGGCTGTGTCCGTTCGGTGCGCTGCAGGAGCTGGCCCACCGCCTCGGCCGGCGCCTGCGGCTGCCGGCGTGGGAGCCGCCCGAGGTGGTGCACGAGCGCCTGTGGGCGGTGAAATACATCGTCCTGCTGGTGCTGTTTGCGGTGTCGCTGCACTCCATGCCCACCATGCAGCGGCTGGCCGAGATAGAACCATTCAAAACCGCCATCACCCTGCGCTTCCAGCGCGAGTGGCCGTTCGTGGTCTACGCGGTCCTGCTGGTCCTGGTCTCCGTGCCCATCCGCAAGGCCTTCTGCCGCTACCTCTGTCCGCTGGGCGCCGCGCTGACCTTCCCCAGCCATTTTCGCATCTTCGACTGGCTGCGGCGGCGCAAGGAGTGCGGCCATCCCTGCCGCATCTGCGAGCGCCAGTGCGAGGTGCGGGCCATCCGTCCCACGGGCGAGATCAACCACCTGGAATGCCAGTACTGCCTGGACTGCCAGGTGACCTACTACGACGACCGTCTGTGTCCACCGCTGGTGGACCGGCGGCGCCGGCGCGAGCGCGCGCGCCGGCCGCGGCCCGATCCGGCACCACAGGCGTCGCCGGGCAAGGCTTCTTGATGCAGGTCAAGGTTGCCCGCCAGAGCAAGGATCGGTGCTTGATTTACATCAAGGACGGTCCATACCGGCGGCGTTACAAGGAACCTGTCCTCAACGATATTTTTCCGGCCAGCCCAGGAGGATTTGGATCATGAACGCGCACACCATCGCCTTCAGCGGCGCGGTGCTGGCGGCGATGCTCGGCCTTGCCGCGGCGCCCGTCACGGCGGCGGAGAAGACCACCGAGCATCCCACGGTCACCCCCGGCGAGCTGCGCTACATGGGACCGCCCGTGCCCGAGCGGGAGGCCCGCCGTGTGGTGACCCCGGGCGCACCGCCCATGAATGAAAACGAGTTCCGGCGGGCGATGAAGATTTACTTCGAGCGCTGTGCCGGCTGCCACGGCGTGCTGCGCAAGGGCGCCACCGGCAAGCCGCTCACGCCGGACATCACGCAGAAGCGCAGCCTGGAGTATCTCAAGACCTTCATCAACTTCGGCTCACCAGCCGGCATGCCCAACTGGGGCACCTCGGGCGAGCTGAGCGAAGCGGACATCGAGCTGATGGCCAAGTTCCTGCAGCACGAGCCGCCGGTGCCGCCGGAGTACGGCATGAAGCTCATCAAGTCGACCTGGAAGGTCATCGTTCCGCCCGAGAAGCGGCCAAAGCGGCAGATGAACAAGCTCAACCTGGCCAACCTGTTCTCGGTCACCCTGCGTGACGCCGGCCAGGTGGCGCTCATCGATGGTGACAGCAAGAAGATCGTCGCCACCATCGACACCGGATACGCGGTGCACATCTCGCGCCTGTCGGCCTCCGGCCGTTACCTGTACGTCATCGGCCGCGATGCCCAGGTTAACCTCATCGACCTGTGGATGAAGAAGCCGCAGACCGTGGCCGTGATCAAGGTGGGCCTGGAGGCGCGGTCGGTGGAGACCTCCAAGTACAAGGGATGGGAGGACAAGTACGCCATCGCCGGCACCTACTGGCCGCCGCAGTACGTGATCATGAAGGGCGACACCCTGGAGCCGCTGAAGATCGTCAGCACCCGCGGCATCACGGTGGACACCCAGGAGTACCATCCGGAGCCCCGGGTCGCGGCCATCGTCGCCTCCCACCAGCATCCGGAGTTCATCGTCAACGTCAAGGAGACAGGCAAGATCCTGCTCGTGAACTACAGTGATCTGGACAACCTGACGGTGACCACCATCGACGCCGCGCGGTTCCTGCACGACGGTGGCTGGGATTCCACCAAGCGGTACTTCCTCACCGCCGCCAACAAGTCCAACAAGATCGCCGTGGTGGACTCCAAGCGGCGCAAGCTGGAGGCCCTCATCGAGGTGGGCAAGATCCCGCACCCGGGGCGCGGCGCCAACTTCGTCCACCCCAAGTACGGTCCGGTGTGGGCCACCAGCCACCTGGGGGACGAATCCATCGTGCTCATCGGCACCGATCCCAGGCGGCACAAGAAGTATGCCTGGAAGGTGGTGCAGCGGCTCAAGGGTCAGGGTGGCGGCTCGCTGTTCATCAAGACCCATCCCAGGTCGCACCACCTGTACGTGGACACCGCGCTCAACCCGGACGCCGCGGTGAGCCAGTCGGTGGCAGTGTTCGACATCCGCAACCTGGACAAGGGCTACAAGGTGCTGCCCATCGCCAAGTGGTCCGGACTGGGTGAAGGGCCCATGCGCGTGGTCCAGCCCGAGTTCAACAAGGCGGGTGACGAAGTCTGGTTCTCGGTCTGGAACGGCAAGAAGCAGACCTCGGCCATCGTGGTGGTGGACGACAAGACGCTGAAGCTCAAGAAGGTCATCAAGGACAAGCGCCTGGTGACCCCCACGGGCAAGTTCAACGTCTACAACACCATGCACGACGTGTACTGAGCCCCGGCCGCGGCGGCGGGCGCCGCCCGCCGCCGCCGGCCCGAACACATGGGAGGGCATGATGAGCGGGCGCGGCAAGGTGTACCTGGTGGGGGCGGGCCCGGGCGATCCGGAGCTGCTCACCGTCAAGGCCCAGCGCCTGCTGCGCGACTGCGACGTGGTGGTCTACGACCGCCTCGTCTCCGCCGCCATCCTGGACCAGGTGCCCCCGGGGGTGACGCGCATCAACGCGGGCAAGGCCCCCGGCCGCCACACCATGACCCAGGGACAGATCAGCGCCCTGCTGGTGCGGCTGGCCCGGGCCGGCTACCAGGTGGTCCGGCTCAAGGGTGGCGACCCCTTCGTGTTCGGTCGGGGATCGGAAGAGGCGCGCGAGCTGGCCCGGCATCGCGTCGCCTTCGAGGTCGTACCGGGTATCACCGCCGCCGCCGGCGCCAGCGCCTACGCGGGCATCCCTCTCACCCACCGGGGGCTGGCGCACGGCGTGCGGTTGGTGACTGGTCATCGGCAGGACGGGGCACCGCTCGATCTCGACTGGTCCTGTCTTGCCGATCCAGCCGCCACTCTCGTCATCTACATGGGCCTGGGCCACGTGGAGGAGATCGTCCGCCAGCTCGTGGCTCACGGCCTGTCGCCCCGCACGCCGGCCGCGGCCATCCAGGACGGCACCCTGCCGGGGCAGCGCCGCTGCCTCACCACCCTGGGTGAGCTGGCCGGGACGGTGCGCGCCGCGGGCCTGCGCCCCCCGGTCACCCTGGTCATCGGCCGGGTGGTGAGCCTGGCGCCGGAGCTGGACTGGTTCACCGGCGCCGCCGCCGCCGGCGCGGAGGAGAGCCATGGCTAGGCACGCGGCCCTGTGGCTGCCGGGACTCGTGCTGGTGGCCGCGGCGCAGGCCGCGCCGCCGCCGGACCCGGAGCGGCTGGAGAACCTGCTGCAGCAGGACTGCGG
>Ga0256830_1002948_pt1 | contig 10869 bp, 6 predicted proteins | sample 128326metaG_FD_190537 | JGI IMG/M metagenome (GOLD analysis project Ga0256830, IMG submission 190537) | Hydrothermal vent microbial communities from Lau Basin, Pacific Ocean - 128-326 | ecosystem: Environmental > Aquatic > Marine > Hydrothermal vents | place: Pacific Ocean: Lau Basin | collected...
AGCAGCGCCGCCCCCACGAGCGGCCATCGGCCGGCGTGCCGGCTCACGGCCCGGGCTCGCTGCCCTCGACGCGGCAGCGCAGCCGCCCGCGCGCGAGCCGCGCCGTCACGGCGTCCCCCGGCCGGGCCTCGGCGGCGTCGCGCAGGATGCGCCCGTCGGCCTCGCGCGTGACGATGGCGTACCCGCGGTCGAGGGTGGCCAGGGGGCTCACGGCGTGAAGGGCGCGCCCTGCGGCGCCGAGGCGCTGGGCGGCGCGCTCGAGACGCGCCTCGCCGGCGCGGCCGAGGCGGTGGCGGAGCTGGGCGAGGCGCTCGCCGAGGGCGGCGACGCGCTCGCCGGGGTGATGGGCGGCGAGTGCCGTGGCGGCCCGCTCGACGCGGTGCCCGAGCGCCGCGAGCCGCGCGGTCTGGGCGCGCAGCGCGCGGTCGCGCAGGGCGAGCACGCGCTCGCCCACGCGCTGCAGCCGCGCGCCCGGGTGCTCGCGCGCGAGGCGGCGCTCGAGCCAGTCCACGCGCTGGGCGCGCGCCTCGAGCGTGCGGGCGATCTCCGTCGCGAGGCGGCGCTCGAGCGCCTCCATGCGCGCGAGCCACTCGGCCGCGTCGGGCGTGACGGTCTCGGCGGCGGCCGAGGGCGTGGGGGCGCGCACGTCGGCGGCGAAGTCGGCGATGGTGAAGTCCACCTCGTGGCCCACCCCCGTGACGACCGGGATGGGGCTCGCGGCGATGGCGCGGGCCACGGCCTCCTCGTTGAAGGGCCACAGGTCCTCGAGCGAGCCGCCGCCGCGGGCGAGGATCAGCACGTCGCACTCGCGCCGCTCGGCCGCGCGGCGCAGGGCGGCGACGATCTCGCCCGCCGCCGCCTCGCCCTGCACCGAGGTGGGGTAGATCACCACCGGGATGGCCGCGAAGCGGCGCCGCAGCACGTGCAGGATGTCGCGCACGGCGGCGCCCGTGGGCGAGGTGACGACCCCGATGCGCCGCGGCAGGCGCGGCAGGGGGCGCTTGCGTGCCGCGTCGAACAGCCCCTCCGCCTGGAGGCGGCGCTTGAGCGCCTCGAAGGCGCGCCGCAGGGCGCCGTCGCCCGCCTCCTCCATGTGCTCGACCACGAGCTGGTACTCGCCGCGCGGCTCGTAGAGGCTCACGCGCACCCGCGCGAGCACGTGCATGCCGTCGGCGGGCTCGAAGCCCAGCAGGCGGTTGCGGCCCCGGAACATGGCGCAGCGCACCTGCGCCTGCTCGTCCTTGAGCGTGAAGTAGAGGTGCCCGGAGCGGGGGCGGGCGAGGTTGGAGATCTCGCCCTCGATCCAGATGAGCGGCAGGCCGTGCTCGAGCAGCAGCTTCACCTCGCGGTTGAGCCGCGAGACGGTGTAGACCTCGCGCGCGGGGACGGCGGCGGGCGGCACGGCCATGGCCCACAAGCTACCGCAAAACCGTCCCTTGCGCATCCCGGTGAGCGGCTTGCAGGTGACAGGAGACGGGCGCGCTCCGCTTGGCCGTCGACTGTGGACCGCTACCTGTCGACCGGGCTTTCCCATATAATTCGCCGCTCATCCCGACCCGGCGTCAGGTTTCCAGCCAGCCCCATGGTCCGCATACTGCACGAGGCCCTCACCTTCGACGACGTCTCGCTGGTCCCGGCGCACTCGACGGTGCTGCCGCGCGACGTGGACCTGCGCACGCGGCTGACGCGCGGCATCGCGCTCAACATCCCGCTGGTCTCGGCGGCCATGGACACCGTCACCGAGGCGCGGCTGGCCATCGCGCTGGCCCAGGAGGGCGGCATCGGGATCATCCACAAGAACATGACCGTGGAGGAGCAGGCGCGCCAGGTGCGCATGGTCAAGAAGTTCGAGAGCGGCGTGATCAAGGACCCGATCACGGTGCGCCCCGAGACCACCGTGCGCGAGGTGCTCGAGATCACGCGCGCGAACAGCATCTCGGGCGTGCCCGTGGTGCGCGACGGCGACGAGCTGGTCGGCATCGTCACCAGCCGCGACCTGCGCTTCGAGACGCGCCTCGACGCTCCCGTCTCGGAGATCATGACCCCGAAGGAGCGCCTCGTCACGGTGCGCGAGGGGGCCGAGCGCGAGGAGGTGATCGCGCTCCTGCACAGGCACCGCATCGAGAAGGTGCTGGTGGTGGACGAGGCCTTCCGCCTGCGCGGCATGATCACCGTGAAGGACATCCAGAAGGCCAAGGACTACCCCAACGCCTGCAAGGACGACCAGGGGCGGCTGCGCGTGGGGGCGGCCGTGGGCGTCGGCGCGGGCACCGACGAGCGCGTCGCGGCGCTGGTCGAGGCCGGGGTGGACGTGATCGTGGTCGACACCGCCCACGGCCATTCGCAGGGGGTGCTCGACCGCGTGCGCTGGGTCAAGGAGCACTACCCGGACGTCCAGGTGGTGGGCGGCAACATCGCCACCGGCGAGGCGGCAAGAGCGCTGGTGGAGGCCGGCGCCGACGCCGTCAAGGTCGGCATCGGGCCGGGCTCGATCTGCACCACGCGCGTGGTGGCGGGCGTCGGCGTGCCGCAGGTGACGGCCATCGCCGAGGTGGCCGAGGCCCTGGCCGGCACGGACGTGCCGCTCATCGCCGACGGCGGCATCCGCTTCTCGGGCGACATCGCCAAGGCCATCGCCGCCGGCGCCTGGTCGGTGATGATCGGCAGCCTCTTCGCCGGCACGGAGGAGGCGCCCGGCGAGGTCGAGCTCTACCAGGGCCGCTCCTACAAGGCCTACCGCGGCATGGGCTCGCTCGGGGCGATGTCGGCGCGCCAGGGCTCGAGCGACCGCTACTTCCAGGAGGGCACCGAGGACGTGGAGAAGCTGGTGCCGGAAGGCATCGAGGGGCGCGTGCCCTACAAGGGCAGCCTGATCCCCATCGTGCACCAGCTCGTGGGCGGCCTGCGCGCCAGCATGGGCTACGTGGGCTGCCGCGACATCGCCGAGATGCGCACCCGGCCGCGCTTCGTGCGCGTCACGCTCGCGGGCGTCCGCGAGAGCCACGTGCACGACGTGACCATCACCAAGGAAGCGCCCAACTACCGCATCGACACCTGAGGGGCACGGCGCGTCCATGAGCGAGCAGCACGGCGCGGCCGCCGGCGCGGACATCCACGCCGAGCGCATCCTCATCCTCGACTTCGGCTCGCAGTACACCCAGCTCATCGCGCGCCGCGTGCGCGAGGCGGGCGTCTACTGCGAGATTCACCCCTGGGACATGGACGAGGCCGCGATCCGGCGCTTCGCCCCGCGCGGCATCATCCTCTCGGGCGGCCCCGAGTCCGTCACCGAGCGGGAGACCCCGCGCGCGCCGCAGGTGGTCTTCGAGCTCGGGGTGCCCGTGCTCGGCATCTGCTACGGCATGCAGACCATGGCGGCCCAGCTCGGCGGCGAGGTGGAGCCCGCGCGCGAGCGCGAGTACGGCTACGCCCAGGTGCGCGTGCACGGCCACTCGCGCCTGCTCGCCGACATCGAGGACCACACCGACGAGGAGGGCCGCGCCCTGCTCGACGTGTGGATGAGCCACGGCGACCGCGTCGCGCGCCTGCCGCCGGGCTTCAAGGTCATCGCCGAGACCGACAACGCCCCGCTCGCCGGAATGGCCGACGACGCACGCGGCTTCTATGGCCTGCAGTTCCACCCCGAGGTCAGCCACACGCGCCAGGGCGCGCGCATCCTGCGCCGCTTCGTGCGCGAGATCTGCGGCTGCCGCGGGCTGTGGACGCCCGGCAGCATCATCGAGGACAGCATCCGCCAGATCCGCGAGCGGGTCGGGGACGACGAGGTGCTGCTGGCGCTCTCGGGAGGCGTCGACTCCTCGGTGACGGCGGCGCTGCTGCACCGCGCCATCGGCGACCAGCTCACCTGCGTGTTCGTCGACAACGGCCTGCTGCGCCTCGGCGAGGCCGACCAGGTCATGCGCACCTTCGCGCGCCACATGGGCGTGAAGGTGATCCGGGTGGACGCCGAGGCGCGTTTTCTCGAGGCGCTCGCCGGCGTCACCGACCCCGAGCGCAAGCGCAAGATCATCGGCCACACCTTCATCGAGGTCTTCGAGGCCGAGGCGGAAAGGCTGCCCAACGTGCGCTGGCTCGCCCAGGGGACCATCTATCCGGACGTGATCGAGTCGGCCGGCGCGCGCACCGGCAAGGCCAAGGTCATCAAGTCGCACCACAACGTCGGCGGCCTGCCCTCGGCCATGCGCCTCAAGCTGCTCGAGCCGCTGCGCGAGCTGTTCAAGGACGAGGTGCGCCGCATCGGGGTCGAGCTCGGCCTGCCCTACGACATGGTCTACCGCCACCCCTTCCCGGGGCCGGGCCTGGGCGTGCGCATCCTCGGCGAGGTGCGCAAGGAGTACGCCGAGATCCTGCGCCGGGCCGACCACATCTTCATCGAGGAGCTGCGCCGCCACGACCTCTACGACAAGGTGAGCCAGGCCTTCGCCGTCTTCCTGCCGGTGCGCTCGGTGGGGGTCATGGGCGATGCGCGCCGCTACGACTACGTCATCGCCCTGCGCGCGGTGGAGACCACGGACTTCATGACCGCGCGCTGGGCGAGGCTCCCCTACGATTTCCTGGACCTCGTCTCGCGCCGCATCGTCAACGAGGTCGCGGGCGTCTCGCGCGTCGCCTACGACATCTCGGGCAAGCCGCCCGCGACCATCGAGTGGGAGTAGGGCGCGCGGAGGGCGCCCCGCCGGCCGCCGTGACCGACGCCGAGTGGATGGAGCGCGCCCTGGCGCTCGCGCGGCGGGCCGCCGCCGCGGGCGAGGTGCCGGTGGGCGCGGTGGTGGTGCGCGAGGGCGAGCTCCTCGGCGAGGGCTGGAACCGCCCGGTCTCGCGCAAGGACCCCACGGCCCACGCCGAGATCGTCGCTCTGCGCGCGGCCGCCGCCGCGGCGGGCAACTACCGCCTGCCGGGCGCGACCCTCTACGTCACGCTCGAGCCCTGCCTCATGTGCGCGGGCGCGCTGGTGCACGCGCGCGTCGCGCGCCTGGTCTACGGCGCCCCGGACCCGAAGACGGGTGTGGCCGGAAGCCGTCTCGACGCCTTCGCGCTTCCCTTCCTGAACCACCGCGTGGAGGTGACGGGCGGCGTGCTCGCCGAGGCGTGCGGGGCGCTGCTGCGCGAGTTCTTCGCCGCGCGGCGCTGATTTCCAGGTTGCAGTGTGCGGCCTGCATCAGGCAGCGGGCAGGCTGCTGCGACCGCTTCGCGGGAGTGCACGGGGGGTAGGTGGCGGGCGACGGGTGACGGGAGACGGGAAAGATCGAAAGGCCGCGCGCGGAGCGCGCACCGACCCTCGCCTCCCGGTTCCCGTCTCCCGACTCTCTCCCCCGCAGGGGAGCCGCGGCTAGAAGCGGCTCCCACATTCGTGGAGGGCACAGGAGACGGGTGACGGTGTACAGGCCACTGTAAACCGCAACCTGCAACCTGCAACCCGCCTGTGGGAGGGGCTTCCAGCCCCGATCCAGAAGGCCGCGCGCGGAGCGCGCACCAACCCTCGTCTCCCGACCCTAGCCTCCCGTCACTCCCGATTGCGGGAGGTGCTTCCAGCCCCGACCGGGATGGGCTGAGGAGTCGCGGCTAAAAGCCGCTCCCACATTCGTGGAGTGCACGGGTGACGGGTTGCAGGGGATGGGAAAGAGAGACCGCGACCCGAAAGCGGGGGCTGGCGGGCTGCGGCGGACTGTGGGCCGCAACCTGTAACCCGTAACCTGGCTCTGTGGGAGCGGCATCCTGCCGCGACCAAGGCCGAGCGGACCCCCACAGGCTGGGGGCTAGCGGGAGCTCAGCCCGTGGCGGCCCGTGCAGGCTGCGCCCCATCGCTTTCCTGCGACGGTGAGAGGGATCCGGTCTCCACCACGGATTTCGGCAGGCGCAGGCGCTCGCGCTCGGTCAGCCACACGAGCAGGTCGTAGTAGGCGCGGATGTTCTCGACATAGCGCACCGGCTCCCAGCCGCGGGCGTAGCCGTGGCGCGTCTTGCGGTACCACTTGCGCTGGGCGAGCAGCGGCAGGGCGTCACGCACGTCGATCCAGCGGTTGGGGTCGCCGCCGCGCAGGCGCGCGAGCATGCGCGCGTCCTCAAGGTGCCCGAAACCGACGTTGTAGGCGGCAAGCGCCATCCACACGCGATCGGGATAGGGCACCTCCTCCGGGATGCGGTCGATGAGCTGGCGCAGGTAGCGCGCCCCACCCGTGATGCTGGCGCGCGGGTCGATACGGTTGCGGATGCCGAGCTGCCGTGCGGTGGCACGCGTCAACATCATCAGCCCGCGCACGCCCGTGGGCGAGCGTGCCCGGGGGTTCCAGTGCGATTCCTGGTAGCCGATGGCGGCGAGCAGGCGCCAGTCGATGCCGACCATACGTCCCGCCTCCTCGTATAGCGCGCGCCAGCGCGGCAGGCGCGTGCGCACATGGCGCATGTAGGTGCGCGTGCCGACATAGTCCAGGCCGTTGACGTGACCGAAGTGGCGGTCCTCGATCTGCGCCAGCGTGCCGTCGGCACGGATGCGCTCGAAGAAGGCGGCGGCCGCATCGCGCAGGCTGGGATCGCGTCGGCGCGGGAAGGCCCAGGCGATGGGTTGCGGATCGCTGATGTCGAAAGCCACCCGAAGCTCTGGATAATAGCGGCGGTTGACTGCGAGTTCATTGGAGTCGGCGACGGTGTAGTCGATCTTGCCTTCCCACACGCGCTGCAGGAGCTCGCCGCTGTCCGCGTCCGGACGTTCCACCCAGGCCAAGCGCGGGTAGCGGGTGCGCCGGAGCTCGCGCAGGCGCTCGGCGTGCGCGCTCCCGGCGACCACCTCGATGCGCCTGCCGGTCACGTCGGCGAGGGTGCGCGGCCGTGGCGTGCCACGGCGGTAGACAAGCTGCTGCGTCACCTGAAGATAGGGCGGGCCGAAGCGCACGCGCTTCCGGCGGGATTCCGTCACGGTGAGTCCCGCCGCCGCCATGTCGACCTCGCCGCGCGCCACCATGTCCAGCATGCGTTCGAGGCTGTCGGGCACCACGATCTTCAGGCGCACGCCGAGGTGGTCGGCGAAGGCGCGGGCGAGGTCGTACTCGAAGCCGGTGGGGCCCTGCGGGCCTTCGTAGTAGGTGGTGCCGGCGTTGCGCGTCGCCACGACGAGCTCGCCACGCGCCTTCACCTGTTCGAGGTGGGTGGCGGGCGGCGGATCGCAGGCCGCGAGGACGGCCCCCGCGACGATCAGGACGAGGCGGCGCATGGGAGAAAATATGGAGGCGTTTCTCGCGCGGTTGCACCTAGTATAAAATGACGGCCCGCCTTCGGCGGAAGCAATTTTCATGCCTCGATGGCGCACCGGCCGCTCAGGGTGAGCCACCGAGAGGCGAACATCGGAGGGGTGCCGGAGCGGTCGAACGGGGCGGTCTCGACAAATCGGCAGGAGAGCCGATTTGGACGCCGCGCCGGCGGCGGCCGGCGCGGCGCCCGGAGGGCGAGCGCCAGGGATGGCGCGAGTCAAAACCGTTGAGGAAGCGGGCGGTGCGCCTCGATGGCGCGCCGGCCGCTCAGGGTGAGCCACCGAGAGGCGAACATCGGAGGGGTGCCGGAGCGGTCGAACGGGGCGGTCTCGAAAACCGTTGAGGGCTCACGCCCTCCGTGGGTTCGAATCCCACCCCCTCCGCCATCTTTCGTCCTTTCCCCCGTGTAGTCAGCAGGTTAGCGGCAGGGCGGTCCTGTGTCATCCATCTTGTGGGACCGGCCTGCCCGCGCCTGGCGAGCTTCACCGGCCTACCGTCTTTTTCCCGCGGCCTGTGCTCGCCGTCTGGTGAGGTCCACGGCCCACGCAGGTGTGCGGTACCTGCCTCGGCCAGGGTGCATGCCTGGGCGGGTTCGGTCGGGCCGTGTGCCGGAGATTCTGCTGGGGAGCCCGTTCAAGCGGTCCGGTGGAGTTGACCGGGGATTGCCTGGGCACTCGGAACTGAACCACATGGGTCTCCGCGACGACGTGACGATATCAGGATGCGGGGACCGCAAGGCCCACAGCCAGCGCGTGGGGGGAGAAGCGCCTGGGGATACCAGGTCACTTTCAGGGCTTGTGCCCCTGAGCACGCGACGTGGGAGATCCGGGGCGGCTCCGCGGGGGCAGGCATGCAAGAGCGGGCTTCCTTCGTGGGGAAAGCCGGGGAATCGAGAAGAGGGGAAAGGTGATGGCGAAACGCTTTTGGGCCGACTTGGGCCTCGTGGTCATTGTCTCCGTGTTGCCAGTGCTGTTGGCACCAGGCGGAGCCTTCGCCGGTCCCGGAACGGACGATGGGGCGAACAGCAAGAGCGCGAAGGCGGGTGCGGCTGCCTCCAAGGGCAAGCACCTAATGCCGCTCGGGGGGCGCCGGATCGCGGGTGCTGCCAGCGGGAAAAAGGACGGCAGCGCAAATGCCCCGCGAGGCAAGGGCCTCGAGCGCAAAACCCGGGCCGGTGCACCCACGCAGCCGTCGCCCCGCCTGTTCCCGAACGCAGGCGAGGCCCTCGACCACAGGTCTGCGCTGAGACGGTCCGGGAAACGTGGAGCCATGGATGCGGGGCGGCACAAGGACGTGGCGGGGGGACGGGAGCGGCTGCTCGGGCCCGGCCGCGCGGTCGACCGCTTCGGGCGCCCAGCCGGCGGGAAGGGCATCGCGCTCGATCCGAGGCGTGCGCTCGAGCAGCAAAGAAGCAAGTGGTCGCGAAAAGGCCGGGGTGGCGGAGAGATCGGCCCCGGTGGCAGGGGGCGTGGGACACAGCGTAGTGTCGGTCTCGCTCCCAACAACACGGGCAACCGCAACGGCGCGGCGCCTGGGCATAGCGTCTATGGAAAGGCATCGGACGTGCAGGACCGCAGCCTTTTCGGGCCGGGGCGCTTCATCCCCTCGGCCGGGGATAGCCCGAAGCGCGGGGGCTCGGGTGGCTTTCTCCCCAAGACGGGCTACAAGGCGCCGGAGACCGCCACGAGGCCGTCCCGGCGGCCCACCTACGATGCGGGCCGGGACGCCTTCATCTATCCCGACGGGCGCCGCGTGCGCGGCACGGATCCGGCGGGCAACCGCGGCCGGGTGCGCGAGGACGGCAGCATTGAGTACTCCGACGGCACGGTGGTCTCCCACGACACGAAGACCGGCGTGACCACCATCACGAGGCCGGACGGGACGACCGAGACCCGCACCTACCGGCGCGGCAACCGCACGGAGCGGCCCACCTATGACGAGCGGACCGATACGTACGTCTATTCGGACGGTATGCGTGTGCGCGGGAGCGACCCGTCCGGGAACCGTGGGCGGGTGCGCGAGGACGGCAGCATCGAGTACTCGGACGGCACGGTCGTGGTCCACGACACCGATTCGGGCGTGACGATCATCCGTCGCCCCGATGGCACCACCCGGGTCGACGACCGGGGGACCGCCCGGACCGACGGTCCCGAGTACGACCCTGAAACCGACACCTTCATCTACGATGGCGGGAAGGGGACGGGCACCCGGGTGCGCGGGTCGGACCCCAGCGGCGCGCGCGGGGAGGTGCAGGAGGACGGCAGCATCCTCTATTCGGACGGCACGCGGGTGACGCGCGACTCAACACGGGGAATCACCCGTGTGTTCAAGCCGGACGGGTCGACGATGACCTACTACAGCGACGGAACCGTGGTCACGTACGACGCTTCGACAGGCAAGACCACGCGCCGCCGCGTAAGGACCGGCTCTGCAGCCCAGGCGGGCGGGGGTGAGGGCTCGTCCGATGGTGAGCAGGGGGCCGAAGGCGAGTCCGGCTCAGGAGGAGAGGACGATAGCGGGGATGCTGCCGGCAGCGATAGCACGGACGGCGAAGACGAAGAGGGCGAAGGTGAAGGGAGCGACAGCGACGGGGGCGCCGGCAGTGAAGGGAGCGACGACGCCGACGGCGAGACCGATGGTGAAGACGCGACCGAATACACTCCGGGTGCCGGTCGCAGCGCCAAGGGCGGCCCCAAGGCAACCGCCGAGATAGACAAGATCGTGGCCAGGAAGACCGGCGCTGCGGGACCCGCGGAACCGGACCGCTGTGAGAGGCCGGGCCCGGGGGGCTCGGGCCCCACGATGAAGCCTAGGGGCGGTGAGGAGCAGGCGGCATGCGTTGAGGTGGAAGGGGGCGTCGACACCACGGACTCAGGCGGGGGACCTTCCGTGGAGGAGTACGCCTGGAGCGTGGACTCCCGCTCGCCGGCGAGCGGACTGGGTCCCGACTGTGACGAGCGCGTGATGGACTGCGAGGCAGGCTTCCCGCTCCGCACCGTCGATCCGTTCGACCGGAGCCCGGTGATCAATCCCAACCCGGTGCCCTGACCAGCCGCGGTCGGGTGTGGGGTTTGTCGGGTTCCGCGCGCGTCCCGGCAACGGGCGCCACCGGTGGAGGTGCGGCGAGCGGCTGGGGTGGGAGCAGGTTGCGTGGGGGGCCGCCACCGCCGGCCTCGGGAGACGGAGAGACGTGCTCACGATCGACGGCGGCGCGGGCGAGGGGGGCGGGCAGGTCCTGCGCTCGGCGCTGACGCTCGCCGCGCTCGCCGGCACGCCTTTCCGGCTCGTGAACGTGCGTGCGCGGCGCCCGCGGCCGGGGCTGGCCGCCCAGCACCTCGCGGCGCTGCGCGCGGCGGCCGCGGCGTGCGACGCCGAGGTGGAGGGCGCGGCGCTCGGCTCGCTCGAGGTGCGCTTCGCGCCGGGGGCGCCGCGCGCGGGCGACTATGCCATCGACGTCGGCACGGCCGGCGCGGTCACGCTGGTGCTCCAGACGGTGCTGCCGGTGCTCGCCTGGGCGGGCGGGGCCTCGCGCGTGCGGGTGCGCGGCGGCACGCACGTGCGCTGGAGCCCGTGCTTCGAGCACCTCGACTGGCAGTGGCGCTGG
>Ga0256830_1002949_pt1 | contig 10868 bp, 7 predicted proteins | sample 128326metaG_FD_190537 | JGI IMG/M metagenome (GOLD analysis project Ga0256830, IMG submission 190537) | Hydrothermal vent microbial communities from Lau Basin, Pacific Ocean - 128-326 | ecosystem: Environmental > Aquatic > Marine > Hydrothermal vents | place: Pacific Ocean: Lau Basin | collected...
CGAAATAGCGCCGCTGGATGTCCGCGGAAGACTGGTCTGCCACCGAGTACGAGCCGCCCGCAGTTCGCACCCACTCCAGAAGCAGGCGCGTCTTACCGACCCGTCGCCGACCGTAGACCACGGCGAGTCCCCCCGCGCGAGAGCGCGATAGGCGCATCAAGCGTTCGAGTTCATCGCTGCGATCGAGAAAATTCACAGGCCCTTTCCTGTACTATTCTGCAACCTCACATAATGCTATGCTGCATAATAAATCCAGTGACCACAATCCGCCACCAGCATTGGGGCTTCGTACCTTGCGTCAACGTGATCTGATATCCATTGCCCTCCATCATAGGTTGCCGTCAGCAATACTAGATCCGCTCGCGAGAACGCGTTGGCAGAATCGTCGGAGATCACGATCGCATTCCACTACCGCACAAACGTCTCTCTATTTGCGCGGTTGCAGTCATCAAGCAACGGAATGAAATCGAATCCGCGGCGCGCGGGGAGCTTCCCGGAAGGATGCTAATCGTTGTTCCAAAGCCCGGATCAGAAAACGGCTTGCCTTGCCGCAGTGAAATGGACCGGTGATCGTGCTCCGGGCAATCACCCGCTCATTGCCACTCGAACGCCTACGCCTCATTCCAGAGAAAACTTCACTTCGATGGTGATACTCGCATCGATGGGTTTTCCATTCTTTCGCGCCGGTTCGTAACACCATTGCTCTGCTGCTGCGATGGCAGCGTCTCCAAGCAATCTGCAGAAGGTAGAATCGAGGTCCAGGTTCTTTCGTTCGCTTGCTTCTCGAATGTTCTTTCCCCGGCATCGGAGCAGCTCGAGGTCTCTGGTTCTGCCTTCCTTCGTCACGACCGTTTGCAACGAGATGTGCCCCCCCCAGCCAGGACTTGCGCAGGATTTCGGGGTAGACGGGAGAGGTCCGATGCACGTTCTTCGGATTGAGAATCTCTTTGCGGTCGCTGATACGAATTCCGTCCATTTCTGTCGTGATGGATTCGAGGCGGGCCGGTTGCGTTGCCGGTGCCGTTGCCGGTGCCGGTGGTGGCGGCCGTAGACCGGGCGGTATCGGCGAGTCGACCTTCTTTTCTTCTTGGACAACCCATTCCAAGCTCCATTTCGGCAAGATCAGCGTTGCCTGGATATGGTCGCTTTCCGCATGTGCGCCGAAGACGATGCGCTGGTTTGTGTCATCCGGCGACACTCTATCCAGCCAGCCCATGTAAGCGATGGATGCCGTCGGAACGCGAGCTGGATCGATGGTCGCAAAGAAGCCTGCGTTTGCCTCGAGAGGTGCGAAACCCTTCGGAGTGAGCCCACCGGTTCTCTCTTGTCCCTCCAGTCGGTTCAGGGCATTTACGAGATGCTGCTCTTTGGCCGACCCGCCGATTTTGACGTAGATGTCGCTTCTTCGGCCGATATGCGAAGCGTACGATTCTCGAGCGATCTTCTCGCACGCCGGTATAGGGTAGACTTCAGCGAGAAGCATCGTTCGCGGTGGCCCTTCCGTAGTAGAAGCCGCCATGGCGGCCAAATCGCCGGGCATGCATCGTAGGAGGTCCGCAAGGCTCGCATCCTGATCGAAGAAACTCAGCAGCATCTGCCGCAAATCGTCGGTCAGTGGCAGGTTACCGGCTGCGAAGAGCATCGCTGGTTCATCTGCAATGGATCGAGCGATCCGCGGGAATTCCGTGGGCTGATCTCTCAGTGAAGCGGCGGTTTTTCCAGTTTCCGCCAGCCGAATTCGTGCGTGGAAAATGGCTTTATCGTCGCGAATTTCCAGGGACACGCGTTCCGAGGCGAGATCGCGAAGCAACGAAACGTAGCTTTCGTCGCTGAGCCTCAGCGGGTCCAGCATGAGGTCCTTGCGCTGCGATTGATGCTTTTCGAAAACTCGACCTATCATCTGCAGTCTTTCGTCCCGAGAACTCTCAGCCATAGAAGCGATCAGATCGAAGTTCCATTCCATGCCCAGGTGGCCAGCGGAAAATCGGAGAGCGTCAAGCCGTGCGCGATCCACGGCTATGTTCTCTCGGCTGAGACCTACCGTCAGGTACTCGTCTTGAATGCGCAGGTACCATATGGGTTCGCCCTCGCGCTGGATGACATGGATCCCGTCTTGGCTCGGATCTTCTGCCGAGATCACGACGGTTCGGAGCGCGTCAGCGACATCGAGGACGGGTAGCACGAGTGTGAGTTGAGTTTCCGTCGATGTCGTTTCGTCTGTCGGAAATGAAACGACATGGGCCGCCCGATCCCGGTCGAGCCAATCACCTAGTGGGAGATGGATGGGCTGCATGATCTCGCGCAGCAGTATCTCGCGTTCCACGGTGGGAATTCGGAACACTCCGAGCGATGTCGTCGAGAACCGCATCGATGCTCGTGACTTTCAGTATGCGAATCGGCTCACTGCCCGCCGCCGCACCCAGCGCGCCCACGAAGGCAAGCAGGGCCGCGAGTTCAAGCCGAAGGAGTAACGGAGCGCGCATGATTCAGTCCAGATCCCGCTGGTTCCCGGTAGTCTACCCGATCTGCCGGCATGAGGTGCAGGGGGCCTGCCGCCGGCTTGTTCGCAGAACCGAGCGCCTTTGGCCTGTTTCGCGAACGGATTGGCCGTCCTTGCTCGTATGCGCTGTCATACCTATCGCGGCGGGGGTTTGGTGCGCGCATCAGCAAGCAACTTGCTTTTGCGCGCAGAAACCACTATTTTCATGGCAACTACTGCGCTCGGGAGCAAGTCATGCGCTCGTCAGAGTTCTTCTCCACCCACCCGGTCTTCACGCACTCAGAGTTCGTGGAGGCGCACACGGCGACGGGCCGGAGTGAGCGGACGAGCAACAATCTTCTGGCCGGCAACCTTCGGGCGGGCCGGTTGTTGCGGGTCCGGCGGGGGCTCTACGCCACCGTGCCCCCGGGCGTGGACGCCGACCAGGCGACGGCCGATCCGTATCTGGTCGCGAACAAACTCACCGGCGATGCGGTCGTGGCCTACCACGCTGCGCTGCAGTTCCACGGAAAGGCGTACTCGGTCTGGCAGCGCTTCCACTACCTCACGAGCGCCCGGGCAAGGTCCCTGTCGTTCCAGGGGATGGAGTTCCTACCGGTGCAAGCTCCGGTGGCGGTTCGATCTCTTCCCGACCTAGGCGGCGGGGTGGTTGAGAAGCGACACGCCGGTGGCGCCGTTCGCGTGACGACGCTGGAGCGGACTCTGGTGGACGTCCTCGATGCACCGGACAAGAGCGGCGGCTGGGAGGAGCTCTGGCGATCGCTCGAGATGGTCGAGTTCTTTGATCTCGACGCCGTCACCGACTACGCCCTCAAGCTCGGCTCATCGCTGACCGTAGCGCGACTCGGCTTCTACCTAGAACAACACCGCGATGCTCTCATGGTCGAGGACCGGCACCTCGAAGCGCTACGTCCGCACGCGCCTACACAGCCTCGCTACCTCGATAGCAAACGAGAGTCAGGGCGACTCGTGTCCGGCTGGAACCTAGTTGTCCCCGAGCGCGTCCTCGAGCGGACCTGGGGGGAGGTCGTCTGATGTTGACTGAGCAAGAGCTGATGCGTGAGGCCGCCAACACGGGCTTCCAAAAGGAGCCGCTCGAAAAAGTCATCCGCCTGTCCGAGCTTCTGGAATCGCTGCGAAGTCACCCCTTCCTCAAGCCGCGCATCGCACTGAAGGGTGGGACTGCGCTCAATCTTTTCGTCTTCGATCTTCCCCGTCTGTCGGTGGACATCGACCTGAACTACATCGGTGCGATCGATCGGGATACGACGCTTGCCGAGCGCCCGAAGGTCGAGCAAGCCGTGCAAGCTGTCTGCGGCCGGCTGGGCCTGCAGGTCAAACGCATCCCAACGGACCATGCGGGAGGCAAGTGGCGTCTTTCGTACACGACCGTATCCGGTCGCCCGGGTATGCTGGAACTCGACGTCAACTTCATGCTGCGCACGCCGCTGTGGCCCCATGGGCTCTGTGACTCTCAGCTCGCGGGCTCGTTCTCGGTGGCGCAGGTGCCCGTCCTCGACGTTCACGAACTCGCGGCCGGCAAGCTCGCCGCACTTTTCAGTCGAGATGCGAGTCGAGATCTCTTCGATACACACCTGCTTCTGAAGCGGGGAGGTCTCGACCGCTCACGCATGCGCGTAGGCTTTGTCGCCTACGGCGGCATCAGCCGGCGAGACTGGCGGACCGTTGCACTCGACGACGTCAAGGCAGATCCGCGAGAGGTGGACCAGCAGCTCGTCCCGATGCTTCGGGGCGACGTCGCGCCCGACCGCAAGAAGCTCGACGAGTGGACGCGCTGCTTGGTCGCCGAATGCAGAGACATGCTCTCGTTGCTCCTTCCATTCGAACCCGAAGAGCGCGAGTTCCTCGACCGCCTGAACGATCGCGGTGAAATCGCACCCGAGCTATTGACGGATGATGCGGATCTCCAGACGATCCTCCGCTCACATCCCGGACTGCTCTGGAAAGCGATCAACGCCCGAAAGCACCGCGGGATTGATGGAGAGCCGAAGTGAGCAGCAGGCCGGTGCGGTCCCTAGGCGAAGCCTCCGTCGCGCACTTAGATCCGGTCTCTGGCGAAGGTGCCGGAGTTTTGGGAGAAGAAGCACGCGGAGCGCAAAGGTTGGATCCGCTAGGTAGCGGCCATTTCGTACGGGACGTGACCGCACTCAGTCGACGGCCGGGCCACGGCCCATCACTCTATTGTCGCCTTCGTCACCCATGCGGCCCGTACCCAGGTTCCCTGCCATCAAAATGCCTGCACCTAGGCGAATCGGGCCCTCGATGCCGGTCCGCGCACGCCGTCTTCCCGTCGGGCCGAAGAGAAGCGGTCGCCTTCCTCCCTCGCCGGATCTCCCCGCCGGATCGGCCCCGACACCCGCGCATCGCCACGGAGGTAGAGAGGAACCGGCCCGAAGATTTTTCGGCTCGAGGCTGTAACGCTTTCGGGGTGTGAAGGACTTCATACGTGTGGGGAGCGAGCCGAAAGAGCGCCCCCGTTCGTCTCTTTGCCGTGTGGCTTCTGTACTGCGAGGGGCGACAATACTCCCACCCCACCCGGCGTCGCCGGCAATGGTGGGACCGAACCGGCCGGTCCGCGGCCGACGCACCCTGGAGGAAGAAACGATGAGGTGTCTTCGAGCAACTTCATTCCTGCTGCTGATCCTTGCGGGCTCCGCATCCACGGCGTGGGCCAACAAGGTCACGAAACTCGATCTCCTGGAACCCTCTCCTCTGACAGTGAAAGTCAAGTCGGTCAGTGGCGAAATGTACGACCTCGTGAGCAATACCGATCCGCTCGAGTTCTATCTCTCCGCCGACTGCCGTTTCGACAAGAAGGCAGGGTTTCAGGAACACGAACTCAACGAGCTCCGCTTTTCCACCGGTGCTCTGAACACCGACCTGGTATCCCCCAACCTACAAGCCAAGAAACTGGGTTATTGGCTGAGGACCCCGCTGGATCACAAGAAGTTCGTTTTGAAAACGAAATATCGAGCGGGACCCGGCAGCAGCCAGTTCACCGATCCGATCAAGGCTTGCAACGACGAGCTGGCGCGCCGTTTCTTCAACAATCCGAACACGTCGCGAGAAGCGATCCTGGCGAAAGGGTTCGATCTGAAGGTCCCGGATGGCGGTCAGCTCAAGGTCACGCTCACCTGCAATCCGGTGGTCAAAGCGGGTTTTTCGGATTTCGGCGATCGGACAAAATCTTTCGACCTCGAGATCAAGTGCCTGCCTTCGGCAGCGGCCAAGGCGAAACTGGTGGGCGGCGAGACCGTCGAGATCAAGAGCTTCAACGTCGTTCGCCCAAAGGCCAATGCCAAGTGCCCCGCCAAGGTGTCCTTCAAGGCCAGTATCACGAGCCAAGCTCAGGTCTCCGGCCACGCCTGGCTCGAGTACCTGCCGGCGGGTCCCGGCAGCCCCCCCGCGGGAGTGGGCAAGAAGGTCCAGTGGTCGATGAAGAAGGCCGGTCAGGCCACGTCCTCCTTCGAACAGCCCTGGAACCCCGACTCCGGGAAGTGGATCAAGGGAAAGACCCGGCTCGTCGTGAGCTGGAAAGATTCCCGGGGCAAGACCTGGACGGAGAAATCAGCACCGGTGAGCTTCGAGCGCCGGTGTACCGCGACCGGTGGTGCCCTGGCGCAGGCGCCCAAGATCGACGGCGGCACGGTGCAGATCAAGAACTTTGCCGTCCAGAAGAAGAAAGCGGCGATCAAATGCCCGGGGAAGGTCGCCTTCCGGGCGACGATCACCAGCAAGGAGAAGACCTCGGGTCAGGTCTGGCTCGAAACGGTGCCGAAGACTGGACGCCCACATCCGGTGAGAGGGGGCAAGAAGCGCCCGTGGTCAATGAAGAAGCCCGGGCAGGCGACATCTACGCTCGAGCAGCCCTGGGATCCTTCCGAGAAAGGGGAGTGGATTGCAGGCCGCACTCGTCTGGTCGTGAGTTGGAAGGACGCCAAGGGAAACACCTACGCCGCTAGGTCGAGGCCCGTAGACTTCACCCGCCAGTGCACCAAGACCTTCCAATTCGCGCCGACTCGGCGCTGAGTGGCTCGGCATTCCGGTGGCGAGCATGGCCGACAATCCATCTTGGGGTCCGGTGAACCTTCCCGTCGTCGGATCTGCAGCCAGACGCCATCGGAAAGCCTGAGGCTCCTACTCGCTCTCTGCCTGCTGCCGCTGGTCCCACCGCTTCCCTTGCGCGCGGGAACCGACGGACCGAATCTGCTTCCTCTCGTCGGTTCCATCCGCCATCGCCGCGAGGCGATCCGGATCAAGATTCCGAATCTCGATGCCCTCGATCGCGAGCGGCTCGGACGACGGTGCGCGCATTTTCGCCACGATCGCCGAAGACGGCTGACGCTTGTCGAAGGAGGCCGACGTGGTGCATGCCGGCAACTCCCTTCAGTTCCCCCCGCGAACGCAGGGCACCGTCGATCTGGGAGAGATCCTGTTGCGCGGCGAGATGGGGAAGTGGTGGCTGATCGCGGGGCACCACTCCGGCGCCGTCATCGCTCGTCGCGCGGGGCCTGCGGCGTCGCAGCCTTTCGAGCGGTTACGGCGGTCCGGAAGCGCGCCTGTATGCCGCGATGTTCTCCCTGCGCGCCCAGGACGTCGCGGGCGGGTTGGGAACGGGAGATCCCGAAAATCGCATCGACGGTGTGACGGTCGGCGTTCGGCCATCCGGACACGTCCCGACGAAATGGTCGTCTCGCCACGGAATATCGTAACGATGCGCTCGCCACCACCCTCGAGAGGCCCGATGACATGGTGGCTCCGAACGTTGCAAGTCCCGAAGTCGTGAACGTGGTCTGGCAGTGGTGTCGATTTCACGATGAATGAACATGGGGTCAGGGGCGATCTTCTCCGCTGATCGGCCCGGATCCATACTGCAACTCGACCCAGTTCAGACGATCCGAGCCGGGTCCGCAGCGTGGCTGCGTATACTAGGCCGAATACATCCTCCATGCGTGGCCGCGAGCGAAAACTCTTCCAGCGCGACGTCGGCGACGTCCCTGGATCAACTGGAACCATGTGAGAATAACCAGGGAAGAGGGGGGATACTGAATTCGGAGTTTGCCTCCCGGCAAGAGAAAACAGGGCATCGAGTCCGCAAGACGAATGGAATCAAGAAGACCAAGGGAGTTTAGGGACTCACCCAAGCAAAACTAGGCAGCCGTCGCCTGAAACGCATGTGCTCCTTTGTTTTTCTTGCGACTCTAGGAAGAAAAATCCGGTGACATGCTGACCGGAACGGCGGGCCGCAAGGGGGATCTCGTCTTGCGGCCCGCACGATTCCGGCCGTCCAAAAAGGGGGTCGAGCACGAGCGACGAGTTCGGGAGCCATTCAGCGGCTTGCCGCCCGGAATCACCCTATCGCATCTCCTCGAGGGCACGGTGGGCAAAGGAGACGAGGACGGTTCGCTATCCACGAAAGCTCGCTTCGTGCATGGCAAGGCGTATCACGACCCGGTCCCCTCGGCCAGTACTTCCACGATCCTGGATCCCGGATCGTGGATACGTTTCGTCCAGGATCATGGAAACCCCGCAACTGCAACGCATTGCGGCGATTCCAAGACGAGATCGGCATACGCGGTACTTTTGCTTTCCGCATGTTCGCCTCCGATTGCATGTATGCCGCACAGCGAAGCGCCTGTGCGAACGTGCGCTATGCGAGACGGGCGAGATCGATGCGTTCACCGAGGCGAGGGGAGTGAAGCGAGAGGAGGGAAGCCATCGACCGCTACGGCGGTGATCCGACTCCGATCATTGCGCGTTGACCTAGACCGACCGCTGCGTGTAGTGGACTAGGAATCATATGGCTCCGACGCTCGAGCGAAATCGATCGTCTTGCCTTCCGGCCCTCCGCCATGGATCTAGACGGATCGTATTTCGGGCACGTGGATTCGGTCGACGGTAACTATGCGAAAGCCGCCTCCCTCGCGACCACTGCCGTCGCCAAGTGAATGTATCGCTTCTTCATCTCGATGCTCCCAAATGATACGCTCGCTGGACAACGCAGTGTGCGCTTCGCCGTCGCGGTTTTCGCTGGAAACCAGCCGATCTTCCATCCTCCAAATCCGCCGGCGGAGTAGTCGGCAGAGACCTTCGCCTTCTTGGAAATTCCCCCGGGGGATTGCCTTGCCAAGCGACGAGGACGCGCGTACTTTCCATCGGCTAAATCCGAGATAGGAGTTGATAATGCAACATTCGTCACCGTCCGCCGCCGTGCGGAATGCTCTTTTCGTTCTTGCGGCTCCCCTCTTGTTGTCCCTATCGACCGTCGCTTCGGTCTCCGCGGCTGGGCTCGATGATTTCGGCTTTGACGCCCCGCGGGCTCTGGCCGCCGGATATAGACCTTCCGATACCGCATTGGCCGACCTCGATGCGAATGGAAAAATCGACTTGGTCATTTTGCGCCAGGGAGAATGGGATGGCGATCAATGGGTCGACTCTTCATTTCAGGTCTTTCTCCATCCCGGTGCCGGACCGTACTTGGCGGATACCATCTATCCCACCCCGGATTCACCGAAAAGCCTCAAGGTTTGCGACTTCGACGGGGATGGCGCACCCGACATCGTCACGGCCAACGCGGGGGCGAACGACTCACTGACGGTGTTCTGGAACGATGGAAGCGGGAAATTCACAACCGGCCCGAAAATCTTCGTAGGCACTGATCCCTCAGACGTCGCCTGCCGCGATTTCGACGGTGACGGCGACCTCGACTTGGTATCCGCCGATCGCTTCGGCCAAGGCGTATCCGTCGTTTTCTATGCGGGCGCGCGCAGCTTCGGCGCACCGGTTTTCTACTCCACCGGTGCGCTGACGGGCGGCGTAGAAGCCGGAGACGTAGACGGCGATGGCGACCACGACATCATTGCATTCGTCGGCGGAGAACCGCGCCTGATGAGAAACGACGGGAGCGGAAATTTCAGCGCTCACCAGCCCACCGGCATTCCTTCGGCCGACGATCGCTCGATTCTCGTGGATTTCGACGGCGACACGATCCTCGATCTCGTCAGCGGATCTCAGGTCTGGCCCGGCCTAGGCAGTGGAACCTTCCTCTCTCCCGGCGTCGCCACCGGCCTCGAGAACGACTATGTCCGCGTTTGCGATGTGAACGCGGATGGAAACCTCGACGTCGTCACCGGTGGAGGCTCGTCTCTGTCCGATGGCCAGGGCAGTTTGACACCGGTCCCTCTTCCCTATCCTGAGCAGCGCGGACCGATTGCTTGCGGAGATGTCATCGAAGACGATGCCGTCGATCTGATTCGGTTGTCCGGCGGCTTGAGCGGCCCCATCGCCATTGCCGCTATGCTTGAAGGATACGGCGACGGTACCTTCCGCACGGCTGCCGCCTTTCCTGCGGGCGATTCGGTCTGGCACATGGCTGCCGGTCACCTCGACACGGACGCAAACCTCGATCTCGTTGTCGCCCACAGCACAAGCCCTTCACCTTACGACCAAGCCGTGACGGTGCTCCACGGCCGAGGTGACGGCACCTTCGACGCACCCGTACCCTTCGAAGGCGGTGGCGGGCTGCGCAATGTCGCCCTAGAAGACATGAATCTCGATGGTGCGACCGACATCATGCTGAGCGACAACTCCGCCAACGCCGTCCTGGAATTGGTCAATGACGGCAGCGGGGGGTTTTCGAGTCCGAACAGCTATCCTTCCGGTGGTGAGGCCGAGGCTCTCACCCTCGCCGACTTCAACGGCGAAGGAAGGCCCGACATTGCGGTAACCGACTACCGAGATCCCGGAAGCCTTGGCATCTTGTTGGCCAATCCCGGCGGCGGTTTTGCGCCAGTGGTCGGTTACGGCCTCGTCCACCCGCGACCTTTGGCCGTCGCCGGTCTCCACCTCGATGATGATGCGGACCTCGATCTCGCCGTTGCCGGCGGCGGCAAGTACTTCGACGGAGTGTGGTCGGAATACGGCATGGAAACGTTGCTGAACGACGGCGATGGATCATTCACTCCCTCCATGGCTTTTCCCACTCTTTACCCACCCTACGGCATGGATACCTGCGACCTCAATCGCGACGGTATTTCGGACGTCGTCGTGACCACCCGACAAGCAACCTCGGTCTACCCCCTCTTCGTCGGAGAGATCGCCGTCTTTCTCGGCCAGGGGGACGGCACGCTTCTACCGCTACCCGCTCAAGACCTCGGCAACGACCACTGGACCGGCATTGCTTGCCGCGATCTCAATGGCGATCGCCTACCCGACCTCGTCATACCCTTCATGAAAACGGGGGGCATCACGGTTCACCCGGGACGGGGAGACGGCACCTTTGGTCAAGCGACCCACTATGCACTGGGACTCGAACCCCGCGGTGCCGTACCGGGCCACCTTGATTCCG
>Ga0256830_1002950_pt1 | contig 10862 bp, 9 predicted proteins | sample 128326metaG_FD_190537 | JGI IMG/M metagenome (GOLD analysis project Ga0256830, IMG submission 190537) | Hydrothermal vent microbial communities from Lau Basin, Pacific Ocean - 128-326 | ecosystem: Environmental > Aquatic > Marine > Hydrothermal vents | place: Pacific Ocean: Lau Basin | collected...
CGGCAAACTGCTCTCGGCACTGAAAGAGCCGGAGCCGCCCAGAGGGGTGATGGACGCCTGGGAGAAACTGCCAATCTACAAACAGGTGATCAACATGGCGCCGAAGTTTGTTAAAAATGCCGCGTGTCAGCAGCATGTGATCGAAGGTGATGAGGTCGATCTGTCAAAGATCCCGGTACAGACCTGCTGGCCGGGCGATGTTGGCCCGCTGATCACCTGGGCGCTTGTTGTCACTAAAGGACCAGAGAAAGAGCGCCAGAACATCGGCATCTATCGTCAGCAGGTGATCGGCAGAAACAGGGTGATCATGCGCTGGCTGTCGCATCGCGGCGGCGCACTCGATTTTCGCGACTGGCAGCAAAAACATCCCGGTGAGCGTTTTCCGGTGGCAGTGGCGCTCGGGGCAGATCCGGCCACGATTCTTGCTGCCGTCACCCCGGTACCCGATACCCTCTCTGAGTTTGCCTTTGCCGGACTGCTGCGCGGCTCCAAAACAGAGGTTGCACGCTGCATCGGCAGCGAGCTGCAGGTTCCCGCCAGTGCCGAATATGTGCTGGAGGGCTATCTCGAAGCGGGTGAAGAGGCACCGGAAGGGCCGTTTGGCGACCACACCGGCTACTATAATGAGGTCGATACCTTCCCTGTTTTTACCGTTGAGCGCATCACCCATCGTACCGATCCGATCTACCACAGCACCTACACCGGTCGCCCGCCTGATGAGCCGGCAGTGCTCGGTGTGGCGCTCAACGAGGTCTTTGTCCCGATCCTGCAAAAGCAGTTCCCGGAGATTGTTGATTTCTATCTGCCACCGGAGGGGTGCTCATACCGGCTTGCGATTATCAGCATTAAGAAGCAATATCCCGGTCACGCCAAGCGGGTGATGTTCGGCATCTGGTCCTTCCTGCGTCAGTTTATGTATACCAAATTTGTGATTGTGACCGATGATGACGTTAACATCCGTGAGTGGGAGGATGTGATCTGGGCGATCACCACCCGCATGGATCCGGCGCGAGATACGACGATGATTGAAAACACACCGATCGACTATCTCGATTTTGCCTCACCGGTATCGGGGCTTGGCTCCAAGATGGGGCTCGATGCGACCAACAAATGGCCGGGGGAGACCACACGCGAATGGGGTGAACCGATCACAATGGATGATGAGATTAAACGGCGTGTTGATGCGATGTGGGGTTCGCTCGGCATTCCATCGACGAACAAGTAGCAACACCCTTTCATCGCCTTACTTTTGTGCCTTTGGCGTCGTGGTGTTATCTTGCATTTATCAGGATTATTCGAATAACTTTTTGATCAAAATAGAGTATTCGCCCCGGACAAATCAACCAAGAGATGGATAGAAGACCAACTGATCGATGAAGTGGTTACAAAAAAACAGCCCTGAATCACGTGTCGGACTGGTATTGCCCGGCGGCGGCGCACGCGGCGCCTATCAGGTGGGGGTTCTCAAGGCGGTGGCGCGGGTACTGCCCAAAGAGTATGGGGCGACCAGCCCCTTCTCTGTTATCACCGGCACCTCTGCCGGTTCAATCAACGCAACCGCGCTGGCGATCCACGCCGACCACTTTCGCAAAGGGGTGATGCGCCTGAGCCATGTGTGGAAAAACTTTGAGGCGGAACAGGTCTTTCGCACCGACACTACCGGCATCTTTAAAACCGGCAGTCACTGGCTCACCGCGATGATGCTGGGGGGGCTGGGGAAATACAATCCCCATTCGCTGCTCGACCGTACACCTCTCGTTGGGCTATTAAATCAGTATTTTGATTACAGCAAGATTCAGCAGGTGATTGATGACGGCCATCTGCATGCACTGGGTATTACCGCCTCAGGCTACCACTCGGGCCACTCGGTCACCTTTTACCAGGGAGCCGAATCGATCGAGCCATGGGCTCGCGAGCGCCGTATCGGCTGCCCGACCACACTTAACCTCTCGCACCTGATGGCCTCATCGGCCATTCCACTGCTATTTTCTGCCATCAAGATCAACCGTGAGTTTTTTGGTGACGGCTCGATGCGCCAGACCGCTCCACTCAGCTCTGCGCTACATCTGGGAGCCGACCGGATACTGGTCGTCGGCGTACAGGAGTCGAAACCCACCACCCCCGAGCGTAAGCAGATCACCAGCTACCCACCAATGGCGGACATCCTTGGCCATGTGATGAACAGCATCTTTCTCGATGGACTCGATTCAGACCTGGAGCGTGTCGAGCGTATCAACAAAACCATCAGCCTGATCCCGACACGCAAACTGGTGCGCGGTGGGGTAACGCTACGCCCCGTCGAAGTGCTCTGTATCTCACCCAGCCGCGATATCGATGAGATCGCCGCACGCTATTCACACCTACTGCCGCGCTCTTTACGCTTTCTGCTGCGCGGTGTCGGCGCCAACGGCAACCACGGCTCAACGCTGGTCAGCTATCTACTCTTCGAAAAGGCCTTTTGCCGTGAGCTGATCGCCCTGGGTTATAAAGATGCGATGAACTCAAAAAATGAGATTCTTGATTTGTTCAGTTCCGAAAAGCGGGTTTAGCAAATGGGCGCAAGCGGCCGTTAACACCATTAGAGCACAACGGATTTACGCAACACTGAGCGATAGATGGAAAACGAATACCTGGTCATCACCACAAGACTACTACTTGCCGCCATCGCTGGCGGCCTGATCGGCCTTGAACGCTCTCACCACGGCCGTCCCGCCGGTTTCCGCACCCACACGCTGGTCTGCATCTCATCCGCGTTACTGATGGTTCTCGGTGTCTTTCAATGGGATCTGGTGCGCCATGCGCCACTCGAAACCATTCGGGTTGACCCAACCCGAATGGCGCAGGGCATTATGACCGGTATCGGCTTTCTCGGTGCGGGTGTTATCTTTAAAGAGCGCCTCTCCGTTCGCGGCCTCACCACTGCCGCCTCTATCTGGATCACTGCATCGATCGGTGTCGTCATCGGGATGGGATTCTACTACGCGGCTATTCTCGCCACACTGCTCACCCTCGGCGTGCTGTCGCTCTTTCGCTGGGTTGAAGGCACTATTCCATCGGTACATTACGGCCAGCTGATTGTTCGCTTCCCTCGCCACGAAATCATGAGTGAAGGTGATCTATGTGCATTGATCAGCGAACATCACATTAACAGTACAAAACTGAGTTATCAGCTCGATTGTGAAGGGAAAATATTTCAGTATCAGATGACCATCGATGCAATCGACACAGATAATTTCAGGAAGCTCTCAGAAGCGCTGACCAGTATCGATCATGTGCTGGAATTTACGCTTGTGCCCACCGGTGATTAATAAACGCTATTCAAAAAGCGCTTAAGGCCATCAATATAAACCTGGCCGCTGGTAAAACAGCCCTGCGCATGCTCCCCGCTAATCTCCAGAAAGTGCTTCGGCTCGTTGGCTGCTTCATAGAGCTGCAGACCGTGATGGAATGGGATCACTTCATCATCACGACTATGCACAATTAATATCGGGCAGTGAATATTAGTCACGTTTTCCCGCACATTATATTGATAACGGCTCATCAGGCGCGCAGGGAAGATGCGGAACATCTCCGCCGCCAGCTCCGGAGCAGAGGTGAACGTTGACTCAATCACCAGCGCCCCCGGCATGTGACGCGCCGCCTGCGCCGACGCGATAGCAGCGCCCAGTGAACGGCCTAGCACGATGATCTCCTCTGGCCTGATGCCGCGATCACGTAACAGATAGTTCCACGCCGCCTCGGCATCATCATAGGTCCCCTGCTCGGAGGGAGTTCCCTGGCTACGACCGTAGCCGCGATAATCGAAGATAAAGGTTGTCAGCCCCAGTTGATGAAACATCTTCAAACTATCGATGCAATCGGAGATGTTACCGGTGTTACCGTGAAAAAAGAGCACTACACGCTCTTTGCCTTCGGCATCGGCAGCACGTGGCAGATACCAGCCATGGAGCATCAGCCCATCACTGCTCTCAAAGTCCACCGCCTCAAATCTCATCCCATGCTTATCGGGCGTGGTAACGATCTCTTCCGTCGGGGAGTAGATATGGCGCGCCTGCACCAGATAGAGCTTCACAATAAGCAGCAGATAAAGCACCACAAGGGTAGCGACGATCCAGATAAAAATAGTCAACGGCCTCTTCCTTAATCAATAACCAGTTCCTGTCGACATCATATATTGTCACTTTACAGTGAAACAACCCGCACACCACACAAACAGGTATAATGCCGCTTTATGACGACTTTAGAGATACCGGGTTTTATAGATGGCGATTGATTTACACTCACGTTTTATGGGCACCATGATCGGCAGCGCACTGGGCGACGCCATCGGCGAACGCGCACTTGAGATCAATGACAGAGACGATCTGCTCGAATCGATCAACGGTGATGGTGAGCTCTGCTACACCGACGACACGGTGATGTCGCTAGCCACCGCAGAGCAGCTCATCAGTCAGGGCACTATCGACCAGCAGCTGCTGGGTGATAAATTTCGCCAATACCATAAAGAAGAGCCGTGGCGTAACTACGGTGTGGTCACCTCCGGGGTGTTTGCCATTGTAGAAAAGGAGGCGATCGATTACACCGCTGCCGCGCTGCGCCTTTGTGATGGTAGCGGCTCCTTTGGTAATGGGGCCGCCATGCGCGTTGCGCCACTGGGTCTCTACCTGCACCGCTCACCAGACCTCTATGAGATGGCCAAAAAAACCGCTGAGATCACCCACGCCCACCCGGTTGGAATCGACGGTGCTGCGGTACTTGCCAAAGCGGTTGCGATGTCACTGCACCTCAACAGCCAGCGCCCATTTGCGCCACAGGTCTACGGTGCGCGCCTGGTCGAGTTTGCCGAGACCACCCGCCTCAAAGAGAAATTACAGCTAGTCCTGAAGCTGCTTGCAAGCCACGCTTCTGTCGCAGAAGCGGCCAGCGAGCTCGGCACGCAGTCGGCCGTTAATGAATCGATGGCCTTTGCACTGTTCTGCTTTCTAACCCACCCACACGCCTTTGTTGAATGTGTTTTATGTGCGGTGTCACACGGCGGTGACCGCGGCACAATGGGGGCGATGGTGGGGGCGATGGCCGGCGCCTACCTCGGTGTGGATGCGATACCGGCACACTGGCAACGTCGCCTGGAGAATAGCCAGCATATCGAAACACTGGCACGGGAACTGGCGGCGCGCAGCACATTGTAAACAGAGTTCTGCGAGATTAACGCAGCTCTGCGATCACCGCTGCGGTCTGTGGGCGCACACCGCGCCAGATAAAAAAAGATTCGGCCGCCTGTTCCACCAACATGCCAAGACCATCGACCACTTGCGCGGCTCCCTGCTCACCCCCCCACTGCATGAATACAGTCGGTTCCCTGCCGTACATCATGTCATAGCAGCAGGTGGTATCGCTGACGGCTGTTGCCGGGATAGGTGGCAGTTCGCCCTGAAGACTCGCCGCCGTGCCATTGACGATGATGTCGAAAGGCTGCTCACCGATCGACTGAAAACCGCAGCCGCGCAGTAGTTCGGTGCGATTAAATTCTGCCGCTAGCGCAATCGCCCGCTCTTCGGTTCGATTAGCGATCACAATTTCAGCAGGTTTCTGCGCAATCATCGGCCCCAGCACACCCCGCACCGCACCACCAGCGCCGAGCAGTAGAATACGGGCGCCGCACAATTCAATGCCGTGGTTTTCCATCAGATCACGCACCAGGCCGATGCCGTCGGTGTTATCACCGATGCTACGACCATCATCATCAAAACTCACCGTATTGACGGCCCCCGCCTGTACGGCACGTTCGCTGCGCTCATCCACCAGCGCCCACGCCTCCTGCTTGAACGGTACAGTAATATTCAGCCCCTTGCCGCCACTGGCGCGAAAGTTCCCCACCGCCTGCTCAAAACCGCCCACATCGACCTGGATTGCGCTGTATGTCAGGCGCTGTTCTGTCTGACTCGCAAACGCCGCATGGATCTGCGGTGACTTGCTATGTGAAATGGGGTTTCCCATCACCGCATAGCGGTCGGGTTCCGCATCAAAATCAAACAGTGATGACATTAAGCCGCAACCCCTTTAGCCAAAAATGCCTTTCAAGGTAAAGAAAAAGATGATCGCAAGGCCCGCACCGGCCGGCAAGGTGATCACCCACGACATAAAGATGGTACGAATAATTCGCATATTAAGCGCACCGATACCGCGTGCCAGTCCAACACCCAGCACGCCACCAACCAGGGTGTGAGTCGTCGAGATTGGCATGCCGGTACCCGAGGCCACTACCACGGTGGTGGCCGCAGCCAGGGTGGCCGCAAAACCGCGGCTAGGTGTCAGCTCAGTGATATTGGTACCAATGGTGGCGATGACACGGTGACCATAGGTCACCAGGCCAACCACAATACCGATGCCACCCAGCAGAAGAATCCAGATCGGCAGCGCTGATTTCGCAGCAATTTCGCCACCGCTCTCTACAATGCCGACAACCGCAGCAATCGGGCCCACTGCATTCGCCACATCGTTGGAGCCGTGTGCAAAGGCCATCGCGCAGGCGGTCACAATCATCAGCACTGCAAAAACCTTTTCAACGTTAGTGTAGTGAAAGTCTTTATCTTCTGCGGGTTCATGTTTAATTCGATTGATGAAATATTTACTGATCAACGCCATGCCAATCCCAATCAGCACCGAGAACAGATAGGCCTGAAAGGTGGTTAAATCTAGCCCGACATGTTTTAACCCCTTAAACATCGTGACCAGTGAAATAATAAAACCGACAAGAAAGATATAGAACGGCACATAACGTTTTGCGCTGGCAAAGGGATCTGATGTGTCGATGATCAGCTTCTGCACGCTCATAAAGAGCACGTAGGCGATCACGCCCGCAGTGAGCGGTGAGATGATCCAGCTCATCGCGATCGTCCCGACCTTGCCCCACATCACCGCTTCCATGCCGATACCGACGGCGGCAAAACCGACAATCGCACCCACAATTGAGTGCGTAGTCGAGACAGGCCAGCCGTAATATGAGGCAACCAGTAACCACACTGCCGCAGCCAGCAGCGCAGCCAGCATGCCAAACACCAGCAACTCAGGCGTAGCGGCCAGTGAGGTGGTGTCGATCATCCCTTTGCGGATGGTCTGTGTGACCTCACCACCCGCCAGTAATGCACCACTAAACTCAAAAATTGCGGCGATGATGATGGCATGTTTAATGGTTACAGCACCGGAACCGACCGAAGTGCCCATGGCGTTGGCAACGTCATTTGCACCGATCCCCCACGCCATGAAAAAACCGAAGATGCAGGCCAGTATGATAAAAATATATGCGTATTCCACTTGAAATTCCTCGTGCTTATTTGGCCAGCATCAACTGCAGGCGGCTGCCAACACGCTGCGCAAGATCCGCAAGCTCTCCCACCCACTCAATGATGCGGTAAATAAACATCGCGTCGATCGGTGGCAACTCTTTTTCAATCGCGAACATCTCGGAACGGATTTGAACCTGGATCTCATCGGTATCACTTTCGATCTGATTCAGGGTTTTGATCATCTTTTCAACGACCTTAACCTCTCGACCACGGAAGCCGGTCTCCACCAGCTCATCAAGTTCGTTGATCACGGAGTCGGCCTGCGCAATCGCATCGACACTGCGTTTTACATAGGTTAGAAACAGCGGGGCGACCACATCAGGCAGCACCATCTGACGCCCCAGCATCAGGCCCGCAATATCTTTACTCTTGTTGGCAATGTTGTCCTGCATCGTCAACATATCGAGTAGATCACGCCGTGAAACCGGAAGGAACATCCCTTTGGGCAGGCTCAGGCGCAGCGATTTTTTTAGTTTGTCAGCTTCGTGTTCCAGCTTAACCACAGCTTCCTGGGATGCGACAATACGAGGCTGGTCCTGCTCAATTACAGCCTCAAAAAAATTAACCAGCTCAGCCGCGCACAGATGCACTTGCGCCATATGGTTCTGTAGCGGGCGCATAGGTGAACTGCCAAACATGCGATAGACATAATTAGACATAGGTGGTCCCTTCGATAGGATAATTTGATCTCATTGATCAGATAAAGTGGGTAGCAGAATCATTTTCACCGCATACCCGGTCATAGATTCAAAGTAAAATTTAAGGCGCCTCTTTTAACCACTGCGCCACACGCTTAGCATAGTAGGTCAGGATGCCATCCGCACCCGCTCGCTTCATGCTCAGCAGTGATTCCATCACCACCGCGCGCTCATCCAGCCAGCCGTGGTCGCTCGCCGCCTTCAGCATGGCGTACTCGCCACTGACCTGATAGACATAAGTGGGCGCGCCAAATTCATCTTTGATGCGGCGTACAATATCGAGATAGGGCATGCCGGGCTTGATCATCACCATGTCTGCCCCTTCGTCGAGATCCATGCCAACCTCCCACAGCGCCTCGTCGGAGTTTGCGGGATCCATCTGGTAGGTATATTTATTACCGGCACCAAGGTTAGCCGAGGAACCGACCGCATCGCGGAACGGGCCATAAAAACTTGAGGCATACTTCGCCGCATAAGCAAGGATACGGGTGTGGATATGGCCCGCCGCCTCAAGGGCAGTGCGAATGGCTGCAACGCGACCATCCATCATGTCAGACGGGGCGACGATATCGGCTCCCGCTTCGGCATGGGAGAGCGCCTGCCTGACCAGCACCGCGGTGGTCTCATCATTCATCACGTAACCGCTGTCATCAATCAGGCCATCTTGTCCGTGAGTGGTAAACGGGTCGAGTGCGACATCGGTGATCACCCCCATCTCGGGGCAGTGCGCCTTGATCGCACGCACTGCGCGTTGCGCCAGTCCATCTGGATTAAACGCCTCTGCCGCATCGAGGCTCTTGGCCGTCTGTGGTGTCACCGGGAAAAGGGCAATCGCCGGTACCCCCAGTGCATGTAACTCATCAACCTCTTTAAGTAGCAGGTCGATGCTGACACGCTCAACACCGGGCATAGAGGGGATCGCCTCACGTTGCGCCTCGCCCTCAAGTATAAACATCGGATAGATCAGATCATTGCTGCTCAACGTATTTTCGCGCATCAGACGACGACTAAACTCATCACGACGCATGCGGCGCATGCGACACGCAGGAAACGCGCCGCCCCGGATATTTTTTCCTGACATACTCTTGCCCTACTAGTCTCTTGATTCAGAGATATTACTTATCTGCGCCTGGCGCTTTTTCGCTTTGCTGCGGTTTTCTTCTTCACCACGCGCTTTTTTACCGCTGCCTTCTTTTTGCTCACAACCTTTTTAGTTGCCGGCTTTTTTACAGTGCGCTTCTTTTTAACAACAGCCTTTTTAAGCGGCCCCTTTTTTGCCGCCGCTTTTTTCTTTGTTGCTATCTTTTTCTTCGCAACCGCCTTCTTTCTGGTCACCGCTTTTTTTGTGGCCGCTCTCTTTGTCACGCTTCTCTTTTTTGCCGTCGCTTTTTTAGTGGCAACCTTTTTCTTGCTAGCGCCCTTCTTCTTTATAGCTGCTTTTTTTGTCGCCACCTTCTTTTTCGCCGCTGCCTTTTTAACAGTGGATTTTTTAGCCGATTTTTTTACGATAGCCTTCTTTCTGGTCGCCGTTTTTTTTGTGGCCGCTTTTTTTGTCACACTTTTCTTTTTTGCCGCTGGCTTTTTAGTAGCAACCTTTTTCTTATTAGCACTCTTCTTTTTCGCGGCCACTTTTTTTACCACCGCGCGCTTTTTGGTCACGCTCTTTTTAGGCGAGGCTTTTTTAGATACGGTTTTCTTTTCAGGTACGACTCTGACGGCAGGTTTTTCCTCTTTAACCTTCGCTGGTTTAGCCTTCGCTGGGGGCGCTGTCTCTTCGGCATCAACCACCGCTGGCATCTCTTCAGACGGGGTCGTTTCAACACTCTCTTCAGTGCCGGGCAACGAAAATTCAACCACCTCAGGCAACTCATCAACCACCTTGCAAACCGCACTAAAAATATCTTCAATATCACCTATCCCCTGGATCGTGCGAAGTCGATTCTGCCCCTTATAGTAGTCGATCAACGGCGCGGTCTGCGCTTCGTAGACACGTAAGCGGTTACCAATGGTCTCTTCATTATCATCTGCGCGATGGTGTAGATTTCCACCACATTTATCGCACTGATCATCCAGTTTGGGGGGGGAGGTGTAGACGTTGTACATCTGGCCGCACGATTCACAGGTGCGACGCCCGGTCAGGCGCTGAATCAGAGAATCAAAATCGACATCGATCAACAGCGCACCCTGCAGCGCCTGATCCAGCTTATCGAGCATGATATCCAGCGCTTCTGCCTGCGGGATATTGCGTGGAAAGCCGTCCAGAATAAAGCCGTTTCTGGCATCAGGCTGCGCAAGCCGCTCCTTGATCATCGCCAGCACAATCTCGTCGGAAACCAGACGTCCTGCGTCCATCGCCGCTTTGGCCTGTACACCCAGCAGGGATCCCGCCTTGACTGCTGCACGTAGCAGGTCGCCAGTTGAGATTTGAGGTACCCCATATTGGGTTGTTAGCAATTTTGCCTGCGTGCCCTTTCCAGAGCCTGGTGCTCCCAGCAATACGATTTTCATTCGTTGACCTTATCTGAAATAGAAGTCTGATGTTTGTTATTTATATTTTAACTTTCATAAAGTTACACCAAGTTCACTGGCAACCAGCAGGCTCTGCTGGCGAAACCCTGCCATCGATGGTAAAACTACTTGAGTGCCATAGGTAAGTCAACGTTATTACTCTGGGTTTACCGTTTCAAATAGCTAGTCGCCCCTGAAAAAAGGTCAGCGACCACGCTACTATCGCCTAAGGAAACGGGATTGTCATTATCCGCATAAAAGCACACCGCCAGCTTCATCTCAACGAGGTGCTCGTTAGTATCCATGGAAA
>Ga0256830_1002951_pt1 | contig 10856 bp, 13 predicted proteins | sample 128326metaG_FD_190537 | JGI IMG/M metagenome (GOLD analysis project Ga0256830, IMG submission 190537) | Hydrothermal vent microbial communities from Lau Basin, Pacific Ocean - 128-326 | ecosystem: Environmental > Aquatic > Marine > Hydrothermal vents | place: Pacific Ocean: Lau Basin | collected...
CCCGTTTCTGTGCACGCTCCGATTTCTTGGCGACTTGCACCCCAAAACTCTGTCGGAGGGCGCGCACCATTAAGCCAATCCCTTCCGGTTTCAAAATCTTTGCAAGTTCGGGCGTTTGTTGCAAATTGTTCATAATGGAAGTGAGTGCCTGCGAAACCATTTCCCGATCTTCAATGCACTCAAGCAGCATTTGGAGAGACTGCTTAATTGTCTCCATCTGCTCCGCGGTGAATTGGTCGGGTTGTGTTTCGTGCAGAAATGTTTTTGCAACATCCACTATCTGTGGAGTTGATTTGGGTCTTTCCGCCCGATCAGGCTCTTGGGAACCACCTTGAACATCAACTGTGTTCCCTTCCACGGCAACCTGATTGTCCGCCCGCTTTTCAACTTGATCTGCACGTGATGTTTTTCCCGCTCCAGCGAGAGCATTTTGCAAGGATAGTGCCGCAAAACTGCGTTTTTCCTGTCGTCGCGCAGCACTGTAAGCGTTAAGACTTTGTTCCAAAATGCTGCGCGTGGGCGCACGGTGCGCATTTTCGCCTTGAGTTGCACCCTCCGACCCCGCCGACCTCGGGGGTTTTTCCTGTTCTTGGGCGTACTCATCAAGTTCCTCCCGCCGGGATGCTTTTTGCATTTGCTCCAACAAATTCCTCAATTTATCGCTACTCATAACTAAGTTCCCTCCTGCTCCTGCTCCTGCTCGCGCTCTCTTGATCTTCCAATCGACATTTGGTCCATCAATTGAACCAAATCCTCCGCCAATGCCTGGCTTGGAGTTTGGGTTTTCTTTAGCGTAACTCGTTGCCTCCCATCCTCAAGCGTTTCAATCTTCACAAGCAACATCTTGAAAGGTTGGGGAATACGCCCCATTGCAATGACTTTGTGGCGCAACCGGGACAACTCCGTCCGCATTCGTTGCACCATGATACGGCCTTGTTCTTGTGGTTCTTTCCCAATGCTGCTCATTTGCAACAGCGGGGGTTCAGTCTCAAATGTAAACTCCCCTTCAAGAGGAGTTGTTTTGATAAATTCAATAACAAGTTGCTTCGCGCGGCTCTGTTGTTTCATTTCTCTTGAACCTCCATCTTATCAACATACCATGGGCGCGTTTGTTTGTCAAGGTGTTTTCTTGGGTGAAAGTTTCAATGCAAGTTTCATTTGGGCATCACAATCTTGTGGCGCAAACAAAGGTTTGTGAACTTATCGCACAGTTGCGTGGACTCCAAATAGTTCATTCCGGGTTGCAACGATTTGTTTGTGAGCAATCCAGGAGGTGAGGTTTTTTGCCCCAACAAATTCGCAAAATATTCAATCGTTCGGGCGCAATGCACACAAAACAATTGAGTGTGCGGCACCGCGGTTGCAACATCACAATCAAAACCAACTGCAATTGTGCAACCACAAACCGCACACTCGATTATTGAAACTTCAGATGTAGTTGGGGGCGACGACATGCCGGAAAACTCGATTGGTCCAGCCGGTCAGGAACCCGAGTTGATCCAAGTCCCTTCTCACCAAATCAACATAATGGTGCATCCACAACCGGTAAAACTCCGCCAAAACCCGCTGACTCGAAAGTTGTTTTCGTGCGACTTTTTGCGTTGCTTTGAGTGTGAGCTGACCGATAACGCCATCAACCGCCAAATCAATATCGCGTGTTGTGCTGAGGGCGCGTTGCCAGAGTTTTGCAGCGGTGTGCGGCCCAATGTTCACTCCGGCACTGAACAAAGGAACCGCGACGTGTTCGGGCATTTGATCGAGGTTCATTGGGCCGATGAATTCCCTTTCATAGATGTTGTGCACTCGATCTTGCGGGATTTGTTTGGCGCGCAACCCATAGAGACTGTATTGCCGAAGCAAATTTTCGCTCAGGCCGGCGAACGTCAACCCGCCACGATCTTTGTCCACCAAACTGTAGTTGTACCCGCCTTCTTCATACATGACCAAGTTCTCGATCATGCGGTGGATTTGCGAACGGGTCATTGTGTATGCGGCGTCGGTGCTCATTTCCGTTTCCCCTTCATACCTTTGTGCCTTCAACCGAAGTCGTGCGAAGTTGCTGTAGAAGTGTGAAAAATCTTTCAAGTTTGCGCACATTTTCTTGTTCTTCCGGTGTCAAGAAACTTGGCACATCCCAAACACGCGGATCGGTCCAATCCAACTCTTTGTTCTCAATGTTGCTGGATTGCAACCGATTGCGCGCCGCCTTCAACAAACTATCAAGTTTTGCGTTTGCGTCCTGGTTCATGCACATCAAATCTTTCGGTGCGTGCATCATAGATGCAAGTTCCGGTCCAACCGTAATCCGTCAATTGAATATCCGACTTCAAACATCCCGGTTTGGGGATTTCAGAGAGTTTGTGTTTGGAAAAGTGTTCCACAAAAATTGCGCGATTTCTTGACATGTCATATGCCACAACAAATTGCGGCACACAAAGACTGTGGAATTGCAAGAAATGATAGATCAATCGAGTTTCATCTCTGCGCAATGTTGTGTCGCGACGAGGTATTTGACTGTACTTGTCCGCAAACTGTTGCTCGAAGTGTGCGCATACCAAATTGTTCACAAACCAATGAACATCAAACTTTTGTTTGAGTGCATCACGGATCATGGCCGAGTCCAACAACCATTTTCGTGTGCCATAACGGTCGCGAAAACGGCGCACTTCCGTTGTGCATGCGTCGAGCATTCTCAACAAATCACAACTCACAAACTCAACGCGATAAACATATCGAGTATCAGCCCAAGTGCGCCGTTCCATCTTTCCAATCTCCCCTGCTTTCTAGTGTTTCAACCCGCCGTTGCCGTTGCCATTGCCATTGCCATCCTCATGAAACGTGCTGATTTCGTCGGCCGAAACCAATTCAACATCACCGGCGGACTTGATGTCCCCGCATATGATGCTGATATTGCTATTCATGCGGTGAATGTGAGCATTTGTGACTCTGGCCAACTCAAAAATAAGTTCCTTTTTGAATTGGTTGCGCTCGTCTTCGTCGGTTGTGAGTGCAAACATATTAACGGCAAAGTTCGCCGTCACGTTCGCGAGACTATCCATCGCCGCGATGAGCATGTTGATTTGAAGGTGCGGGTTGCCGCTGAAAATGAGTGTTAGCTTTTTCACCTTCTCCATGAGATTGTTGAACACGGCCATTGTGAGTGCCTTTGTGACACTATCTTGCACGCGCTGCAGATACTCGGCGGTGTCTTGCGTGTCTTTTTTGTCGGACATCATCTTCACCTCACTTTCGCTTTCGCTCTCGTTGCGAGTTTGGGCAACCCCTTCTCAACAAAACAATAAAAACACGGTGGATTGCTTCCGGGTTTAACATGGAACCCCATTTGCGCGTGGAATTGGGCAAACCGAGGCTCCATCACATTCTCAACATAGAGAACGGGGATGTTGTGCACACGGCACAAATTGATTAAACGTTGCAACAATCTCACATAATATCCCTGCCCTCGCCGACGTTCTGAAACCGTGATGTTCGCGATCTGTAGGGCGGGGCGCACGATTTCCCCTTCAACAAAGACCGGCCCATAGCGCAAATAAATGCGCGCCCAATTGTTGCTGATCCATTTGTTGTGTGAAGGAATTGGGTTGGCTTCACACTCCCGGACCCACCTTTCAATAAACCAAATGAGGGGCGGACCGTTGCGTTTTGCGCGTTGAAACATTGTCATATATCATACTCCCGTGCTTCTGGAAGGTTGGGGACGGTTTTGTCGGTTTGATCCTCAATCAAGTTGAAGGATGCAATCTTCTCTTGAAGTGTCTTCCCTTTGATGTTTTGGCGTTTGAGAGCTTGCGCCAATCCTCTTTCATTACACATCAAAACAACCCGTTTTTGCGCCCGCGTGATTGCAGTATAGAGCCATTCACGCGACAACATTCTGGAATTGGAAGAATGCATCGAAATCAAAACTGTGGGATATTCGCCGCCTTGTGATTTGTGACACGTGAATGCATAGGCGTGCGTGATCTTGCTATAATCACCGCATGTTGAAAACTGCACCGTGCGACCGTCGGCAAACTGGACCGTCGCAACATGGCTTGCTTGGCGCTGGTCCATTTCATCCTTTTCGGCCTTGTCGTTCTTTTCGGCTTCTTGTTCGGTGCGTTGCAATGCTTGTGCGATTGCGTGTTTGTCCAATGACACACTCGTCAAATCAACATGCACTCGCTCAAATTTACCACGGTCCTCATTATAGCGCCCGTTGAAATTGATTTCCGTTATGATCCCGACCATACCATTTGTGAGCATGCGGGGCCGATCATTGGCAAGCAACATCACCTTATCCCCAACTGCAAAATGGTGTTGCGTGCGGGCGGCGTCAATCAGCACTCGTTTGTTGATTGTCACCCCGTCAACTTGTTTTTCGGGATTGAAAAATGGAACAAGTTGCTCGTTGATATAGAGTTGACCGAGGATTGATTTGTTTTGTGGCACAATCAGTCCATCGGCAAAGGGATCAAACTGTTTCTTCGCCGTCATCCATTTCACAACTTTGATTGTTGTGTCAAACGCGCCAAGTGATCCATCCCCGAGATTAACAATGTCGAAAACGTTCTCAACCTTCTCGGGATATAGGCCGTTGAGAACCTTGTGTGCGTTTTTAACAATCACGCCAGCGTTGCGATGAATGTGTTGCAATTCATAGGTCGGCCACTTATTCATGGCATAACCTAACACACTTCGGCCCATAACAGGGGGAAGCTGGTTGATATCACCAATGATGAAAACGCGGGCGTCATCGCGCATTGCGTCCCGCAAATAGTTCCACAAATCAATCGGAACCATGCTCCCCTCGTCAATGATGTAAACACGATAGGGGAGTTTATTGGCGGCATCGAAACGTGGAACCCATTTCACTTTGTTCACATGCTTGCCAAGTTTCTTGTCAAAAACCGTATAGGTTTCTGGATGAAAACCCAAGGTGCCATGAATAGTATCGCACAAGGGATGATATTCTTTATCAAGGGCGCGTTTGAGTTGCTGAACCGCACGCCCCGTGAATGCACAAAACGCCATCGCAATGTTGTATTTGCGGTCCTTGTCGGCGATTTCCTTCCCGGCATCATTCAAATCAATTATCGGGGTTGTTTCTTCGAGCTTGCGCACAAGCAAATTGGTGAGAAGGGTTTTGCCCGTTCCGGCCGCACCGATCAAGCAACCGAATTGCTGTTTCGACAATCCTTCAAGGGCGCGTTTTTGGCTTTCGTCAAGTTCCAAATCTTCCGGGATACCAGTCACGCGAAGGGTTTTTGCGTGTTCTTCGGCAACCCGTTGTGCCTTTTGGTGTTCCTCAATTGCTTTGTCGGGAAATGTGGGAACGGTAACCTTGAGGGTTTTTGGGGTGACGGGTTGGGCCTTTTGTTCCTGACCAGCAATGACTTGATCCCGGTCGGGAATTTTGTCAATGTCCTTCGCAAGCAATGCCTTAATTCGGGCGGCCTTTTCTTCGGCCGTCATTGTTGTTGAAAGCATGCCAATTTTGTCGGCTTGCTTTTGGGCCGTTTCCAGTTTGCGTTTGCGCAACCCGGTCCCGTATAAAATGGTACGTTTGCCGCCCTTGGTTTGAGAAGCTTTCTTGCCTTTCTCGATAAAGTCAGCAAACTTTGCCATTGCAATTACTCCCCGTTTTGCTTTGATGTTTTGGTGCTCTTGGCGACGAATTGTGCGGCAAATGATTTCGGAGATTGTGCAATCCCGCTTGCTTTGAGATTGACATTTTTCGGCCGCACCTTGCCGTCTACCACAATCCCGTCGGGCGTGAACCATGGTTTCTTTGGTGGCTTCTGGGGATCAATCCCGGTATAGGTTGTTCGATTGTCGGACATTTCCGTGATCTTCAGTCCAGCCGCCCGCAATAAACGCACAATTGATTGTGTTGACGTGTCAATGTTCTTTTCATTCTGTGCTCGGAATTGTCCCGGACCCTTGACTTTCTGGACTGCATCATGAATATCTGAGAACTTGTAAACAGGCTTGACGCCCGCGTTTTTGTTGAGTATGCGGCCCATTGCCCGTTTGATTTCGACTTCCACAAATTTGTGAAAGGCGGTCGCACGAATGATGTCAGTTAAATCTTTCCATGGGAGTTTTGCCGCGTAGGGGTCCACTTGCAACAAAAACAACCAGCCCGTGTTGCATTGGATTACGTTTCTTAACGGAACCGTACGCAAGTATGCATACAGGCGAATTTTCTGTTTGAACCATTTGATTTGATCTTCAATTCGCTTGAAGCCGTTTTTGTATGCCGGGTTGTTGCGCCGGATTGCAATGTCGGCGGCGTATACAAAATAGCCAAGGGGATCAAGCTTGATTAGTTTGTCGAGTGTTTGTCCGTCGGTGCGGAGCCATGCCGGGTGAATGTCCCGACTAAAGAGAAAGTCGAAAAGCTCGGCCATGTTGTCCAACCCATTAACTCGGATTGCCATTTTGACCGTTTCGGGATCACGTCGGTCAATTGGTTGTCCCGTTTTGTAGCAATATCTCATAAGGGGATCAATTTCAAACTTTTCCAAAAACTCCGAGAGACTGATATCTTCAGCGAAGTCCTTCGCACTCTCAATCTCAGCAATTCGTGCGAGTGTTTCATCACTTTCAGGATCAAATCGCTCGTCTATGAGCGCCACAATCTTTTGTTTTTGCCCTTGAGCGAGTGCAAGGAGTGTTTCTTTGTTGAAGAGATTGTTGTTGCTGGTCATGGTGATTTCCCCACATTTTGTTTGCTTGTTGTGTTTGTTGTTGTGTTGCACTATGAAAAGTGACAAAAGAATTGGCAAAAGCTACATGCCAAAAGTTGGGTCCAGGAATTAGTGGACCGGGGGGAAATTGATCATGCACGCAATTGCTTGAATTGCCAATTGTTGCGAAGGTCTTGTGCCAATTTCTTTGTGTCCTTGGGCAATCGAACCCGTTGAAAATAGTGTTGTTGGCATTTGCGGCAAGAAAATACTGCCATGCCGCTTACAACATCACTTTTCCGAATACGATAGTATGTTCCGTGTTTGGTGAGAGTTTTTCCACAACATTCTCGTTTCATCGCTGTTCCCCTTTTGCTTCTTTTGCTGTTTTGCACCCCACTAGGTATCAATTCCCATCTAGCAATCAATACCTATCTACCACATTCACCTTACACACTACCAGCACTCGGCGATGTTGTCAAGCGCTGTTTTCAAAACCCTAAAATTTCCTAACAAATTTCCTAACATTCGCGAAATGACGTGTCCCCCCGTGTTAGCAATTCCTAACATGGTAAATTTCACCCTCAAACAAAAGATAAACCGTGCGTGCACCAAAACCATCTATATCTGTATGAGCGTGATTTTAGGAGGCCCCCTTGCAAAATTTTTAAGAATTTTTTCCTATACCCCCTATAAGAGGGGTTTTTGCCGTGGACCCCATAAAAACCCAAATCATATGGGGTGCAAGATAAAACACAAAAGGGCATGAAATTTACCACGTTAGCAATTCCTAACACCGTGGTCGAGGGGTTGAGGCAAATGTTATGAAACTTGTTATGAAATCTCGCCCCTCCCCACACACTTCCAATCGCGCCCTCAATTCAATTCCCCTTCCACGAAAAAACCCTTGACACCAAATCTCAACCCCTCCGCCCGCCACGTCAACCCGCCCACAAAAACCCCTTGACGCCCCAAATTTTGGTTGACGCGCACCCCAAAAACCCCTATATTAAGAAGCATCGGGGCCGCACCGGCCCACACTTGAAGTCGCAACCCCAATTCGGGAGCATGAAAATGGAAACCACATACCAGACTGATTTGCCACAAACCACGCCACAATCGGCACCGCCGGCACCGGCCGACACGGAACCCGTCGAAGCGGCCGAACCGACCGAACCCGACACGGAAGGCGGGGAAATCGCACTCGACGAAATCAACGAACTCGGCGACGCGATCAAACGCTATTTTCCCGATACGCCGGACCAGCTGGCGATCGCCGGCCAACTCCTCGCGCGGTACCGCGAAGTCCTGCCCTCCGATGCGTTGCGTCTCAATTTCGACGTTGACGCTGATTTCCCCGAAGGATACGGCATCATCACCTTTCCGGTTGGGGAGATCATAAAGGGCGTCGGGCGCGTCGCGAAGTCCGTGGTTTTCGCGGCCGTCCCTACCCTCAACTCGGTCCTGGCGCATGAGGCCGGCCGACAGTTTGTCGAGAAGGCCGTGCTCGAAGCGTTTTCGGCGAAACTGAAGTCCGCCGTTGACGACGGATCGGCCCAGGAACCGCCGTTCACCTTGGAGCAATTCCTGAAGCGGAGGCCGAAAGCCGAAACGCTGGCGACGTTCAAGGAAATCGCGGGACAATTCGTCTCCGCGTTGAAGGCCATGGGTCTCAAGAGAATGAACGCCGGCACCCTCCGCCAAATTTTGTCCAGTACCGCGTATGCGAAGCAGCATTATCCGAAAATTTCGCAAGACGATTGGGTGATGCTGCTCGGCGCGATGAAAGAGGTCGCCAAGTCGAAGGGACTGCCCGTCGCCATTTTCGACAAATGGCTTGCCGACCGGGACAAGGCCCAAGTCGAAGCCGATGTCGAGGGGCTCGATTTCGACACACTCACGGAAGCCCTTTCCGGCACCGAAGCGGCCGCGTAGATCGCCAGCCCTTCCACACTCACACTCACACACTCAATCCCCGTCCTTTGTGGCGGGGAATTTTTTTTTGCCCTTTTCGCTCTTCGCCTTTTCGCCTTTTCCCTTCCCCACACATGTGTGCGCGTGTGTGCGCGTGTGTGTGTGCGTGCGCGTTCTGTTTGGTGTCGCACACAACGAAAAAAAATTCATGCAAGCGCAAAAAATGTGTTGACATGCACGAAAATTCATGATCCAATATCCTCACACTCTCGAATTGAAAAGGACCAGCATCATGACGAAATCGAAATCTCTCTCCAGCACATGCGCCCCAGTATATGTCCAAACCTACAGCGATCCGTCTCGTGCTCAGGACAAGTTCTCGTTGCCCGACATTGAAATCTTCCTGGTCACCATGAGCGATGCCCGGCCGTTTGTCGAAAGTCTCGATCCTGAAATGATCGGCGATGTCCATGATGCGTGTCTCGCCGACTATGTGGGCTGGTATTGGTGGATCTGCTTGCCCGGATGCTTGCCCGATAGTCAACCAATGGGTCCGTTTCAATCGTTCGACGAGGCCATGTCAGACATGGAGGAAACGTTCTGGTATTGGGCGCGCGACGAGGATGGCAAACTGTAGATCGCACAATTTCTTGTTGACGCACGCATGAAAGTGTGATCCAATCAGAATGCAATCCAATCCAATCCATGAAAGGATCAAGTGATGTCTGAAAAGATCAAGTTTCGCGTCAAGTCGTACAGCGCGGCCGGACTGGTCTATGACATGTACGAGCGCGAAGTTCCGGCGCGCGTTTCTCGTGCGCGATTGGCTGGACTGGTCGGCTGGTTTATCGGCGAAGCAATGGTCGCCGATCCGCGCACCAATCACGTCACGGTTGACATCGCGTTTCCTGCTGAGATGCGCAATCTGCGCCCACACCATTTCCAGGACTGACACCTAGAACTCGAACAATTCCAAACTGAATTGAGGGGGGAGTGTATCCCCCCATTTTTTGTGGCCAGCCGCGCGGTATAAATAAGGTTCCAACACAATATAAATAATATCAATTCGCCCCCAAGCACGCAATTGCACGAAGTGTACCCGTGCGCAAGCACGGAAAACACCTTGTTGTGTTTGGTGTGCGCAAGCGCAAGCGCAATCGGTGTGCAGAAAATGCAGTTGCAGTTGAGGGGCCAAATTTCAAAACGACTTTCACGCACCTCCAACAAAATTGCGATTTCTGCAAAAAATTTTCAAAATTCAAAAATCTCAAAAATAAAAATTTCAAAAAATTTCAAAAATTAATAAAAGTTTATTTGGTGGAAAATTTCATAAGAAATTTCATTGCACTCTATTGACGCAAAGATAAAAACTTTGTACAATTTATATTATGGACAGCAACCAGGCACTCACCGGCGCCGACATCGCACTCTATAAGAAGATTGCGCGCCTTATGTTGTGCGATGTTGAACAGGCAAAGATTGGGGAGATTGTGGGATTGACACAACCGCGCATCTCTCAAATCAAGTCTGATCCGCGCTTTCAGGCAATTTTTGCTGAGTGTGCTGCTGAGTCCGAGAAGGATGAGAATATTTACAACAAGGGTTGGGACGCGATTGAAGAACTTGGGATGGCCAAGGTTATTGATCGTTTGCGCTATACTCATGATCCAGAGTTTGCATTGAAAGCTGCGACCTTGGCAAACAAAGCAAATCGACGGGGACTGAATGGGAACGCTCCGGTTATTTCGGCAGTGGATGCTGGTGCACGGGTTATTGTGCAGCTCAATCAAACCTTCGTTGAGAGGGTGCAGGAAATGGATGTTTCCAAAGATGCCATTCCTGTAGGTGCCACGGTTAAGAAGCAATCTGATATGTTGGAGCCGGCTCGGGTTGAGAAGTTGTTGGCGCAAGCTGGGCCGGCTCCAACGCGCAAAGCCGATAGAACCACGATTGACCTCAAAAACATTCGGGATTATCTCGTGGAGGATAAGTGACATTCAACGTCGCACAGAATGAAACACTTACCCCGGTGAACATGTCGCGCCGGGAACTTGAATATGCGCTCGAACACAACACGGAGTTTTTTATTGAGTTCAATCTTGGGGACGAACTCACCTATCCCGTGCCGCATTTTCACAAGGTGAGTTTCAGTCTGCTCATTAGTTCATCTGTGGCACGGGTTGCACTCGCACTCCCACGTGGCCATGCAAAAACCACACTCGCAAAATTGGCGTGTTTGTGGTATTTTCT
>Ga0256830_1002952_pt1 | contig 10856 bp, 4 predicted proteins | sample 128326metaG_FD_190537 | JGI IMG/M metagenome (GOLD analysis project Ga0256830, IMG submission 190537) | Hydrothermal vent microbial communities from Lau Basin, Pacific Ocean - 128-326 | ecosystem: Environmental > Aquatic > Marine > Hydrothermal vents | place: Pacific Ocean: Lau Basin | collected...
AACGCGGAGTTGGGCTTCTTCGGCGTCGTGGTATAGACACGGGTGCAGACACCGCGCTTCTGCGGGCAGGCCTCCAGGGCCGGCACCTTGCTCTTCTCGATTTTGCGCTTGCGGGGCTTGCGCACCAATTGGTTGATTGTCGCCATCAGTCTGTGTCTCCCGGGGCTCCCGGATGTGCTCTTGATGCACTAAAAAAACCGAGTACCCAACCCCCTCCAAACAGGCCAATCTGCGGCTGGGAGCAAGGATTACTCAGGTTAATGACAGGGCCGGTAAGGCCGAGTGTTCAAAAAAGAAATGACAGGCCGGCGAGGGGCCGGCCTGTCAGAGAGCGCGCATTCTATGCCTGTGGATGCCGCCTGTCAATATGGCTCCACTTTTTTTTGGCGCTTTCCGGCGTAACGGGCACCGTCGGCCCCGGATCAGATGTCCGAGGTGTTCAGCGCCTGCTTGATGGCCTCTTCCACCTCTTCCGCCGCCATCTCCACCTTGGCGCTTTCCGTCTCCGCCAGCAGCTCCTCCTCGCGGCGGCGGCGGCGCTCCTCGTGGGAGGCCAGGCCGGTCCCGGCGGGAATCAGGCGGCCGACGATCACATTTTCCTTCAGGCCCTGCAGATTGTCGCTCAGGCCGCGTACGGCCGCCTCGGTAAGCACCCGGGTGGTTTCCTGGAAGGAGGCCGCGGAGATGAAGGATTCCGTCGCCAGAGAGGCCTTGGTGATGCCCAGCAACAGGGGCTCAAAGGTTGCCGGCTGCTTGCCTTCCGCCAATATGGCCTCGTTGATATCCGCCACCTTGGTGCGCTCCACCTGCTCGCCGCGCAGGAGGCGGGTGTCGCCCGGATTGACGATCTCGACCTTGCGCAGCATCTGGCGAATGATCACCTCGATATGCTTGTCGTTGATCTTTACGCCCTGCAGGCGGTAGACGTCCTGGATCTCCTTGACCAGGTACTCGGCCATCAGGGTGACGCCCCGCAGGCGCAGGATGTCATGGGGGTTCAGCTCGCCTTCCGCGATCACCTCGCCTTTTTCCACATGCTCGCCTTCGAACACGTTCACATGGCGCCACTTGGGGATCAACTCTTCCACCGTTTCCCCATCCTGGGTGGTGATGACCAGGCGCTGCTTGCCCTTGGTGTCCTTGCCGAAACCGATGGTGCCGGTGGCCTCCGCCAGGATGGCCGGGTCCTTGGGCTTGCGGGCCTCGAACAGGTCCGCCACCCGGGGCAGACCGCCGGTGATGTCGCGGGTCTTGCTCGACTCCTGGGGAATGCGGGCCAGCACGTCGCCCACGCCTACATGGGCCCCGTCCGTGACGCTGACGATGGCGGCCGCCGGCAGAAAATAATGGGCCGGGATCTGGGTGCCGGCAAGGCACAGGTCTTCCCCGTTCTCGTCCACCAGCTTCACCATGGGCCGCAGGTCCTTGCCGGCGGCCGGCCGCTGCTTGGGATCGATGACCACCAGGGAGGAAAGGCCGGTGACTTCATCCACCTGGCTCTGCACCGTGACGCCGTCGACGAAGTCATCGAACTTGAGGATACCCGCCACCTCGGTGATCACCGGGTGGGTGTGGGGATCCCAGCTGGCCACCATCTGGCCGCCGTCCACGCTGTCGCCGTCGCGCACCATCAGGGTGGCGCCATAGGGCACCTTGTAGCGCTCGCGCTCGCGGCCCACCTCGTCCACCACCGTTATTTCGCCCGAGCGTGAAACCGCGACCAGGTTGCCGCTCTTGTGTTTCACGGTCTTGATATTGTGCAGGCGCACGGCGCCCTTGGCCTTCACCTCGATGCTGTTGACCGCCGCCGAACGGGAGGCGGCGCCGCCGATGTGGAAGGTGCGCATGGTCAACTGGGTGCCGGGTTCGCCGATGGATTGGGCGGCGATGACGCCCACGGCCTCACCGATATTGACCGCATGGCCGCGGGCCAGATCGCGCCCGTAGCAGGCGCTGCATACCCCCACCCGGGAGTTGCAGGTGATGGCGGAGCGCACCAGCACCTGGTCCACGCCCATCTCCTCCAGCCGGTCCACCCATTTCTCATCCAGCAGGGTGCCCCGCTCACAGATCACCTCGTCCGTGCCCGGCCTGCAGATGTCGGCGCCGACCACCCGGCCGAGGATGCGCTCCCGCAGGGGCTCGACCACGTCGCCGCCCTCGATCAGGGGGGTCATCATCAGGCCTTCTTCGGTGCCGCAATCCTGCTCCAGCACCACCATGTCCTGGGCCACGTCCACCAGGCGCCGGGTCAGATAACCGGAGTTCGCCGTCTTCAGCGCCGTGTCCGCCAGGCCCTTGCGCGCGCCATGGGTGGAGATGAAATACTGGAGCACGTCCAGCCCCTCGCGGAAGTTGGCGGTGATGGGGGTCTCGATAATGGAGCCGTCCGGCTTGGCCATGAGGCCGCGCATGCCGGCCAGCTGGCGGATCTGGGCCGCCGAGCCGCGGGCGCCGGAGTCGGCCATCATATAGATGGAGTTGAAGGAGTCCTGCTCCACCTCCTTGCCCTCGGAATCTGTCACCAGCTCCTTGCCGAGCTTGCTCATCATGGCCTTGGCCACCTGGTCGTTGGTGTGGGACCAGATATCCACCACCTTGTTGTAGCGCTCGCCGTTGGTCACCAGGCCCGAGGCATACTGGTTTTCGATCTCCTTCACCTCCTGCTCGGCGGCCGCCAGGATGCTGCTCTTCTCCTCCGGCACGATCATGTCATTAACGCCGATGGAGACGCCGGCCCGGGTGGCGAAGCGAAAGCCGGTATACATGAGCTGGTCGGCGAAGATCACCGTCTCCTTCAGGCCGACCTGGCGATAACAGGCATTCACCAAAGAAGAGATGTCCCGCTTGCCCAGGGTCTTGTTCACCAGGTCGAAGGAGAGGCCCTCGGGCAGGATCTCGGAGAGGATGGTGCGCCCCACCGTGGTGTCCACCCGGCGGACCTGCTCATGCAGCCGGCCCTCCTCGTCCGGTGTCTTTTCACGGATGCGGACCTTGATCCGGGCCTGCAGCTCCACCTGGCGGCCCTCATAGGCCCGGTGCACCTCGGCCACGTTGGAGAAGACCATGCCCTCGCCCCTGGCGTTCACCTTTTCCCGGGTCATGAAATAGAGCCCCAGCACCACGTCCTGGGAGGGCACGATGATGGGCTCGCCATTGGCCGGCGACAGGATGTTGTTGGTGGACATCATGAGGGTGCGGGCCTCAAGCTGCGCCTCCAGGGACAGGGGCACGTGTACCGCCATCTGGTCGCCGTCGAAGTCGGCGTTGAAGGCGGTGCAGACCAAAGGATGCAGCTGAATCGCCTTGCCTTCGACCAGCACCGGCTCAAAGGCCTGCACGCCCAGACGGTGCAGGGTGGGGGCGCGGTTGAGCATCACCGGGTGCTCCCGGATGACCTCTTCCAGGATGTCCCACACCTCGGCGCTGCCCCGCTCCACCAGCTTCTTGGCCGCCTTGATGGTGGTGGCCAGGCCGCGGAACTGGAGCTTGCTGAAGATGAAGGGCTTGAACAGCTCCAGGGCCATCTTCTTGGGCAGGCCGCACTGATGCAGCTTCAGGGTGGGGCCCACCACGATCACGGAGCGGCCGGAGTAGTCCACCCGCTTGCCCAGCAGGTTCTGGCGGAAACGGCCCTGCTTGCCCTTGATCATGTCGGCCAGGGACTTCAGCGGCCGCCGGTTGGTGCCGGTGATGGCCCGGCCCCGGCGCCCGTTGTCCAGCAGGGCGTCCGTGGACTCTTGCAGCATGCGCTTTTCGTTGCGCACGATGATGTCCGGGGCGTTGAGATCCAGCAGGCGCTTGAGGCGGTTGTTGCGGTTGATCACCCGGCGGTAGAGGTCGTTCAGATCGGAGGTGGCGAAGCGGCCGCCGTCCAGGGGCACCAGGGGGCGCAGCTCCGGCGGCAGCACCGGCAGCACCGTCATCACCATCCACTCGGGGCGGTTGCCGGATTCGTTCAGGGATTCGAGCAGCTTCAGGCGCTTGCTGAACTTCTTGATCTTGGTCTCGGAGTTGGTGGCGTCGATTTCCTCGCGCAGGCGGGCGATCTCCGCCGGCATGTCGATGGTGCGCAGCAGTTCATACACCGCCTCGGCCCCCATGCGGGCGTCGAACTCGTCGCCGTTCTCCTCGATGGCCTCCAGGTATTGCTCGTCGGTCAGCAACTGGCCCCGCTCCAGGGGGGTCATGCCCGGGTCCACCACCACGAAGGACTCGAAATAGAGCACCCGCTCGATTTCGCGCAGGGTCATGTCCAGCAGCAGGCCGATACGCGACGGCAGGGATTTGAGAAACCAGATGTGGGCCACCGGGCTGGCCAGCTGGATGTGGCCCATGCGCTCCCGGCGCACCTTGGCCAGGGTCACCTCGACGCCGCACTTTTCGCATACCACGCCCCGGTGCTTGAGGCGCTTGTACTTGCCGCACAGGCACTCGTAGTCGCTGACGGGGCCGAAGATCTTGGCGCAGAACAGGCCGTCCCGCTCCGGCTTGAAGGTGCGGTAGTTGATGGTCTCCGGCTTCTTGACCTCACCGTAGGACCAGGAGCGGATCATGTCGGGCGACGTCAGGCCGATCCGGATGGCGTCGAAATCCTCGGACTGGCCCTGCTGTTTGATAAGCTTCAGTAGATCTTTCAATTCTGTATCCCCTATAAAACCGTGAGGGGTGAGGGGTGAGGGGGTGAGGGGTGGGTGGGGCGTTTTCGGCCCTTCACCCCTCTCGCCTCTCTCCTTACCCGCCGAAGGCGCTTACTTCCGTTCCAGCTCGATATTGATGCCCAGCGAGCGGATCTCTTTGACCAGCACGTTGAACGACTCGGGCATTCCCGCCTCCATGCGGTGATCACCGTCCACAATGTTTTTGTACATGCGCGTGCGTCCGTTCACATCGTCTGACTTGACGGTCAGCATCTCCTGCAGGGTGTAGGCGGCGCCGTAGGCCTCCAGCGCCCACACCTCCATTTCGCCGAAGCGCTGGCCGCCGAACTGGGCCTTGCCCCCCAGCGGCTGCTGGGTGACCAGGCTGTAGGGCCCGGTGGAGCGGGCGTGCATCTTGTCATCCACCAGGTGGTTGAGCTTCAGCACATACATGTAGCCCACGGTGACCGGCCGGTCGAAGGCCTCGCCGGTGCGCCCGTCATACAGGGTGGTCTGGCCGTTGGTGGGCAGCCCGGCGAGTTCCAGCATGTGCTTGATCTCCTCCTCGCCGGCGCCGTCGAACACGGGGGTGGCCATGGGCACGCCGTCTTTGAGGTTGCCGGCCAGTTCCAGGATCTGGTCGTCGTCGAAGCTGGAGAGGTCCTCCTTCCTGCCGCTGGTGTTGTAGACCTTCTCCAGGAACTCTCGCAGTTCGGCCGCCTTGACCTGGTCTTCCAGCATCCTGCCGATGCGCTCGCCGAGGCCCTTGGCGGCCCAGCCGAGGTGGGTCTCCAGCACCTGGCCCACGTTCATGCGGGAGGGCACGCCCAGGGGGTTGAGCACGATGTCCACCGGCACCCCGTCCTCCGAATAGGGCATGTCCTCCACCGGCACGATGGTGGAGATGACGCCCTTGTTGCCATGACGCCCGGCCATTTTGTCGCCGGGCTGGATGCGGCGCTTCACGGCCATGTAGACCTTGACCATCTTGAGCACCCCCGGCGCCAGGTCGTCGCCGCTGGTGAGCTTGCGCTTTTTCTCCTCGAAACGCTGGCGGAACTCCTCGCGCTGGTGCCTGACCTGCTCGGAGATGGCCTCCAGTTGCACGGCCGCCGTTTCGTTGCGCAGGCGGATCTCCAGCCACTGATCCCGCTCCAGCCCGGCCAGGTAGGACTTGGTGACCTTGGCCCCGGCGCCCAGCCCCTTGGGACCGCCGTCCGCCACCTTGCCCAGCAGCATTTTCTCCACCCGCTGGAAGGTGTCGTCCTCCATGATGCGCAACTGGTCGTTCAGGTCCTTGCGCACCTGGTCCAGCTCCATCTCCTCGATCTGCAGGGCGCGGGCGTCCTTCTCCACCCCGTCGCGGGTAAAGACCTGCACGTCGATGACGGTGCCGGCCATGCCGGAGGGGACCCGCAGGGAGGTGTCCTTCACGTCCGCGGCCTTCTCGCCGAAGATGGCGCGCAGCAGCTTCTCTTCCGGGGTGAGCTGGGTCTCGCCCTTGGGGGTCACCTTGCCCACCAGGATGTCGCCCTCCTTCACCTCGGCGCCGACATAGACGATGCCGGACTCGTCCAGCTTGGCCAGGGCCGCCTCGCCCACGTTGGGGATGTCGCCGGAGATCTCCTCCGAGCCCAGCTTGGTGTCCCGGGCCATGCAGGTCAGCTCTTCGATGTGGATGGTGGTGAAGCGGTCTTCCTCCACCACCCGCTCGGAGATGAGGATGGAGTCCTCGAAGTTGTAGCCGTTCCAGGGCATGAAGGCGATACGCAGGTTCTGGCCCAGGGCCAGTTCCCCCATGTCGGTGGACGGGCCGTCGGCCAGAACATCCCCGCGGCCGATCAGGTCACCCGGCTTGACCAGGGGGCGCTGATTGATGCAGGTATTCTGGTTCGAGCGGGTGTACTTGGTCAGGTTGTAGATGTCCACGCCGGACTCTCCCGCCTCGGTCTCCTCGTCGTGCACGCGCACCACGATGCGGGCGGCGTCCACGGAATCCACCACGCCGCCGCGGGAGGCCACCACGGTCACGCCCGAGTCGATGGCCACGGTGCGCTCCATGCCGGTGCCCACCAGGGGCTTGTCGGCGCGCAGCGTCGGCACCGCCTGGCGCTGCATGTTGGAGCCCATCAGCGCCCGGTTGGCGTCGTCGTGCTCCAGGAAGGGAATCAGGGAGGCCGCCACCGATACGATCTGCTTGGGCGAGACGTCCATGTATTCGATCTTGTCCGGCGAGGAGAGGGTGAATTCGTTCTGATGCCGGCAGGAGACCAGTTCATCCACCAGCCGGCCTTCTTCGTCCAGGGTGGAGTTGGCCTGGGCGATGACGAAGCGTCCCTCCTCAATGGCGGAAAGGTAGTCCACCTGGTCCGTCACCTTGCCGTCCACGACGCGGCGGTAAGGGGTCTCCAGAAAGCCGTAGTCGTTGGTGCGGGCGTACACGGAAAGGGAATTGATCAGGCCGATGTTCGGCCCTTCCGGGGTCTCGATGGGGCAGACCCGCCCGTAGTGGGTGGGATGGACGTCGCGCACCTCGAAGCCCGCGCGCTCGCGGGCCAGCCCGCCGGGGCCCAGGGCCGAGACGCGGCGCTTGTGGGTCATGCCCGACAGGGGGTTGTTCTGGTCCATGAACTGGGACAGCTGGCTGGAGCCGAAGAACTCCTTGATGGCCGCGGACACCGGCTTGGCGTTGATCAGCTCCTGGGGCATGAGGCCCTCGGACTCGGCCAGGGTCAGCCGCTCCCGCACGGCGCGCTCCACCCGTACCAGGCCGACCCGGAACTGGTTCTCCGCCATCTCGCCCACGCAGCGGATGCGGCGGTTGCCCAGGTGGTCGATATCGTCCACGGTGCCATGGCCGTTGCGGATGTTGATCAGCTCCTTGAGCACATCGGTGATGTCCTCCCGGGAGAGGATGCCTTCGCCATCGTCCTTGTCCTCGCGGCCCAGCCGGCGGTTGAACTTCATGCGGCCGACGGCGGACAGGTCATAGCGGTCGGGGCTGAAGAACAGGTTCTTGAACAGGTTCTCCGCGGCGTCCTTGGTGGGCGGCTCGCCGGGGCGCATCATGCGGTAGATTTCGACCTGGGCCTCCAGCTTGCTGGTGGTGGCGTCGATGCGCAGGGTGCTGGAGATGAATGCGCCGCGGTCCAGGTCATTGGTGAACAGGGTCTCGATCTTCTTGATGCCCTTGCTGGTCAACAGCTCCAGCAGTTCCTCGGTGATTTCGTCGTTGGCGGCGGCCAGCAGCTCGCCGGTCTCGGTATCGACGATGTTGCGGGCCAGCACCTTTCCGTAAAGGTAGTCCTGGGGCACGTCCAGGCTCTTGATTCCCGCCTTTTCCAGGGCCCTGATGTGGCGCTGGGTGATGCGGCGTCCCGCCTCGATGACCACCTCACCCTTGGCGACGATATCGAAACTCATCATTTCGCCGCGCAGGCGCTCCGGCACCAGCACCAGCTTCACCCCGTTCTTGTTGAGGCGGAAGGTGTCGGTCTCGAAGAACATGTCGAGGATTTCTTCGGTCTCATAACCCAGGGCGCGCAACAGGACGGTGGCCGGCAGCTTGCGGCGCCGGTCGATACGCACGAAGACGCAGTCCTTGGGATCGAACTCGAAGTCCAGCCAGGAGCCCCGGTAAGGAATCACCCGGGCGGAAAACAGCAGTTTGCCCGAGGAGTGGGTCTTGCCCTTGTCATGGTCGAAAAAGACGCCGGGGGAGCGGTGCAGCTGGGAGACGATCACCCGCTCGGTGCCGTTGATGACGAAGGTGCCGGTGTCCGTCATGAGCGGCAGCTCGCCCATGTAGACCTCCTGCTCCCGGATATCCTTCACCACCTTGGATCCGGCCGGGGCGTCCTTGTCATAGATCACCAGGCGGGCCAGCACCCGCAGCGGCGCCGCATAGGTCGTGCCGCGCAGCTGGCACTCGCGCACATCGAAGACGGGCTCGCCAAGACGGTAGCTGACATATTCCAGCACCGCGTTCCCGGAATAGCTGCTGATCGGAAACACCGACTTGAATGCCGCATGCAGGCCGATATCCGCCCGCTCTTCAGCCGGCACACCATCCTGCAAGAAACAACGGTAGGAATCGATCTGCGTCGCCAAAAGAAAGGGCGTATCCAGGATGACTGGCTGTTTGCCAAAATCCTTGCGGATGCGCTTTTTCTCGGTGAAAGAATAGGCCATGTTGCCGTCCCTCGGATTCAAAAGACTTCTAGTGGGTTCAAAACCGGTACGCACCTGGAGGCCGCGCCGGGGGTGACGATCAAGCCGTCGGACTTTGCATCGTCACAAACGGGAAAAGGCCGGCGGCGAAACGCCACCAGCCCCAACCCGTTATGGGTTTGCAGTCGCCCAAGATCAGGGTTACTTGATCTCGACTGAGGCGCCTGCTTCTTCCAGCTGCTTCTTGATCTCTTCGGCTTCGTCCTTGGAAATACCTTCCTTCAAAGTGGCCGGCGCACCCTCCACGGTCTCCTTGGCTTCTTTCAAGCCCAGACCGGTGATGGCACGAACCGCCTTGATGACGGCCACCTTGTTGGAACCAAAGCCGGCAAGTACAACGTCAAACTCCGTTTTCTCTTCGGCGGCTGCGGCGCCGGCCTCACCGGCGGCAGCCGGTGCGGCGGCCACGGCAGCAGCGGCGGAAACGCCGAATTTCTCTTCCATGGCGGAGATCAGGTCGACGACCTCCACTACAGTCATGTTGGAAATAGCCTCGAGAATATCATCTTTGGATACGGCCATTGTTAACTCCTGGATCTAAATGTTTTAAATAAGTCAGTGGAAAGACGGGGCCGGTCAGGCCGCCTCTTTCGCATCGCGTATGGCCGCAACAGTACGAACCAACTTGCCGGGCACCTCGTTGATGGTGCGGGCCAGCTTCTCTACCGGAGCCTTCATGACCGCCATCAGCAGACTGACGGCCTGATCGTAAGTCGGCATCTTCGCCAGGGTCTCGATATCGGACGGCTCCAGCAGCTTGCCGCCGATCGACACCAGTCTTACAACCAGCTTGTCGTGCTCTTTCGAGAACTCGTTGATTACGCGAGCCGCCGCCCCCGGATCCTCCTGCGAAAAAGCCAGCACCAGCGGACCGGTGAGGCCTTCCTGCATACAGGCAAAATCCGTCTCCTCGATTGCCCGTCGGGCCAAGGTGTTCTTGACCACGCGAAGATAGACGCCGGCCTTGCGCGCCTCGACGCGCAACCGGGTCATGTCCTCGACGGTCAGACCACGATATTCCGCAGCAATCGCTGAATGAGCGGTGGCCGCCACTTCTGCGACCTCGGCGACGATAGCCTCCTTCTGTGCACGATTGAGTGCCATGTTGTCGTCACCTCTCTTAAGTCCGGGCGGGTAACCCCGCCCTGGTTGACACCACTGAACATTCCGGGGAATGCTCTGTTAACAACGGCGCCGTCACCAGGAAAACCCTGATTCGGGAACACCGCCTGCGCAGGCCGATACTGCCATTAAGCGCCAGGGGCGCGCCTGCGGTCTTTGACGGCAACCGGCCAGAAAACCGGCGCCCCGCAAAGTCGGTAAACCACCGCCCCGCAATCCCAGGCAGGGGATGCGGGAGGGGGATAAAAACAGGTCAAACGGCCAGGGAGCTCTGATCCAGCGCCAGCCCCGGGCCCATGGTGCTGGAGACCGTAATCTTTTGGATATAAACACCCTTGGCGCTGCTGGGCTTAGCCTTTTTCAGGTCCGCCAGCAATGCCTCAAGATTCTCGCGCAGCGCGCCGACCTCAAAGTCCACCTTGCCGATAGGGCAATGGACGATGCCGCCCTTATCGGTACGGTAGCGCACCTGGCCGGCCTTGGCGTTCTTTACCGCCTCGGCCACGTTAGGGGTCACGGTACCGACCTTGGGGTTCGGCATCAGGCCGCGCGGCCCCAGGATCTGGCCCAACTGGCCCACGACGCGCATGGCGTCCGGGGAGGCAATAACGACGTCGAAATCCATCTTGCCGGCCTTCACCTCGGCGGCCAGATCATCCATGCCGACGATATCCGCGCCCGCCTCCTTGGCCGCATCGGCATTCGGGCCCTGGGTGAAAACCGCCACCCGCACGGTCTTGCCGGTGCCATTGGGCAATACGGTGGAGCCACGCACCACCTGGTCGGACTTACGCGGATCGACCCCGAGGTTTACGCTGACATCGACCGACTCTTTGAACTTGGCGCCGGGCAGGTCCTTGAGCA
>Ga0256830_1002953_pt1 | contig 10855 bp, 9 predicted proteins | sample 128326metaG_FD_190537 | JGI IMG/M metagenome (GOLD analysis project Ga0256830, IMG submission 190537) | Hydrothermal vent microbial communities from Lau Basin, Pacific Ocean - 128-326 | ecosystem: Environmental > Aquatic > Marine > Hydrothermal vents | place: Pacific Ocean: Lau Basin | collected...
ATTGAAGTCTCCGCCTTAGTCGAAGGAGGGGAAGTGATTGAACCTCTGGAAGAGCGCATTTTGGGAAGACTCGCGGCTGGAGATATTCTCGATCCGTTAACGAACGAGGTGGTGGTGAAAGCCAATCAGGAGCTGGATGAGTTTCATGTGAAGGCGGTAGTCGAAGCCGGCATCGACCATGTGAAAATCCGGTCCGTGTTGACTTGTCAGTCTCGCTGGGGTGTCTGCGTGAGATGTTATGGCCGGGATTTGGCGCGTGGGCGGTTAGTGGAAAAGGGTGAGCCTGTTGGGGTCATTGCCGCGCAATCGATCGGTGAGCCTGGCACGCAGTTGACGATGAGGACCTTCCATATCGGCGGGACGGCCAGTAAGGTCGTGGAGCAAAGCGTGTTGGAGTCACGGCATGATGGCGTCTTGAAGTATTTGAGCTTCGATGCCAAGAAGAATGCCGATTTTCATAACAAACACATGGCCGTGAAAAATAAACAGGGCGAATGGGTGGTGATGAACCGGAACGCCAAGATTGCGGTGTACGACGATTCCGGTCGCGAGCGCGAGAAATATCCGGTCATGTACGGCGCGAAAATCAAAGTCAAGGATGGCGATCGTGTTACCGTTGGACAAAAACTCGTGGAATGGGATCCCTATTCGCTTACGATCCTGACCGAGGTTGGTGGAAAAGTCGCCTATGGGGATATCACCGAAGGCGTCACGATGAAGGAAGAGGTCGATGAAATCACCGGATTGTCGCGGAAAGTGGTCATCGAGCAAGCCGGAACGAACCTTCGGCCCCGGATTTCCATTAAAGATGATTCCGGAAAAACAGCCAAGCTGCCTTCGTCGGGGTCTCAAGCTCGGTATCTCCTGCCGGTCGGAGCCCATATCTTCGTCGAAAAAGGGGCAATCGTGCATCCGGGAGATGTGCTGGCCAAGATTCCACGAGAAACCACCAAGACCAAGGATATTACGGGGGGGTTGCCTCGCGTTGCCGAACTGTTCGAAGCCAGAAAACCAAAAGAACAAGCCGTGATCAGTGAAATCGATGGCGAAGTGTCCTTTGGCGGGTTTGTCAAGGGGCTGCGGAAGGTCACCGTGGACAATAAGATGGGGGATGTCAAGGAATATTTCATTCCCCGCGGGAAGCATGTGAATGTGCATGAGGGCGATTGGGTTCGAGCAGGTGAGCCCTTGATGGATGGTTCGGCCAATCCCCATGACATTCTGAATGTGTTGGGGCCGCGAGAATTGCAACGCTATTTGGTCAACCAGGTTCAAGAGGTGTATCGCTTGCAGGGCGTGTCGATTAACGACAAGCACATCGAAATCATTGCACGCCAAATGCTGAAGAAGATCAGAATCGAAGATCCCGGCGATACGAATTTTTTGCCGGGAGCTCAGGTTGGGAGATTCGCGTTCATGGATGAAAACCAAAGAGTGTTGGCGGAAGGCGGTCAGCCTGCCATCGGGAAGCCCGTCTTGTTGGGTATTACCAAAGCCTCGCTGAGCACGGATAGCTTTATTTCTGGCGCGTCTTTCCAGGAGACCACCAGAGTATTGACAGAGGCGGCGATCAACGGCCGTGTCGATGACCTTCGAGGCCTCAAGGAGAATGTGATTGTCGGACGCCTCATTCCCGCAGGGACGGGATTTGCGGTGTATCGGGAGACGTTTGTGCCGCAGCCGGACGAAGATGTTCTCGAGTCGGAATCCGCGCGAGAGTCGGAGTCGGTGCCTGTCGAAGGCGGGAAAGAGTTGCAAGCTCAAACGTCGTAAATATTACAAGAATATCGTGGTATTCTCTTGACACAATGTAGCAGGTTCATTACAATCCGTCGGTTGCCCGCCGCCTGTGTGTCAGATTTCAAAGAACACGTAAGCTGTTAAAAGCGAGGAACGTATGCCGACCGTCAACCAGTTGGTCAGAAAAGGGCGAACGCCCCCGAAGTTTAAAAGCAAAAGTCCGGCGCTGAATCGGTGTCCTCAAAGGCGTGGGGTGTGTTTGCGGGTGTATACGACCACACCCAAAAAGCCAAATTCCGCGTTACGGAAAGTCGCGAGAGTTCGTTTGACCACTGGTGTCGAGGTCACGACCTACATTCCGGGAATGGGGCACAATCTTCAAGAGCATTCCATCGTGCTTGTTCGAGGTGGGCGCGTAAAAGATTTGCCGGGGGTTCGCTATCATTTGGTTCGAGGGGCTTTGGATGCCGTTGGGGTGGCCAATCGAAAGAAGGGGCGATCCAAATATGGGGCCAAGAAACCCAAATAGTTCGTTCTTGTTCAGTTTGCGTCTTTACGGATAATTTTTAGGGAGTTCGTGTAACCATATGGCACGTGGACAGAGTGCAGGACATCGGGCGCCGCAGCCTGATGCCAGATTCCGTGACCCCTTGGTCGGGAAATTTATCAACATTCTTATGACCCGTGGGAAGAAAAATACGGCTCAGGCTGTTTGTTATGGGGCCTTGGATGTCGTTCAGTCAAAAACCGGAAGTGATCCGCTGAAGGTCTTTCATGCAGCCGTCGGTAATGTGAAGCCGATGGTTGAGGTGAAGTCCCGCCGCGTGGGGGGCGCCTCGTATCAGGTGCCAGTCGAAATTCGGCCTGTCCGCCAGATGGCGCTGGCGTTTCGTTGGATCAAGCAAAGCGCCCGCTCCCGGTCTGGTCGAAGCATGAAGGAAAAGCTTGCTGCCGAGTTGATGGATGCTGCCAACAGTGCCGGCGCCGCGGTCAAAAAGCGTGATGAAGTGCATCGAATGGCTGAGGCGAATCGGGCGTTTGCTCATTATCGTTGGTGAATTGAGGGATGGTGCTGTAGTTGGGCCCACCCTGTAATGCCCTAACGTTTTCCAGATTCGCGGAGGGAAATCGCGAGGGTAGGGGTGCCGCTATAGTACTGCTGTGTTTCGGGGAAGGGAAGAGACATTGGGTCGAGAATATCCATTAGAGCGTACTCGTAACATTGGCATCATGGCGCATATTGATGCCGGTAAGACGACGACGACTGAACGCATTTTGTTTTATACCGGGGTGTCTCATCGTATTGGTGAGGTGCATGAGGGCGCGGCGCAGATGGATTGGATGGAGCAAGAGCGTGAGCGTGGAATTACGATCACGTCGGCTGCCACGACCTGCTTTTGGAAAGATCATCGAATCAATATCATTGATACGCCAGGACATGTCGATTTTACCGTTGAGGTGGAACGATCGCTTCGCGTGTTGGATGGCGCGGTCGCCGTATTCGATTCGGTCCAAGGGGTGGAGCCGCAATCCGAGACCGTATGGCGTCAGGCGGACAAGTATCGGGTCCCGCGGATCGCCTTTTTAAATAAAATGGATCGGTTGGGTGCGGATTTCTTTCACAGTATTCGAACGATCATTGATCGATTGGGCGCCAATCCGGTCGCGGTTCAATTGCCCATTGGAAAGGAAATGGGCTTTCGAGGGATTATAGACTTGGTGTCCATGAAGGCGAATGTCTGGGATGATGAAGCCTTGGGCGCGAAGTTCGTTGAGGAGGATATCCCTTCCGAGTTGCTTCCCATGGCCGAGGAGTATCGAGAGAAATTGCTTGAGGCTGTGGCTGAGTTTGACGAAATCCTTCTCGAGCGATACCTGAATGGTGAGCCGCTCAAGGAGGATGAGATCAAGCGAGCCATTCGGGCCGGCACGAACCAATTGAAAATCACGCCGGTGTTGTGTGGGACGGCTTTTAAAAATAAAGGGGTTCAGCCTTTATTGGATGCCGTGATCGATTTCTTGCCTTCTCCTTTGGACGTCCCGGAGATTGAGGGTGTGGATCCCGAGACTGGCGCCGTGATGCATCGCAAGGCCAGTGATGAAGAGCCTTTCTCCGCGTTGGCTTTCAAGATCATGACAGATCCGTTTGCCGGACAGTTGACGTATTTCCGCGTCTATTCTGGGAGGTTGGACACGGGTTCGTATGTGTACAATGTGACGCAGGGAAAGCGTGAGCGCATCGGTCGTCTTCTGAAGATGCACGCCAACAAGCGTGAAGATATCGATGTTGTGTACGCTGGGGACATTGCCGCGGCCGTCGGCATGAAGGGCGCGAGGACGGGCGATACCTTGGCCGATGAAAAGCATCAGATTTTGTTGGAAGTGATCAAATTTCCCGATCCTGTAATTTCCATGGCCGTTGAGCCGAAGACCAAGCAGGATCTGGAGAAGCTGGGGTTTTCCTTGGAAAAGCTGTCGCAGGAGGATCCGTCTTTTCACGTTCGGAGTGATGAGGAAACCGGTCAGACGATTATTTCTGGGATGGGCGAGCTCCATTTGGAGATCATTGTGGATCGGTTGGTTCGGGAATTTAAGGTGCAGGCGAATGTTGGAAAGCCTGAGGTGGCATATCGTGAAACGATCCGGCGGAAAGGCGAAGCGGAAGGAAAATATATTAAGCAATCCGGTGGGCGGGGTCAGTATGGGCACGTGGTGTTGAGTGTCGAGCCGTCCGAGCCTGGTGTTGGGTTAGAGTTTGTCAATAAAATTGTGGGGGGCATAATCCCCAGGGAATATATTCCCGCTGTGGAAAAGGGCGTGAAGGAGCGAATGGAAGCCGGTGTTCTGGCTGGATATCCCATGCGAGATATTCGGGTGACGTTATTTGATGGTTCGTTTCACGAAGTCGATTCCAATGAAATGGCCTTCAAGATCGCAGGCTCTATGGCTTTTGAGGCTGCATGCAAGAAGGCGGATCCGGCTTTGCTTGAGCCGATTATGAAGGTCGAAGTATTGGTGCCTCAGGAATTTATGGGTGATGTGATCGGGGATTTGAATTCTCGAAGAGGGAAGGTCCGTGGGATGCAAACCCGCGCGGGTTCTCAGGCTATAGATGCCGCCGTTCCATTGAGCGAAATGTTTGGGTATTCCACGAGTCTTCGGTCAAAAACTCAGGGGCGGGCGACCTATTCCATGGAGTTTGAGCAATACGAAGTCGTACCCAAGCAAATTGCCGAGCAGATCATTGGCAAGCAGCGTGGTGAGTAAGAGTCGATTAGGTATGCATCATGATCGAAAGAGCGTGGCGGATAGAACGTTCTTTCGTGGGTGTTCCCTAGGAAGGGTCGCATTCGAAAAGGGAGGGGCAGATGGCGAAGGCGAAATTTGATCGGAAGAAGCCGCATTTGAATGTGGGGACGATCGGGCATGTGGACCATGGGAAGACGACCCTCACGTCGGCGTTGACGAAGGTGATGGGGGATAAAGGGATGGCGAACTATGTCTCCTATGATCAAGTGGCCAAGGCGAGCGAGTCGCAGGGGCGGCGGGATCCGACCAAGATTCTCACCATCGCGATCTCCCATGTGGAATATGAGAGCGAGAACCGGCACTACGCGCATGTGGACTGTCCGGGGCATGCGGACTATGTGAAGAACATGATTACGGGGGCGGCCCAGATGGACGGGGCGATCCTGGTGGTGTCGGCGGCGGATGGGCCGATGCCGCAGACGCGGGAGCATATCTTATTGGCGCGGCAAGTGGGGGTGCCGTACATCGTGGTGTTTTTGAACAAAGCGGACAAAGTGGAAGATCCCGAGCTGCTGGAGTTGGTGGAGCTGGAAGTGCGGGAATTGCTGTCGAAGTACCAGTTTCCGGGGGATGAGGTGCCGATCATCGTGGGGTCGGCGATCAAAGCATTAGAGGGGGACACTAGTGAGATTGGGGTGCCGTCGATCATGAAGTTGTTGGACGCGATTGACACGTATATTCCGACGCCGGAGCGAGCGATTGACAAGCCGTTTCTCATGCCGATCGAGGACGTGTTTACGATCAGTGGGCGGGGGACGGTGGTGACGGGCCGGGTGGAGCGCGGGCAAGTGAAGGTGGGAGATGAGGTGGAGATTGTGGGGTTAGGGGAGACGCGGACGACGACGGTGACGGGGGTAGAGATGTTCCGGAAGGTGCTGGATGAGGGGCAAGCCGGGGATAATATTGGGGCATTGTTGCGGGGGACGAAGAAGGACGAAGTGGAGCGGGGGATGGTGTTGGCGAAGCCGAAGAGTATCACGCCGCATACGAAGTTCAAGGCGGAAGTGTATGTGTTGACGAAAGAGGAAGGGGGGCGGCACACGCCGTTTTTCAATGGGTACCGGCCGCAGTTTTACTTTCGGACGACGGACGTGACGGGGGTGGTGCAGTTGGCGGAAGGGGTGGAGATGGTGATGCCGGGGGATAATACGACGTTTACGGGGGAATTGATTGCGCCGATAGCGATGGAGCAGGGGGTGCGGTTTGCGGTGCGGGAAGGGGGCCGGACGGTAGGGGCCGGCGTGGTGACGGAGATCCTGGAGTAGCCCGTGCATTCGTGGTCATTGTGATTTTTCTCGAAAGGTGGTGGGGCCATGCGGGTCATTATTTCTTTAGCCTGTGGCGAGTGTAAGCGACGAAATTATTCGACGATGAAGAATAAAAAAAATGATCCGGATCGTCTGGAGATAAAAAAGTATTGTCGATTTTGCAGGAAGCATGTTCCCCATAAAGAGGTGAAATAATTGTGAAGCGTCAGGCGCCAAGCGTGAAGCGCAAGACGAATTGAGGTTTTTCGCTTTACCCTTCACGCTTCACGTGTTGCGGGCTTTAAAAGGGGCATGGTGTCAATGGCTAGCATGTCGGTCTCCAAAACCGATGGTCCGGGTTCGAGTCCTGGTGCCCCTGCCAATCCGTCGTGTGAATTGCGAAACTGTTTTCATGGCGAGACGTGATGGCTCGAGATTCTGATCGAAGGGAAGGGGCTCAGCGTGGGTAAATTGTGGGGAAGGGTCACCGAATTTTTGTCGGAGGTGCGGACTGAATTAAAAAAAGTCTCCTACCCGACACGCGATGAAACAATCGGGTCGACATCGGTTGTCGTGGTCTTTTGCATCATCATGTCCTTATACCTTTCCGTGATTGATTCTATTTTAGTGTGGCTCGTGAGCCGCATACTTTAAAAAAGCGACTTGAGGTATCTTGATGGCCAAAAATTGGTACGTCATACACACGTATGCTGGTTATGAGGGACGGGTCAAGGCTTCCTTGGGTGAGCGTGCCGCTCAAATGGGCCTTCAAGATGAGTTGGGTCAGGTGCTGGTTCCGACGGAAGACGTGATTGAAATCAAGGATGGGAAGCGGAGGGCATCGAAACGGAAATTTTTTCCGGGGTACGTCTTGGTCGAACTGGAATCTCCGGTCAAAGATGAAACCGTGATGATGATCAAGGACACTCCGAAGGTGACGGGGTTCGTGGGAGGAGGTACGCATCCGATCCCATTGACCGATGAAGAGGCGGAATCTCTGCTCAAGCAAATCGAGTCCGGGGCGACGGCTCCTCGTGAACGGGTGATCTTCTCCAAGGGCGATAGCGTGCGAATTATTGATGGTCCGTTCATGGGGTTCAATGGATTGGTGGATGAGGTGGACTCGGATCATAATCGAGTCAAGGCCTTGGTGAGCATCTTCGGCCGATCAACACCCGTGGAATTGGCCTTTTCTCAAATCGAGCGTGGATGAGCCGCTGGTCGTCTTCACGCGCATGCCGCGGAATTCATGAAGTGTCTCGTGGAGGCTGTGGAGCATTGTTAACCTTCTGGTAGGAAAGAGAATACGCTATGGCGAAGGAGGTCATTACTCAAATTAAATTGCAAATTCCCGCGGGGAAAGCGAATCCCGCGCCTCCTGTCGGTCCGTCGTTGGGGCAACACGGCCTCAATATCATGGAGTTCTGCAAGCAATTTAATGCGAAGACCCAGAAACAGGAAGGCAGTATCATTCCCGTCGTAATCACGGTCTATAAAGACCGGAGTTTCACCTTCATCACCAAGACCCCTCCGGCCACGGATTTGTTAAAGAAGGCTGCCGGCATCATCAAAGGGTCTGGCGTGCCCCAGAAGGATAAAGTGGGGAAAATTTCCCGGGCGCAGTTGACGGAAATCTCCAAACAAAAAATGTCGGACTTGAATGCCGTGGATGTCGAAGGCGCCATGAAGATCATAGAAGGCACGGCTCGAAGCATGGGGATAACGGTGACGGACTGATTTTAGGGGTCTTTTTTAATAGGAGTGACGGCAGTGGGAAAGAAATTGCAAGACGCTGCGGCGAAGATTGAGGCCAGGTTGTACAATTTGCAAGAGGCGAGCGAATTGGTCAAGCAAGCCGCCCCGGCCAAATTTGATGAGACAGTCGAGTTGGCGATTCGGTTGGGCGTGGATCCCAAGCGAGCCGACCAAATGGTCCGTGGAACGACCGTCCTCCCGCACGGGACCGGGAAAAAAGTGAGGATCGTGGTGTTTGCCAAGGGGGACAAAGAGCTTGAGGCTCGCCAGGCTGGGGCGGACTATGTCGGGTCTGATGATCTGCTGGAAAAAGTGAAGGGCGGTTGGCTGGACTTTGATAAGGCCATCGCCACGCCCGATCTCATGGCGTCCGTGGGTAAATTGGGGAAAGTGCTTGGTCCAAGAGGGTTGATGCCCAACCCCAAAACCGGCACCGTGACCTTCGAGGTTGCCAAGGCGATTGACGAAATTCGCAAGGGGCGCGTGGAATACAAGGTCGATAAGGCGGGGATCGTGCATGTCCCGATCGGGAAGGTGTCGTTTGCCGGCTCTCAGATTACCGAGAATGCTCAAGCGGTCTTTGGTTCCATCGTCAAGGCCAAGCCGTCGACGAGCAAAGGCAAGTACATCAAGGGGGCGACGATTTGCAGCACCATGGGGCCGGGCATCCCTCTTGAGTGTTCCACGATTGCGCGGAGTGTTGAGTGATGTGGTCGGAGAGGAGCGCGGAATGAAAAAAGAAGACAAGGCAACGGCGGTTGCCACTCTGCATGAAAAATTTTCCAAGGCCAGATTGGCCGTCGTGACGGAGTGTGGCGGCATGCCGGTCAATCAATTGACGCAATTGCGGCATCAACTTCGCGGGGCAAAAGCTGAATTAAAGGTGGTGAAAAATACCCTCGCCATGCGGGCAACCGACGGGACGGCGCTGTTGCCGGTAAAGGAGTTATTCAAGGGGCAAGTGGCCGTGGTGATTGGATACGATGATCCCGTTCTGCCCACCAAAATTTTACGCGATTTCATCAAGGCGGAAAAATGTGAGAAGAAAATCGTATGGCGAGGTGGAGTGCTTGAAGGAAAGGCTCTCGACCCCGCACAACTCATTGCCACAGCGGATTTGCCGTCGAAGGAGGTCTTGCTGTCCATGTTGCTTTCCGCCATGCAAGGCCCTCTGCGAGGGATGGTTGGCGTGATGCAAGGCATCCTTCGCGGGTTCGTGACTGTACTGACTGCAATACAGGAAAAAAAGAAAGGAGACGGTTCAATGGCAGCGACAGAAGCAAAACTTTCAAAAGATGACATTCTCAGCGCCGTGGAAAGCATGACGGTGCTGGAGCTTTCGGAGTTGGTCAAGGGATTCGAGGATAAATTCGGTGTGACCGCGGCGGCGCCGGTAGCCGTGGCCGCGCCAGCGCCTGGGGCCGCGGCGGCGCCAGCGGCTGAAGAGAAGGATTCCTTCGATGTGATTTTGGCGAGTGCTCCCGCGGACAAGAAAATTCAAGTGATTAAAACGGTGCGCGAGATTACGGGGTTGGGCTTGAAGGAGGCCAAGGATTTGGTTGAAGGCGCGCCGAAACCTGTCAAGGAAGGCGCGGATAAGGATGAGGCCGAAGCCCTCAAGAAGAAACTCAGCGACGCGGGTGCGACGGTGGAAGTCAAATGAGGTAGACGAAGGGATGAGGAGTTTTCCTGTTTGCTCAGGATGGGCTGTCTAACCTGTATTGATGCCGAAGGAGTCAATTATGCCGCAACCACTATTGCCGGGAATCATTAAACGAATGGATTTTTCCAAAATTCCGTCGACCATTGAAATCCCGGATCTGGTCGAAGTGCAAAAACGATCGTACGAAGATTTTTTGCAAAAAGATGCTGACTCTGAACGCCGGGCGGAAAAGGGCTTGCAAGCGGCATTAATGAGTGTGTTCCCGATTTCAGATTATAACAATACGGCTATTCTCGAGTTTGCCAGTTACTCGCTTGGGACCCCCAAGTACGATGTGCGTGAATGTTTGGAGCAGGGCATGACCTTTGCCGCCCCGTTAAAGCTCCGCATTCGCTTGGTCGTGTTCGATAGCCAGGATAAAAGCGTGAAGGGCAAGGTTCTCGATGTCCGCGAACAAGAAGTGTATGTGGGAGAGCTTCCGCTCATGACGGATCGCGGGACCTTTATCATCAACGGGACGGAGCGAGTGGTGGTGAGCCAATTGCATCGGTCTCCTGGTGCGTCGTTTAGCCATGATAAGGGCCGGACGCATTCGAGTGGGAAGATTCTGTTTTCCGCTCGGATCATCCCGTATCGAGGTTCCTGGTTGGATTTCGAGTTCGATGCACGCGATATTTTGTATGTCAGAATCGACCGGCGACGAAAAATGCCTGCTACGATTTTGTTGAAGGCCTTTGGTCTTTCCACGGATGATCTGCTGAAGATGTACTATCCGGTTGAAGAAATTCGCGTGGTGAATGGGCAATTCATGCGCAAACTTGATCCCGATCTGCACACGGGCCTCCGATCTTCGGTCGATGTGTTCGAAAAGGGCTCGAAGGATCCGTTGGTGCGGGAAGGCAGCCGCTTGACCAAAGGGGTCATGTCGAAACTTCGATCGGCGGGTATTAAGGAAATTGCCGTAAAGCCGGACGAACTGGTGGGTCGCGCCGTGCTGACGGAACTCGTAGACCCCAAAAGCGGCGAGGTGCTTCTTGAGAAGAACCAGCGATTGACGCTTCCGACGGTGGAGAAAATTCTTGCGAGCGAAGTGGAAAGTTTTAAAATTATCTACCTGGACAGTACGGCCACCACCCCGGTG
>Ga0256830_1002954_pt1 | contig 10852 bp, 15 predicted proteins | sample 128326metaG_FD_190537 | JGI IMG/M metagenome (GOLD analysis project Ga0256830, IMG submission 190537) | Hydrothermal vent microbial communities from Lau Basin, Pacific Ocean - 128-326 | ecosystem: Environmental > Aquatic > Marine > Hydrothermal vents | place: Pacific Ocean: Lau Basin | collected...
TGGGCTCAGCCGGGGAGTAGATCGGTGTCGGGGTCTATCCGGGCCACCGCATGGGCGATGAGCGCCGCCGCGTTCTCCAGGTCGGAGAGGGAGACCACCTCGCAGGGGGAGTGCATGTAGCGGTTGGGGACGGAGACCAGGGCCGTGGCCACCCCGGCCCGGGTGAGCTGCATGGCGTTGGCGTCCGTCCCCGTGGCCCCCGGCGCGGCCTCGATCTGGTAGGGGATCTTCTCCGTTTCCGCGGTCTCCACCAGGAGCTCGAACAGCTTGGGGTTCACGTTGGCCCCCCGGGCGATCACCGGGCCCCCGCCGAGCTTTATCTCCCCGAGCTTCCTCTTCTCGCCCTCGGTCCCGGGGTTGTCGGTGGCGAAGGTCACGTCCACCGCGATCCCCACCCGGGGGTTTATCCCGAAGGCGCTGGTCCGGGCGCCCCGGAGCCCCAATTCCTCCTGGACCGTGGCCACGGCGTACACCGCCCCGCTGGGCGACAGGTCCTTCAGGACCCGCAGGGCCTCCAGCACCACGAACGCGCCGATCTTGTCATCGATCCCCCGGGAGACGATCAGGTCCCCGCTTAGGACCGCGGGATCATGGGCCAACACCGCTGGATCGCCTATGGCTACGCGTTTTCTCGCCTCGTCACCGTCCCGGGCGCCGATATCGATCCAGAGGTCCTCGAACCGGACCACCTTCTTGCGCTCCTCGTCCTGGAGGAGGTGGATCGGCTTCCTCCCGATTACCCCGAGGACCCGGCCCCCCCTGGTCTTGATCCAAACGCGCTGGCCGGGGAGGACCTGGGGGTCCCAGCCGCCGATGCCCCGGAAGTAGAGGTAGCCCTTCTCATCGATGTGGGTGATCATGAACCCGATCTCATCGGTATGGCCGGCGAGCATGATCCGGGGCTCCCTCCCTTCGTTGATCACGGCGAAGGAGTTCCCGTGCAAATCGACCCACACGCGCTCGGCGAATCGCTCCGCCTCCCGGCGCCAGACCCGGGCCGCCTCCTCCTCGAATCCCGACGGGCTTATGGCGGACAGGTACGTGAAGAGGAACTCCCTCCGGCCTTCGTGCATGTTCTCCTCCTCGCTAGTTGTTTCGATGATTTTCCACCTTTTCCCTTGCGGCACAAAACCCCCGGGCTTAAGTTAGGGGACGGAAAGGGGTTGATATGTGGCTCGACATCGCGATCGGGGTCTGGTTGGCGTTGAGCCTCCTGTGGGGGGTACGGTACGGCCTCATCCGCACCGTGTTCGGCCTCGGCGGGATCGTGGCGGGAGTGGCCGTCGCCGGTGCGTACTACCGGGAACTCGCCGGGAAGATCCCCCTCGGCGACGACAAGGTGGCGGGTATCGTCGCCTTCGTGGCCGTGTTCGTGGGCGTGTTCGTCCTGGCCGTGATCGTGGGAAAGGTCCTGTACCGGCTCCTCCACTGGGCGGCCCTGGGTTGGTTGGATTACCTGGGCGGAGGGGCACTGGGCCTGCTCATGGGCGGGGTGATCGCGGGGGCGGCGCTGACTGGGGTGCTCAGGTTCTTCCCCGAAGCGGGCGCCACGGTCCGGGGCTCACAGCTCGCCAGGTTCCTCGTGGAAAGCTTTCCCCTTGTACTGAACCTCCTCCCGCGGGAATTCCGGGGGCTCATCCCCGGCGATTGAACCCCCGACTCAGCTCCCCTCGGCGCGGCCCGGCGCCCGATGGGGGATGGGAAGGTATTCCACCGATGGCGTCGTGCGCACCGGTTGCTTGTAGAGCGACATGAGTTGGAGGATCTCCTCCGGCATCTCGTGCGACACGGGGAGGCCCATGGCCTTCGCGTCCTCGTAGGTTATGGGGTGGTCGTGGGTCCAACGGCCCTCGGTGAGGGCCCGGGCGATCTCCTCGGCCTTTTCGGGGGGGAACCTGTCGCTCAGCAGCCCCTTGACCGCCTCCCGCATCTGGGTCACGGCCTTCTCCGCGATGTCGGCGAGGATCAGCGTCTCATCGTCCACCTTGTCCGCGGGCTTCCGCTCCAGGAGGCGGAGGATGGACGGCGCGGGGTACTGCCCCAACTGGGGGTCCACCGGCCCGAGCACCGCGTGCTCGCACATCACGATCTCGTCGGCCGCCAGGGCGATCAACGTGCCCCCTGACATGGCGTAGTGGGGCACGAACACCGTCACCTTGGCCGGGTGGCGCTTGAGGGCCCACGCGATCTGGAGCGCCGCCAGCGAGAGCCCGCCCGGGGTGTGGAGGACGAGGTCCAGGGGCACGGTCTTGTCGGTGAGATGGATCGCCCGGATGACCTCTTCCGAGTCCTCGATGTTGATGTAACGCATAATGGGGAAACCGAGGAGCCCCATGGTCTCCTGGCGATGGACGAGCAGGATCACCCGGGATCCACGTTTACGTTCGATCTTCGCGATGAGGCCTTGTCGCTGGGATTCGAGGAGTCGGCGTTGGAGGTAGGGCTGAAGGGCCGCCGCCAGGAAGAAGATCCAGAAGATGTCCCACAGTGACATGCAACCCCCCCTTTCACTCGACCGGGATATCGGTGACCCCGCCGCGCTCGGGCGGGCGGCGGAGCGGGATCTCGATCCGCAGGATCCCGTTTTCGAACCGGGCCTTTATCCTCCGGGGATCATCCACTTCCTCGGGGAGGGGAAAGACACGTCGGAACGCACCGTAGCGCCGCCCCATGCGGATATAGTCCTCATCCCGCACCTCCTCGGTACGATGGACCTCCCCCGACACCACGAGCCTGTCCCCCTCGACCTGGACCCGGATGTCCTCCTTGCGGACGCCGGGGAGCTCCGTTTCGATGACCAGGGTCCGGTCCTTCACGTAGATATCGGTGCGCCCCGGCCCGAAGGGCGGGAACTCGTAGCCGAAGTCCTCCCAATGGGAGAAGAACTCTTCCAGCGCGCGGCCCAAGCCCGAGAAGAACCAGAACGGCCGCCGCCGACGCCACTCCTCATGCCACCAGCCCATGACCACCTCCTTGTCGGGGCGCGCCGGCCACCGCGTCTCACGAGAGCTCTATCCGACCCCGCAGGGCCTTCCCCAGGGTGACCTCGTCCGCCACCTCCAGGTCACGTCCCACCGGCACGCCCTGGGCGATCTGGGAGACCTTGACCCCGAGGGGCTTCAGGCGCTCCAGCAAATGCATCGCGGTGAGCTCCCCCTCCAACTTGGGCTCAAGGGCGAGGATCACCTCCGTGACCCCCTCCTCCCGCACGCGCCGAAGCAATGCCCCGATCGCGAGGTCCTCGGGGCCGATCCCCTCGGCGGGGGAGATGAGGCCCCCGAGCACGTGGTACAACCCCCGGTATTCCCCGGTGCGCTCGAGCTTCATGATCTCCCAGGGCCGGGCCACCACGCAGATCGTCCCCCGGTCGCGGCCCGGATCGCGGCAGATCGGGCAGAGGCCGCCCTCGGAGAGGTTGAAACACCGGGGGCAGCGTTTCACCCTCCCGTGGAGCGACCCGATGGCCTCGGCCAGCCTCCGCGCTTCCTCCGGGCGATTGAGGAGGAAAAAGGCGATCCGCTCCGCCGAGCGACGCCCGATCCCGGGAAGGCGCACCAACGTTTGAAGCAGCTCCTCCAACGGGCCGATCATGGGGAGAGATCGGGGAATCCCCCGGTGAGCTTTCCCATCACCTCCTGGGCGAGCTCCCGCGCCTTCCGCTGTGCCTCCTGGACCGCCGAGACGATGAGATCCTCCAACATCTCCACGTCCCCCGGGTCCACCACCTCCCGGGAGATCTTCACGCTCTGTAGCTCGCCGTGGCCGTTGACCACGGCCACCACCGCCCCGCCCCCCGCCGCGGCCTCCACCCTGGTGCCCCCCAGCTCCTCCTGGCGTTTGGCGATCTCCTCTTGAAGCTTCTGGGCCTCCTTCATGAGCTTTCGCAGGTCCCCGAATCCCCTCATCCTTCCTCCCTCACCACCCTGCCTCCCTCACCACCCTGCCCTCGAGGTAACGGGCGAGGAGTTCCGCCCCTTCCTCCAAGGATAATTTCCGCTCCTCTTCGCCCGCATATTCTATCCGCACGGAAAGGAGCGGTTGGAAAAACCTCCGCGCGAGGTCCTCCACGTAGCCCTTCACCTCGGGCTCGCGGAGCATCTCATGGTGGAACCGGTACCCCTCGGGGTACACCAAGGTGAGGATGCCGTCCTGGAATTCGGCGTCCACCGGGAGGAGGAACGCCGCCACCGAGATCCGCTCCGCAAGGGCCGTCGCGATGAGCTTGTCCCAAGGGGACTCGTAGCCATCCGGGGACGGCCAGCTCGTCCCCCGGCGTCCTACGTCGCCCTCCCCCGGCCCGGTTTCCCCCGTCGGGGCGTCGGCGAAGAGGCCGGCGCCCGGCTCCGGGCCGGGTCTCGCTCCGGAAGCGTCCCCCCCCGTGGCCCCGTCGCCCCGCCGGGGGGGTCCGGCGCCACCCTCTCCCGGGCCATCCGACGCGGTCCCTTCCTCCGCGGACCCCACCGGGACGGGCCGGGGAGGCGCGCCGCAGTGGGCCAGGATCTCGAGCTCGAGGTGGAGACGGGGGGAGATCGCCCGTGGGGCCTCCGCCCGCCACGAGAAGAGCTTGCGGGCGAGCTCCACCAGCTCCCCTTCCCCCCCCAGGATCCGGTCCCTCGCCCGCAGGGCCGCCTCCTCCAGGAACAAGCCCAGGTCCCGTCCCCGCTCCAGATTTCCCCTCACCACCTCGAGGGCCGTGGCGGCGTCCGCCGCCCTGAGGGCATCCAGGAAGCGGTCGAGCTCGGTCGATGGGGGCAAGCCCAGGAGCGCCACCACACCATCCTCGGTCACGGGGCCTCCCTGGGCGAGCTGTTCGAGGAGCACCTCCGCGTCCCGCAGCGAACCCTCCGCCCGGCGGGCGATGAGGGCCGCCGCTCCCTCCTCCAGCGAGATCCCCTCGGCCGCGGCGATCTCGAGGAGCTTGCCCTTTATGAGCTCCTCGGGGATAGGGGCGAACTCGAACACCTGGCAACGGGAGATGATGGTAGGGGGGACCTTGTGGGGTTCGGTGGTGGCGAAGACGAAGATCACGTGCGGGGGCGGTTCCTCCAGGGTCTTAAGTAGGGCGTTGAACGCCTCGTTGGTGAGCATGTGGACCTCGTCGATGATGTAGACCTTGTAGCGGGCCCCGGCGGGAACGTAGTTCACCTCCTCACGCAGGCGCCGAATCTGGTCGATACCCCGGTTGGACGCCCCGTCTATCTCCACCATGTCCAGGGATTTTCCCGAGAGGATGCGGCGGCAGTTCTCGCATTCGTTGCATGGCTCGCCATCGCGCGGCGCCGTGCAATTGGCAGCCCGGGCCAGGATACGGGCCACGGTGGTCTTGCCCACGCCGCGCTGGCCGGCGAAGAGATAAGCGTGGGACAGGCGCCCCTGGATCACCGCCCGGCGCAGGGTCTCCACCACGAGCCCCTGTCCCACCACCTCGGCGAACCGCTGTGGGCGCCACTTCCGGTAGAGGGTTACCTCGCCCGCCATGGCCGTATGTTTTTAAGCCAAGTGCCCCGTCTCCGCCATACCTGTGTGCCCGCAACGGGAGGGGACGGGCTGCGGGCACCGTCGCGACGCGCTTGCCAATCGGCTCACGGGCCGCTAAAACTTCTCGCCATAAGGAGGCTCGGGATGTTGAAGGAAATCGTCATCAATACCCAGAGGCGGGAGCAGGTGGTGGACATCACGGGCGAGATCCAGAAAGCGATCGAGGAATCGGGGGTGCGCGAGGGGTTCGTGTTCATTTACGTGCCCCACGCTACCGCGGCGGTGAGCATACATCGTCACGCCGAGAACCCCGAAACCATCCTCCTCGAGGAGACGCTGAAGAGCCTGCGGCCGGGGAAGGAAGGGGAGCCCCTCTCCAAGGCCGCCTTCGTCGCGCCCACCGAGGTGGGGATCGTTAAGGATGGCCGGATGATCCTCGGCGATGACCAACGGATATATTTCTACGAGTTCGAAGGCCCGCGAAAGCGGGTCGTCTACGTGTACGTCGGATCCTGAGGGAGGTGAAGATGGCCCTTTCTCTCGGCGACATCACGCGGGGTATGACGATCCTTTACAAGGGGGAGCTTTACGAGGTCCTGGAGTTCGAACACGTGAAAAGGGCCCGGGGATCGGCGTTCGTGCGGGCCAAGCTCAAGGAGCTCAAAACCGGCCGGGTGTTCACCGAGACCCTGCGGGAATCCGACACCATCGAGCACGCGTTCCTCGAGACCCGTCCCCTACAGTATTTGTATCAAACGGGCGGGACCTATGTGTTCATGGACAAGGAGACGTATGAGCAGTACGAACTCCCGGCTTCCATGGTGGAGGACATAAGGGGATACCTCCTCGAGGGCATGGACGTCCACGGCCTTTTTTACCGGGGAAAGGTCGTGAAGATAAAGCCCCCCACGTTCGTGGTGCTCACGGTGGTGGATACCCCGCCCGGCGTCAAGGGTGACACCGCCACCGGGGGGGAGAAGCCGGCCACCCTGGAGACGGGCCTCGTGGTGAAGGTACCGTTGTTCGTGAAGGCGGGGGATAAAATCAAGGTGGATACCCGCACCGGAGCCTACGTGGAGCGGGTGAGCCAATAAGGAGGCGCCGATGGCTGAACAGCCCTTGGAAGTGGGGACCCCTTACGGGCGGGTCACCATACACCACGAGGTGATCTCCGATATCGCCGCGAAGGCCCTGGAGAAGGTGGAGGGCGCGAGGCCCCTTAAGTCCACGGCCGGGATCATGGGCTTCTTCGGGGCGGAGGAAGGGCCCCGGATCATCATGACCGAGGGCGCGGTGGACGTGGAGATCGGAATCGCGGTCGACTACGGCTACCCCGTACACGAGGTGGCCCAAGGGGTTCAACAGGCCGTACGCGATGACCTGGAGCGGTTGGGGGGTGTGCGTGTGCGACGCGTGGACGTATACGTGAGGAAGGTCCTGCCGCCCACCGAGACGCTCGTGTTGGAGGAAGAGAAAGGAGGAGAGGATGCAGGAGAATCGTGAGGAGTTCGTGCCTCGGGGGGAAGTGGAACAGGGAAAGATCAGCATCTCCAAGGAGGTGATCACCTCCATCGCGGGTCTCGCCGCCGCCGAGGTGGAGGGCCTGGCGCCCCCCAAGGGAGGCGAATTTCCCAAGGGCGAGAACGTGAAACGCTTCGTGGAGACCGAGGTAGGCGAGGGAGAGGTCAAGGTGAGCATCAAGGTGGCCGTGGTGTACGGCTATCCCGTCAAGGACGTGGCCCAGAAGCTCCAGGAGAAGGTGAAGAACGAGGTAGAACGCATGACGGGCCTGCGGGTAAGCGCGGTCAACGTGGAGGTGACCCGTCTCATCTTCCCCGAGGAAGAGGAGAAGCCCGCCGAGGAGGTTTGAGGTGGCCTACCTGGCGGTACTCTTCGCCGTCCCCCTTTACTTCGGGGGCGTGTTCCTCCTCTGGATCGGGATCACGGGGATCACCCCGCCCGATCTCGACGTGGCGGGTGTCTGGCGCATCCTGTTCGGGGCCTTCGGCGGTTTCCTGTTGGCGGTCGGGGGGTGGTTCGGGAAGGGGGTGGCGGAGGCCCTCCTGGGACAACGCCCGATCCGCAGGGCCTCGGAGCGGGGGGAGCTCCTCATCGCGCCCCGGGCGATCAGGGAGCTGATCGCCGGGCTCCTGCAGCGCGAGCTCGGGATCAAGCGCCCCAGGGTGGAGGTGAGCGACGAGAGCGGATCCCTGCGGATCCACATAGGCCTCCACCTCCCCCTCGAGGAGGATCTCCCTGGGATAACCGAGCGCATAAGGACCCTGGTGAACACCGAGATCGAGCGGCGGATCGGGATCGCCGTCTCCTCGGTGGACCTCACCGTCCACGGGATCGCCCACAGGGGCCCCGAGGGAGAGCGCCCGCGGGAGGGCGGGGGACCGGAAGAGGGCGCCCCCTCCTGAGCCGGGAGATGCGCCGCCACGAGGCCCGCGAGGTCATCCTCAGGCTCCTCTATCGCTTGGAATTCAAAGACGCGCCGCTGGAGGAGCTTCTCGCCGAGGAGAACCTCGATGACCAGGCGGATTTCATCAGGGAACGCCTCGCGGGTATCCTCACGCACCGGCGGGAGATCGATGACATCATCGACCGCCGGGCCGAGGGGTGGGGGATCGATCGGCTGGCCACGGTGGATCGCAACATCCTGCGCCTGGGGATATACGAACTCCTCTACACCGATGTCCCCCCCGAGGTGGTCATCGACGAAGCCGTGGAGCTCGCGAAGGCGTACGGGACGGAAAACGCCCCGCGGTTCATCAACGGGATCCTCGACCGGGTGTGGAAAGAGGGGATCCCGGGAGGGAGTGAAACCGGATGAGTCTGGATGTCCTCTGCATCGGCCACCTGGACAGGGGCCGGATCGTCCGGGGCACCGAGGCCCACGACTTCGTGGGGGGAGCGGTCTACTTCGGGGGCATCGTCCTGGCCCGCCTGGGACTCAAAGTGGGGGTGGTCACCCGCCTGGCCCACGAGGATTCGTGGATGCTCGCCGACTTCCATCGCGAGGGAATCGAGGTCTTCCCCGTCTACACCCCCCAATCCACGGGGATCGAGAACGTACACCCCGACCCCAATTCGGACCGGAGGATCTGCTACTTCCTCGGGTTCGCCGGCACCTTCCGCCCCGAGGACCTCCCCGAGGTCGGGGCACGGCTTTACTACGTGGGCACGGTGATGGCGAACGAGGTGGACCTCGGGTTCCTGCGGGCGGTGGCCGAGCGCGGGCCCCTGGCCCTGGACCCACAGGGCTGTCTCCGCCACCGAGTGGGACGGGAGCTCGTCACCGACGGCTGGCCCGAGGCGAGGGAGGCCCTCCCGCTGGTGAAGTACCTCAAGGTGGACGACCGGGAGGCGCGGGCCCTCACCGGGGAGGGGGATCTCCGCCGCGCCGCGGAGGTCCTGGCCGGGATGGGCCCCGAGGAGGTGGTCCTCACCCACAGCGGGGGGGTCCTCGTCCTCGCGGGGGGCGAGTTCCACGAGGCCCCGTTCCGCCCCCGAAGCCTCGCGGGCCGCACCGGGCGGGGGGACACCTGCTTCGCGAGCTACCTCGCCCGCAGGCTCCTCGGCGACCCGCCCCGGGAGGCGGCCCGGTTCGCCGCCGCCCTCACCACCCTCAAGCTCGAACGCCCCGGCCCCTTCCGCGGTACCCCGGAGGAGGTCTACGCGCTGATGCGGAAGCTCTAGCCACCGGCCTCGATATCGATCAGTTGGGCTTCGCTCGCGAGGCCCAAAGCATCCACGAGCACGACCTTGAGCACCAACCGTTGGGGTTTATCCACCCTGAGACCGAAAGTGAACCCTCCCTCTTTCCGGTCCCGATAGCCCTCGATCGGGAACTCCGTGGGGAGATGCCTCGGGCTGAGAGGCGCAAACCCCGTCCCCGAGGGACGGGCCCTCAGACCCACGGAGAAGGAAGATACGAAGACCGAAACGGGATCGCCACGGACAAGCCCTATTTTAACCCGGGAAGCATCGCCATTGGGATCGGCGAAGGAAACCGCAATGTACTGCACGCGCCCCATCCGCTTGCGGTAATGCACTCCCGTGATACGCGGTCGCAGCGCGAGGAGCTCCACCATGTCCCAGAGGATCAGGCGACCGTCGGTGGAAGCGGTGGCGAGGTACCTCCCATCGGGGCTGAATGCCAGGGTCCACAGGGGCGTCTTGTGGCCCAGCAGCCGCCCGATGAAGGCCTGCTCCGCTTCACTCCAGAGAAATATCCTGGTATCGGAGGTGGCCAGGGCGATCAGATCCCCTCCGGGCCGGAGGCGTGCCTCCCGCACCCGCGCGACACCGGGGGAGAGCACGCGCACCGCCCGCCCGGCCGTGGGATCCCACACGATGGCCCGCCCATCGGACCCCGCCGAAATAAGCGTTCCATCGGGGCCGAACTCCAGGCCCCATACCGCTGCCGAATGGCCCTCGAGCTCGCCCACCATTTGTCCCAATGGGATCGCGAAGAGCTGGATCTCCCCGCCGTGCCCGCCCGAGGCGAGCACCTCCCCGTTTGGAGAGAAGGCGACGCTGTAAGCCCCGCCTTCGTGGGCGGCCACAACGTGGGCCTCCGATAGCCCCGGGAGCGAGAGCAGGGCCACCCCTCCATCGCTGGATACGCTGGCGAGGCGTTCCCCGTCCGGACTCACCGCGATCCCCCACACGCGTCCGGTATGGGGCTCGGACGCGGCGATGGGGGTCGACGAGGCCAGATCGAAGACAAGGATCGAACCGTCGGCAAAGCCGGCGGCGAGTCGCGCATCACCCACGAAGGCCAGGGCATACACCCTCTTTCCCTCGGAGAGAGGTATCGCCGCCGTGACGGCGAGGTCGGCGCCGGAACGAAGCTCGATCCGGTCCCGCAGGGCGAGGGCGAGGTAGCGACCATCGGGCGAGAAAGCGATGTCCGCCGCCCACCCTCCCAGCTCGATCGCCGCCACCGCCCCCGGCGGGAGCACGGAGCCGATCCCCAGGCCCCACGGCGCCCAAACGGATATCAGGATCAACACCACCCACCTGCACATCTGCCGCCACCTCCCCGTCCCTATGCCTCACGGGCCGATGCCCGACCATCTGCCGACGCGGACAAGCCGCGCCACCATGATGTTGGGGGCCGCGTCGGAGCCCGTCTCCCCGTTATTCCCGCTGGACGCCAGTGAAGGTGAACCCCTCGATCATCATCGCCGGGACGATGGAGGTGAACGCCCCGTCCCTGGCGAATGCCTCCCGCTCCCGGGAGATGGCCACCACGTTCGAGAACGCTTTGAGCATGGACTCCGTCCAGCGCAGGTTCGTCAGGGCCCGGGTGATCTCCCCGTTCTCGATGAGGAAGGTCCCGTAGCGGGTCATCCCCGTCATCAGG
>Ga0256830_1002955_pt1 | contig 10852 bp, 3 predicted proteins | sample 128326metaG_FD_190537 | JGI IMG/M metagenome (GOLD analysis project Ga0256830, IMG submission 190537) | Hydrothermal vent microbial communities from Lau Basin, Pacific Ocean - 128-326 | ecosystem: Environmental > Aquatic > Marine > Hydrothermal vents | place: Pacific Ocean: Lau Basin | collected...
TTTAGCAGTGGATGGCACTGGCGCATAATGCTCAGGTTTGCATCAAGATTGATCGACATGACCGAACGCCACTGTTCATCACTGAGTGAGTCAATGCGGCTACTTGGAGGGAAAATGCCGGCATTAAGTAGCAGCATATCGATGCCACCAAATCGGCTAACGCCTGATTGAATGGCGTCATCTAGCGCTGTTGGTGAGGTGATATCACAGCTAATCCCAATGTAGTTTGCATGTTTATAGAGTGTGGTTACGTTAGGATTAATATCAAGCGCAATAACGGCAGCCCCTTTCTTAAGGAATGCTTCGACCGAGGCTTTTCCAATGCCAGAGGCTGCACCGGTAATGAGTACTACTTCACCAGAGAGTGACGGAGGAGCGCCTGCTTTTTTAAGTTTGGCCTGTTCAAGGCTCCAGTATTCGACATCAAAAATATCCTTTGCAGGAAGTGCCTGGTAACCGCCAAGTTCTTCGGCACGTAGAATAATGTCGATGGTGTGACGGTAAATGTCAGCAATGATATCGCTCTCTTTACCGCTTCGCCCGATTGTACATAAACCCAGCTCAGGGTCGATAACGACACGTGGGCAGCTATCCAGCATTGTCTTAGGTTCACTGGCCTGTGGTGCCTGAGTTTCAAAGTAGGTGGTGTAGGCACTGCTATAAGCTGCAATATCTCGCCCGAGTAAAGGGATACGTTTAGTGCGAATCACGTGATCTGGCGTTGCCGGACCTGATTGTGTAATGCGCTCCAGGTCATCTCGCTGTGAAAAAGCGCGCACCTTCTCTTCATGATGGCTTGAAAGTAGCATCGGAACGCCGGCAATTTTAGATGCCTGTAGTCTCAATTTTGATAGCGCTTCAACATTAGTTTTATGCGATGGCGTTGGTGAATAGTCGATATCCCATGCATTGTTGTTGTGGAGGTAAGCTTTCGCACGTGAAACAAGCTCAATCATTCGTTCATAAGAGCTCCTGGCACTCTCACCGAATGAAAAGACGCCGTGATTCATCAATATCATCCCAATCGTTTTATCCGTTGCCTCTTCGCGGAAGCGTGCGGCACAGAGGCGAGCAAGGTCAAAGCCTGGCATGACGTAGGGGATGACTACCACCTCATCGCCATATATCTCACGGATACGTGCCTCACCATCCACTGTGTTTGTAATTGATACAACGGCGTCGGCATGGGTGTGGTCGACAAATTTATACGGGATTGTCGCGTGCAAGATCGCCTCGACCGACGGGGTTGGCGCATTTGCCTGCGTCATATGGCTGCGCAGTTCATTGACCATTTCAATGTCGGAGAGCTGTTCAAGTTGAGCAAGTTTAATAAGGTGCTCTAGACGTACCGGAGAGAAGCCAGCGGCTTCTATCGTTTCAAGGTCCCAGCCACTGCCTTTCACATAGAGGATCTCTTCTCGCTCGCCTGTGATGGTTGTCTCTTCGATCTTGACAGAGGTATTCCCTCCACCGTGAAGAACAAGCGTTTTATCTTCTCCAAGAAGGCGGGATGTGTAGACGCGTAGTGACAGGTCGTCGGTCAGCTTAGAAGCCGTTTCATCGTCCCAGCGGTTGGTAATTTCTATAGTATTCATGGCAGGGTTTTATAACATTTTGATTTAAATAAAGAAACTTATGTCAAGTTAGAGCCTGTAAGAATTATATCGCAAAATCATGGTGTTATCTCTAATGCAGTGAAAATAAATGCCGATATGAACAGTGCGGCGTTATCTCTCAATTGATCGCCGAAATGGTCGTAGGTCTATTTTTCACATGGAATATCTAGTGATGCTGTTTGTAATGTAACAATCGCTCGTCTCTTTCAATATTTAGAGGCGGTATTCATACGGGCGAATGTTGGACATCTAAATTCTGTAATGAGGTTTAAAAGGATAACAGTGAGCAGGGGTGGGCAGGCAGTTGTTGTCGTATTTGCTATTTTAGCGATACTTTTGATGAGCTGGCAATATCAGCAGCAGGTTGCGAGTATCCACTCCAGCTTCGAGCGCCAGGCAGAGGCGCAGGTCACCCATATAATGGCGTCGGTAGAGCGCGAGATGGAAGTTATTGCCTCTGATATATTTGAGGCGGTTAATCATCTGGAGAGCTATGAAAGTAAGACGGACTATATTGATCTTAAAGAAATTGTAAGCCAGGCTGGTGAGAATATTGATTTAGTCAGACGATTCCACCAGCTACAAAAAACGGTTGCTTTACATGAGCTGCTCATCACTCAGCGTGGTGAGGTGATTAAAAGTTATTCCCTGCTCTCTGGTGGCATCGGTGATTATGATGTTATCCATATTCAGAAACATTATGAGTGGTTATCCCAGAGTGAGGATCTACTTTATGGTGATAAGCGGCCAGCAATCATTAGTAGTACATCTGATCGAAAAAAACACCATATCTACTATTCCACGCTTTTAGCGATAAAAACTGATGAGAAAAGCCCTGTGATGGTGACTGCCATGATAGGCATTGAGCAGTTACAGCGTCAGCTTCCGGTTGGTTATTATCTAAAACTTGATGGAATCAAATACTATTCACCTGATAGCCGGAGTCGTGCAGCGATAAGCTCGGTGGGTGATGGTGTTGAATATGCTGAGCCATTTGATTCAATTGGCAACCATAAGCTCTGGGGAGAGTGGCGTGTTGGCATCTCTGGGGTGAATGATGACCATTATTTAATATCTTCCGTTAATGCCTCGCAGACATACAGAATAGAAGTCATTGTGATTTTTATTTTAGCACTAATCTCGATTTTAGCTCTGGAGTACAGCTTAAGAGTGAGACGATCACTTTTAAGGAGTCATGAGGAGCTCAAAGCGTCCCTTGTTCAGCGTGAAGAAGAGCTTGAAGAGTCCCAGGAAAACAGCAGGGCAATGTCGCATGATTTGCTGGAAAGTGAGCTTAAACTGCATAGCATCATAAACGTCTCAACAGATGGTGTCATTATCTGCGATGACAGCGGTGTAATTACTAATATCAATCAGGCAGTAAAGAAACTTTTTGGCTATCTGGAGAATGATATTGTTGGCAAGAATATTGATTTTCTTTTTCCTGAATATTCAAGCAATAAAGATAATAAAGGTCTGATACATGATTGTGTTGAGGAGAATTCAACACCTAAATCAATAGAGATTAATGCAATCTCGAAGGATAACCAGTTTATAGAGGTAGAACTTAGCCTAACACGTGTAAAAGTGGGTTGGCATGAGGTTTGGTCAGTCGTTGTGCGGGATATTAGCGAACGTGTGCGTAATAAAAATGAGATTCGTGATGTTCAGGAGAATCTGAGAGCTGTTATTGATAATATTGCGGAAGGTATCATTACCTCCGATGAAAGAGGCGTTATTCTTACTTTTAATCCCGCTGCTGAGCAGATTTTTGGTTGGAATGCCGCTGATATTATTGGTCACAATGTATCTGAATTGATGACAGGTGAGGATAAGAAGCATCATGATGAGCACCTTAATCGTTATCTCACTTTTAAGAAACGTAAGGTATTGGGAGTTGGGCCACGAGAGGTTGTTGGGTTAAGAAAGAATGGTGATACTTTCTATATGGAGATTGCCACGAGTGAGATGTTTAGTGGTGATAAGCGTGTCTTTATCGCAATCGTTCATGATGTTACAGAAAGAAAGATTATCGAAAAGAATATGCATATGTCATATTCAGAGCTAGAATCCCTGGTTGATTCGCATACGGAAGATCTTAAGCGAGTTAATAGGGAGTTAGTTAAAGCTAGAGATGAGGCGCTTGTCGCAGCGAGAAGTAAATCCGAATTTTTGGCAATGATGAGTCATGAAATCAGAACCCCTATCAATGGTGTTCTTGGGATGCTGAGTCTTGTGCGAGACACATCGCTTAATGATGAGCAGCGTGATTATATCGAGTCGGCTTACGCATCAGGTGAAATATTACACTCTCTATTAAATGATGTTCTAGATCTGTCTAAGATTGAAGCAGGCAGGATGAATCTGGACTGCAATGATTTTGATATTTATAAGGTCGTTGAGAAGGCAATTCATATAACCTCAAAGACATTGCATGATAATGATATTGTTATCTCCTGTTTTATCTCAAAAGATGTTCCTCGTTATCTATATGGTGATGGAGGCAGGTTACGTCAGATTCTGTCAAATCTAATTAGTAACGCTGTAAAATTTACTAGAGAGGGGGGAGTGTCGGTCTCTCTTTCAGTAAAATCACACTTTGACCAAAAAATAATACTTGGTTTTAAGGTGGTCGATACAGGCATTGGAATTGAGGAGGCTGATGCTGAAAGAATATTTGAAGAGTTTTCACAGGCAGATAATTCTGAACGACGTAATTATGGTGGTTCAGGGCTAGGACTGTCGATATGTAAGCGGTTTGTTACAATGATGGGCGGTGAAATATCAGTAGAATCTGAACCCGGTCAGGGAAGCTGCTTCTCATTTACTGCAACCTTTAAAGAGTCTAATAAGTCAGAGTCAGGTGTATTGTTTGAGCCGTGCCATGTTCTGTTACTATCTGAAAATAGTATTATTAAAAATAACTTTTTTACTCAATTAACTGATTGGGGCTGTGAAGTACAGTTTATTACAATAGAAGAGCTTCATTCTGGTCTTGATGGTGCGAAGAGAGATGATAATGAGATATTGATTGTTGAACTAGACCCATTACAGCACGAAGATCTGTCAAATGATGTTGTTGAAGTAATTGATGGGATCTCCAGGTTAAATATCAAGGCCTTGTTTACAGAGATTGATGGTCTTCCTTACCGCTCAATCATTGCTAATAATATTGCTAACGAAATCGTTTTATTAAGTCGTCCTGTTCTACCGGGTGAGCTTCTCATTAAAGTTAGCAGGCTATTGGGGAACGAATGCGTAGGGGGTGAGGGTGTCGAATCTGCTATTGCTGATGATGATAATGCTGAGCTTAATGATGTCACTATATTAGTTGCTGAGGACAATGTAGTTAATCAGAAAGTGATCGCGGCTATGCTTAAAAAAATAGGTGTGAAGTCTGATATTGCCAATAATGGGGAGGAGGCCATCTCGGCACTGACCGATGTTAATCACGGTTATAAGCTGATCTTAATGGATTGTCAAATGCCTGTAGTTGATGGCTATGCTGCGACACGAAAAATACGACTACTAGAAAAAGAGGATGGTGTACGCCGCATTCCGATTATAGCAATGACTGCACACGCACTGCCAGGTGATCGTGAGAAATGCCTTGATGCTGGTATGGATGACTACCTCACTAAACCGATAAACCTGGAGGTGGTAAAGAAAGCAATCCTTGAATGGATTTAGGCGATAACGAGTCCACCGATTATCAAGAGAAATTTCGTGAAATAGAGTACCACTGCACTGTATAACTCCGTTATAATTGCTGCTCTCAAATATTGATCGTATGCCCCGATAGCTCAGCTGGATAGAGCGTCCCCCTCCTAAGGGGAAGGCCAGAGGTTCGAATCCTCTTCGGGGCGCCAGTAAAGCCAGAGTGCTTCAACTTTCTAAAAGCTATTGAACGAAGCGGATTCTTGCCTCCTGATAGAGCCGTGTTTGGTTGTACCTAATCTGACAAAATACAGGCTTATACAAACCGGCAGCTGTTATGTCTGTATAGATCACTGTAGATGGCTATTACTCTATCCATTTCTCAAGCAGGGTAGCCAGAGCATCTTTTTTAATGGGTTTAGTTAGGTAGTCATCCATACCAGCATCAAGGCATTTCTCACGATCACCAGCTAATGTGTTCCCTGTCATGGCGATAATAGGCGTTCTATTTTTTTTCAATAGTTTTTCATTCATTCTGATCATCTGTGTGGCTTGGTAACCATCAAGTACAGGCATTTCACAATCCATAAATATTAGGTCATAGTGTTGGTTAGACAATTCTGTTATTGAGATTTCACCGTTATCTACAGATGTAGAAGGTATGCCGTGCTTTTGAAGGTAGGATGAGATGATCATCTGGTTGACTTCGTTATCTTCAACAATCAATGCGGTTAGTTTCTTGTCGCTGTAATCGACAATAGAATTAGTTGAGGTTTTTGCGGAAGAGTCATGATCTTGCTGGTTAACTTTTTTATAGAGAATAGCTGTAAACCAGAAAGTGCTTCCTTCATTCTTTTTGCTTGTTACGCCAACATCTCCTCCCATAATGCTAGCAAGCCTTTTGCAGATTGATAGCCCTAATCCTGTTCCTCCATATGTTCGGCTAGTTGATTTCTCTGCTTGTTTGTATTCATCAAAGATGTTGTTTAACTGGTCCGATGTCATTCCAATACCAGAGTCAATAACCTCAAATAAGATGGTTATACGATCTGTATCTTCTTCTTTTGTTGATATCATTATTTTTACGGATCCGTGGTCAGTGAATTTAATCGCATTATTGAGCAGATTAATTAACACCTGTTTTACTCTTACTGGATCGCCATATAATACTTCGGGAACCTGAGTGTCAGTCATACATTGTAGAGATACACCTTTGTTAGATGCTGTTTCGTGGAATAGGCTGAGTACCTGTTCCGACACTTTGCTTAATGAAAATTCAATTTTTTCAAGTGACATCATGCCAGCTTCTAGTTTTGAGTAATCTAACGTGTCATTAAGGATGGTTAATAATGATTCGGTAGCGCTTAAAACAATTTCTGCAAGTTTATGTTGGTTGCTGTCAAGCCCACTTTGCAGGAGCTTGTCCATGATCCCAAGAATTCCGTTAATCGGCGTTCTGATCTCATGACTCATTGTTGCAAGTAAACGATCTTTTAATGCTTCTGATGAGCGTGCTGTTGTTAATGCATCATCAAGGTCAATGGTTTTTGTTTTTAATTCGGCTGCAAGGACTTTAAGGTCAGATGATATTAAATTCAGTTCAGTAGCTCTTCGCGCACGATTTGAAACTGCCGCAACAAGGCGCTCAGGAGATACCGGTTTTGATAAAAAATCATCACCACCGAATTCCATGGCATTCATCTGTTCGTTAAGGTCTGATTCAGTTGACAGGAATATTATGGGTATCCCTGAGTATTTTTCCTTTTGCCTGATTATTCTAGCCAATTCAGCGCCAGAACAAGATGGCATGTAGAGATCCATTAAAATAAGGTCTGGCAAAAAAGTATCAATTGCATCAAGAGAAAGTAGAGGGTCTGTTATTTTTTTTATCTTCATCCCCGCTCTATTAATAATCATTCCATGGTAAGAGGCCAGCATTTCATCATCATCAATAATTAATATTTTATAAGACCTTCTATCTCGTGGAATTGTTGCCTTATCTAGTGAGCTATTGAGGTCGGAATAGTTTATTGGGCACGGATGAAAGTATGTGCTACCAGAGCGAACCGCTCTGAGTCTCTCATGGATTGTATCTTCGTGTGATACAACAATAACTGGAGTGTTACTATTGTTTAGTTCTTTGATCAGGTGGTGTCCAAGCTGACTTGTCTCTGCAATCAGTGCAGTACAATCAATGATTGTAGGGATATTTTCCTGTCGTTTATTGCTGTCAATTACAATTGAATCGAAACCTCTTTGTATTAGGTGGTCACATATTTCATCGCGCAGAGTAGTAGTCTCGATTAGCACATAAACTTTTGCTTTATTGATAACAGGTGATGGTGGGTTATCACTAGCTCTTTCTGACGGTGATGGTTTGTTAGCTGGCTTTGAATTCATGGTGCTATCCGTAGTATTTATGTGAATCCTTTGTCTCTGTTGAGTGATGAGATATTAGTCAAGTAGCTTTTCTAGCTCTTTTTTAACAATATCAAATTCCTCTACCGCATATTGTATATATTCGTTGTGATCTGTTAGGTTGTTATCTCTGGAGGACTTTTCTATATATTCACAGATCTTTGCTAGTTTTATCGCTCCTACATTACCGCTACTTCCCTTGATGCAGTGAGACTCTTCCGTTAGCACTTTAAGATCTTTGCTATTAAATGCTTCACGAAGCAAACTGAGTCGTTCTGGTGTGTCATTCAGATAAACTTCTATTATTTCATTAAACATCTCTTCTGTAGCCTCTTTTAATATGGCTATAGAGTCGAAATCTAATGATGGCTCATTGAGTATGTTCATCGTTAGTAACCTAATTAGTTGTTTGTGGTTGTTGGTATGGAATCCGGTTTGTTTATCGCGGATCTCTTTCTACTACGGTTAAGGGTCCAGTTGTTTAACTTAATAACGAGTGTATCTCTGTTGATGGGTTTTGCGAGGTAATCATTCATTCCGGCCGCTATGCATCTCATCTCGTCTCCCGGCATAGCATTTGCTGTGACGGCAATGATTGGGGTTTTCTGATTGGCGCCATTATTCTTCCGTATAGACTCTGTTGCCTGATAGCCATCCATTACTGGCATCTGGCAGTCCATTAAAATAATGTCATAGCGTTCGTTGAATGTCTTTTTGACAGCTTCTTTCCCATTGGAGGCGATTGTCACACGACAACCTAATTTTTTTAATATTGAGCTGGTGACTTTCTGGTTCACAAGATTGTCTTCAACAATTAACACGTTGATCCCTTTTTTTTCTAATATAGGACCCTGGGTTTCCTCTGATTTTATAGTCGATTCTATATCAGGAATTGCAGGAAGGCATATGTCTAGCCAAAATATACTGCCCTGGTTTTCATTAGAAATAACGCCAATATTACCATTCATCCTGGAAATTAGCTGTTTGCAAATAGAAAGACCAAGCCCTGTTCCCCCATAATTTCTGGTGGTTGATGTGTCAGCCTGGGAGAATATATCAAATATTTTCGCATGTTGGTTCTGGGCGATTCCAATGCCACTATCTTCAATCTCTATATGAATATGCTGCTTATTATTAATTGTTAAACGAGATGACAGGCGAACAGTAATTAGCCCATGCTCTGTGAATTTAATCGCATTGCTTATAAGGTTCGTCAATACCTGTCTGATGCGAGTAGGATCGCCTACGACTGTAGAAAGGGTATTGCTATCAATCAGAGTTTTAAGTTCTGTCCCTTCCTTAAGCATGGGTTTATGGTGCTTAATAATGTTTTTAACAAGAGAGATAATATTATATGGTATAGATTCTAGTGATAGTTTTCCAGATTCAGATTTGGTGAAGCAGAGGAGGTCATCAAGGATTCCCATTAAATTATTGCCGCATTCAAGGGCGATATTAAGGTGGTTTCTCTGTTCATTACTCAGGGTTGTGTCAGACAGTAGTTCAAGCGTTCCCAGTACACCGTTCATAGGGGTTCGAATTTCATGGCTCATATTGGCTAGAAATCTCGATTTCACCTGATATGCCTTGATAGCTGCATCTCTTGCCTGTTTTAGCTCTTTTTCATGAACTTTTCTTTCTGTAATATTTCTTATTGCGGCGCAAACTAAGGTTTCATTATTTAGCCTGAATGTGCTGAATGAAACCTCAACAGGAAATGACCTTCCGGCGCTGTTTTTATGGGTCATTTCAGGGTGGTTAATGTTTCTGCTCTGTATGGTGATCTTGTTAAGGTCGTCACATGAGAGAGGAGATATCATTAAGTCACTAAACCGGAGTCCGCATGCCGCCATTTTCTTGTAACCATATAATGATAAAGCTGCGCTATTCGCCTCAATAATTAGTTGTGATTTCTCATCAAATATAACAATTGCATCTGAAACTGAGCTGAATAAAAGTCTGTATTTCTCCTCATTTTCCTTTGATTTCTTCTCAGATAGTTTGCGCTTTGTAATATCATTAAAAACAACTACTGCACCAGTAATAAGCCTGCCATCAAGAATAGGCCTTGTTGAGTATTCAACAGGGAACTGCTGGTGGTTTTTTTTCCAGAATACCTCGTTATCAACCCTAGAAGACTCACCTTCGGTATAAGTCCGAAATATAGGATTAGACTCAAGACTGTAAGCAGTTCCATCATCATTAAGGTGATGAATCATTGGTAAAATTTTTTCGCCAAGTAGTTCGTCTGTATTATTATAGCCCAGTAAACTAACAGCGGATTCATTGATAAATGTACAGGTTCCATTTAAATTAAGCCCAAATATCCCCTGGTCTGTTGATTCTAGTAATAGGCGAATATGGTGGCTTAGTTTCGTTCTTTCATTTTCAGCTCTTATTTTCTCAGTGGTATCCTCGCTGATTAAGACAACTTCATCTATCTCGTTGTTGTCATTATATACAGGGAAAATATGGCTTTGAATCCATCGATTGCTACCAGTTGAGTCACGCAGGTCGAACAAAGTTGCGGGAAGTAATGATGCTGTTCCGTTAAATGCCATCTCGACATACTTCATTAACCCCTTCTCTTTGAGGAGGCTGTCTTTTAGAATATTATAAGTACCTACTTCAGTGTCATCTATTCCCCATAGTGAGCGCCATGCGCCATTAACATTTGTCAATACACCGCTTGAGTTAAATATTTGAATGCTGAAAGGGAACTGTTCAATTGAGTTGATAAATCTTTTTGTTGATTTCATCAATATGCGTTCTGCATTCTTTCGTTCTGATATGTCTCTTACAATTCCGATGTAGCCATGAGAGTTATCAGTATCTAGTTTGCTGATAGAGATTTCTAGTTCTATCTCTGATTGATCCTTCTTTTTTCCTTTAATTTCACGTGGGCCATTGTCTACAATTCCAGAAATAGATGTTTCATGGTAATGTGATAAATAGGCGTCATGGCTTGATTTATGATCATCACACATTAGAATGTTGATGTTTCTAGCTAATACTTCACTAGAAGAATAACCAAATATTCTCTCAGCAGACTTACTGAAGTAAGTGATGTTTCCCTCTTTATTAATGGTTATTATGCCATCGACAGCACTCTCGACGATCAATTTTAATTTTTGATATTCGTCATTAAGGTTGATATCTTG
>Ga0256830_1002956_pt1 | contig 10849 bp, 11 predicted proteins | sample 128326metaG_FD_190537 | JGI IMG/M metagenome (GOLD analysis project Ga0256830, IMG submission 190537) | Hydrothermal vent microbial communities from Lau Basin, Pacific Ocean - 128-326 | ecosystem: Environmental > Aquatic > Marine > Hydrothermal vents | place: Pacific Ocean: Lau Basin | collected...
CCCGCTTCTTGCCAGAGTCAGCGCTTACTATCACGACATAGGCAAGGTTAAAACACCGGACTATTTCATAGAAAACCAGCAGTCTATGACCAGCCGTCATGAAAAACTCTCCACCACAATGAGCGGCTTGATAATAGCATCGCATGTAAAAGAGGGGGTTGAATTGGCCCGCGCTCATAATATTCCGGAACCTATAGTAGACATAATCAGCGAACACCATGGCACAAGCCTGATGACATACTTTTACGAAAAGGCCAAAAATCTTCACGAGCCCGGCACCCCACCCGTAAATGAAAACGACTACCGATACCCCGGCCCTAAGCCCCAAACAAGGGTATCGGCTCTGGTAATGCTGGCCGATGGTGTAGAGGCCGCTTCCAGGGTGTTGACAGATCCAACACCGGCCCGTATTGCCGCCCTGGTTAACAAGGTTACCAACAAGGTGTTTTTGGACAATCAGCTCGATGAATGCGAGCTTACACTTAAGGATCTTCAGAGGATCAAGAATCATTTTACATTTATACTCACAAGCATATTCCACAAGCGGGTAAATTACCCGGGAATGGGGTTGGATGATAAGAGTAACCGATACCCAGAGAAAAGCCGACAGGATAGATACGAAACAACTAGCACTGAGAACGCAAAAGGCACTGAGTCTGTTAAAATTGTCAAGGGCGGAGGTTAGCCTTCTGCTTTGCGGCGATCGCCGCATGCGCAGTTTGAATAAGCGCTATCGCGGTATTGATAGAACAACAGACGTGCTCTCATTTCCAATGCTGCCTGCCGGCAGCACACCGGCATCCGCCAGGGATGCCTACTTGAAGTCCGGCCGAAAGTTTCTACTTCTAGGCGACATAGTTATTTCCATACCTACGGCATACAGACAGGCTAAGCAGAACTGTCATTCTTTTAAGTATGAACTGGACCGGCTTATGGTTCACGGACTTCTGCACCTGCTTGGATACGACCACGAGAAAAACGCTTATCAGGCACGGAAGATGTATAGTAAAGAGAAAGAGCTGCTGGGGGCGCTTAGTGCCGGTTAAAAGATGGATTGAAAGCGCCGGTCATGCCATTGAAGGAATTCTCCATGCCGCTAAAACCCAGCGCCATGTACGCTATCACTTTTATGCCGCTGTAGTCGTCCTTCTTGCAAGCACTATCCTTGGTGTTTCACGAAGCGAGTTTATCGCCATATCTATAGTGGTAATCGTGGTTCTTGCCACCGAGCTGATCAATACAGCGCTGGAAGCTGCAATCGATTTATTCTCCCTGGATTTTCATCCAAAAGCCAAAGCAGCCAAAGATGTTGCAGCAGGAGCGGTGCTGATAACCGCCCTGGGCGCCCTGGTTGTCGGATACGTTATACTTTTCCCCCCGATTAAAAGGGCGCTCGAAGAAGGGTTGCCTGTGGTAAGCCACAACAAAACAGATATAGCTTTGATATCTCTCATTATTGTTCTAATACTGGTTGTGCTTATAAAGGCTATGACAGGCAAAGGCCATCCCCTAAGAGGCGGAATGCCAAGCGGTCACGCCGCCTTTTCATTCTCTGTCTGGGTATCTGCCACCTTTATGACCAAGGCCGTGGAACTCTCGATCATTCTGGCCCTGGCGGCGCTGGCAATATCGGCAAGCAGGGTTGTTCTTAAGATTCACTCTCTTAGGGAAGTAATACTGGGCTCGATTCTTGGCAGCAGTGTTACTTTTCTGTTATTCTTGATTTTCACCTGATTAAAAACTTCTTATTGACCACCTTAATTAGAGGTTTAATCCAAGTTCGGGGTTAAAAACAAAAAAGAGTTTTATATCAATGGGTTATTTTAGGTGCCGTATACATATATTCGAATGCCGACAATGTGATTGTCTTTCGCTATTTTTTAATGTTACGGAGGCTTGTAATTAAAGAGAAGGTAGCTACTATAGGCGTTCTCCTGTTCGTGATAACCCTGTTTCATTACTCGGCTCCCCACCAGTGGTACTTGTTTCATACGGTAATGGGGCATGCATATGTCATTCCGATAATTATAGCCTCATACTGGTTTGCCCTGAAAGGCGGACTGATAAGTTCCATTATCGCAGGCATATTGTTTTCCCCTCACATTCCTTTCCAGTTTAAAGAGGTGGAGGTGGACAAGTTTATAGGACTCTTCGTATACGCCGTTATAGGAGCTGTTACCGGGGTACTTTCAGGCAAACTGCAGAAGCAGGCGGAAGAAATCTACGATGCCGAGGAGCATCTACATGCAACAGCCCGTCTTTCATCGCTGGGTGAACTGGCAGCCAGTATGGCGCATGAAATACGTAATCCGCTAGGCGCTATAAAAGGTGCGGTGGAGATACTGGAGGATGATTTTCCAAAGGGACACGAAAAACACGAGTTTTTCGAAATAATAAGTAAAGAAGTAAAACGTCTTAACAAGATAGTAGAGGAATTTCTGGGCTTAGCCCGTCCCCGCCAGGCGGCACACCGTCCTCTCAGCTTGCTTGAGATTATACGCACGGTTTCATTCCTTGTTTTTTTCAAGGCAAAAAAGCGCAGAGTGCAGCTCGATATCGATATCCCTGCTCATATACAGATTACAGGAGATCCGGACCTGCTCAAACAGGCATTTCTGAATATATTTATTAACGCTGTTGAATCCATCGAAAACGGAGGCACGGTAAGTATCAGTTCCAGGGAGGATGAAACAGGAGTCGTTGTGGAAGTTGCAGATACGGGAGCCGGAATTTCCCCGGAAGTTATTGAGAAAATGTTTAAACCATTTTTTACAACAAAAGGTACAGGGACGGGACTCGGCCTATCCATCGCCAACAGAATATTTCGTGAGCACAACGGCTTGCTTAAAGCTGAAAACAGGGTAGGTAAGGGTACGGTAATGAGTATATATCTTCCAAAAGCATCCGAGAGAGAAATCTGATGGTCAGGGCTAATATACTTCTTATAGATGATGACGACAGCCTCAGGAAAGTAGTCGGGTACAACCTTGGAAAACATGGCTTTCGTGTTGTGGATAAACCCGACGGCGAAAGTGCAATGGAGGCGTTTAATGCCGAGATATTCGAAATAGTAATCACCGATATCAATATGCCTGGAATCACAGGAATGGAAATTCTAAGCAAGGTTAAAGAGATCCGGCCGGAAACGGAAGTGATACTGATTACGGCATATGCTACCGTGGAATCCGCAATTGATGCGATGAAAAAAGGAGCTTTCGATTATGTTACCAAACCCTTTGACAGGGAAGAACTGACAATTGTTATCGAAAGGGCCCTTAAAATAAAAGCACTCGAGCGTGAAAACCGCTCACTGAAAGACAGTCTAAGAAACAAGAACCAGTTAGATAATATCCTTGGTAAAAGTCCTGCCATGCAAAAGGTTCTCTCTATGGCTAGAAAAGTAGCCTCAAGCGATGCGAACATTCTCATTCTCGGCGAATCCGGAACAGGTAAGGAAGTTCTGGCCAAAGGAATTCATTTTGAGAGTGAGCGAAGAAATGGTCCTCTGATAATTCTCAACTGCGCTGCCATTCCAGAGACTTTAATAGAAAGTGAACTTTTTGGATACAAAAAAGGGGCCTTCACCGGAGCAGTTGCAGACAGAGCAGGAAAGTTCGAGGCTGCAAACGGCGGCACAATATTCCTTGATGAAATCGGAGAGCTGAAACCCGAGCTGCAAGCCAAGCTGCTAAGGGTTCTTCAAGAACGAGAAATAGAGCCGCTTGGTGATACCAAAAGCAGAGCGATCGACGTACGTGTCATTGCCGCCACCAATGTTGACATAACAGAGGCTGTAAAGCAGAAGAACTTCCGGCAGGATCTCTACTACAGGCTTTCGGTGATCACGTTATCTCTTCCAACACTTGCCGAGAGACGGGAAGACATTCCTATTCTTGTGAATCATTTCCTTAAAAAGTACTCAAAAGACGAAAAAATTAAGATAGACAACGAAGCCATGTCATTTATAAAAGCCTACTCATGGCCCGGCAATGTACGGGAACTGGAGAATGTTATCGAACATGTGACTATCCTTAGAGAATCTCCGTTGATTACCGCAAGGGATCTCCCTGATGTGTTGAAACAGCAAGGAGAAGCCTTCGGAGGCATGCGCCTCGATATACCGCCGGAAGGTATAGATATCGAAGCCCTTGAGAAAGATCTTGTAATCCATGCGCTTAAGGTTAACAGCGGTAATCAAACCCGTGCTGCCAAGTTTCTGCACATGAGCAGACCCACACTCATATACCGTATGGAAAAGTACGGACTGAAACCGGTCGATTCTTAGAGTTTTTAAGCTAAATAAATTCAGTAAAACAGTTCAAACCGTCTCATTTTCACATTAATAAGTATGGCTATAGCCAGGTAGTTGGTAACCAGAGCCGTACCCCCGTAACTCATGAAGGGCAACGGCACTCCCACCACTGGTGCCAATCCGAGCGTCATACCGATATTTACCGTAAAATAGAAAGCAAGCAGAAAAACTATACCGACCGAAAGAAAATATCCATATCGGTCCTTGGCTTTTACCGCCGTCTCAAGCCCTCTCATTAGAATAAGCAGAAAAAAACCTATAAAAATTACCGAGCCTATAAAACCCCATTCCTCGGCAAATATTGAGAAGACAAAATCCGTGTGTTTTTCCGGAAGAAATCGCAACACTCCCTGTGTTCCCTTTGTGTAACCTTTTCCAAGAAATCCGCCCGAACCTACCGTTATTTTCGACTGGGCTATTTGATAGCCGATGCCGGAGGGGTCCATCTCAGGTTTGACAAAAGCGACTATCCGGTTCTTTTGGTATTGCTTGAGGCCCGACCAGAAAACACTGCCAAGAAACGGCACAGCAAGGGCCACTGTCAGAACCAGCGCTATAAGCACCTGCCGCTTGACTCCTGCCACAAGAAGCATAGCGGTAAAAATAAAAACGAACATAAGCCCTGTGCCCAGGTCCGGCTGAGCCAGAAGTAACCCAAGAGGAACCGCCAGAAAGACCAGAAATATTCTGGCGACATCTCTCATGTTTAACAATTTACTTGTTTCAGCCAGGTGCCGTGAAAGCGCCATGATGAAAGAAATCTTCGTGATTTCTGACGGCTGAAAAGAAACCGGACCGATAGCCAGCCACCTCTGTGCCCCCATCCCTTTATGCCCTGCCACCAAAATTACTCCAAGCATAAAAACGCCAAGCGCAAAAAACGGGTATGAAAAACGATGAAACCAACGGTAATCCATACTGACCACAGAGATCAGCCCGACCAGGCTTATTCCCATCCAGACAGACTGTCTAAGGTAAAAAGTCGGATGAGGTGCCTCTCCTATGGGTCGTGTAGCACTGAATATTGTTGCAATTCCGACTATTGAGAGTGTAAGCACCAGGCCGAGCATAAGCCAGTCGAAGTTTGTAATAAGTCTTCTATCTAGTTTCACTGAAAGTTCCTGCCTCTTTATTTCGGTAAGCCTCTACCATCGCCTTTGCTATGGGGCCGGCTGCGCTGCCTCCATGCCCTCCATGTTCCACTATAACCGAAATAGCGATATCCGGGTGATCTACCGGGGAAAAGGCCACAAACCATGCATGGTCTTCCAGAAGCCCCTTATCGTCTTCTTTGATGGCTCTCCAGGATTCAAGGCTGCTGACCTGGGCTGTACCGGTTTTACCGGCTATAGTTGCAAGGGAAGACTGCACAGACCGTGCTGTGCCATGATCGTCTTCAACAACCCCTTGCAACGCGTCTTTAATTATAGCAATCAAGTCATCGTCAAGTTCGGTTTCCCAGAGCACTTCAACCGTAGAATCTTTTACCAGGCTGGGTTTAAATACTTTTCCTCCATTTGTAAGTGTGGCGATCATCTGTGCCATCTGAAACGGTGATGTCGAGACAAACCCTTGCCCTATTGAGGCATTAAGGGTTTCTCCGGGATACCACTGCTCATTCATCTTTTTGAGCTTCCACTGCTTTGTTGGTATGATACCGGAAGATTCCCGCACTAGACCAAGTCCTGGAACCGATCCAAGTCCTAGGGATTTAGCGTATTTGGCAATAGAGTCTATTCCAAGCCGCAGAGCCATATCATAGAAATATACATCACAAGACTCTACAAGAGCTTTACGAAGATTAACCTTGCCATGGCCGCCCCTCTTCCAGCAGCGAAAAGCTCTTCTGCCAAGATGTATCCTGCCGATGCAGGTGACATATTCTTCAGGAGTTACAACTTCTTCTTCAAGAGCCCCAAGTGCGACCACTATTTTAAAAGTGGAACCTGGCGGGTATTGTGACTGGAGAGCACGGTTATATAAAGGCTTTTGAGGATCATTAAGAAGTTCGTTCCATTTCTTAGAGGAGATACCTGTTGCAAAGAGATTAGGATCGAAGGAAGGACGGCTTACAAGGGCAAGAACTTCACCGCTGTGCGGGTCAATGGCAACTGCAGCGCCTGCCTTACCGCCAAAGCCGTTCTCTGCTGCCTTCTGCACGGCCAGGTCTATGGTCAGATAAAGGTCGGCGCCTTTTTCAGGCGGGCGTACGCCGACCTCCCGAATCTTTTGGCCCAGGGCGTTTACCTCAAAGATCCTGTCCCCAGGAATTCCACGAAGATACTTATCGTACTTGGCCTCGAGTCCCCACTGACCTACATAGGCATCGGCCGGAACGTGCTTGTACTCTTTTTTACCCGCCTGGCTGGAGCGCAGTCTGCCAAGATAGCCCAAAATATGGGCAGCAGTTGAACCATGCAGATATCTCCTGCTCACCTCTACATCTACACGAACACCCGGCAGCTCAAGCCTCCTTGCTTCCACCTTGGCCACGTCTTCCATAGATGCGTTTATTTTGACCTTAACCGGCTTGTGTGGATAACGACGTCCTGCCTCAAGCTTGCCTTTCAGTTCTTCGGAAGACATGGACAAAACATACGCCAGAAGAGTTCCCTTTTCCACCGGAAATTCATCAGGAATCACTGAGATATCAAAAGCCGGCACGTTTTTTACCAGAGGAATCCCGTTTCTGTCGTAAATAATTCCTCTTGGCGCGGGAACTTTCTCCGTTCGAATTCTGTTGTTTTTAGCCAGACGGCTGAACTTTTCACCTTCGACAACCTGTAGCTGCCAAAGCCTCAACAAAAATACAGTGAATACGCACAAAATAACGACAAGAATTCGACTGGCTCTGGTTATGTGTGTTGTTCTTCTATCAGTTCTCTGTTGCATATACGATCAATCAGTGTCCATAACAAGCCTACAATAACGGCTTGACGAAGGACCGATGACATATTGGGCCCTCCAAGTGGGGAGTAAGAATTGAAGACAGCCTCGAGGATGGCTCCGTCAAGGAGAGTAAGAAATATCATGCAAACAGTTATTATAAACCTGTTTTCTCTGAAAAAAATCCCGGGAAACCAGGCTGCACCATAGCCTGCTACGCCTTTGCTGAGAAAATGCGGACCGATAATGCTTCCAGAGTAAATATCAAGAATCAACCCGGATAAAGCTCCGAATATAAGACCCCGTGTTTCACCGAACTTAAATCCGAAAACAAAGACCAGCAGCAATATAAAATCAGGTTTGACCCCACGAAAAGCCGGTGTGATAACTTGAAAAATCAGCAGACCGGCAAACACGGCAACCCAACGAAGTATATTTGCGATACTCATGTCTTCTGACGCTTGATATCAATGCAGGTAGATCCGGATACAATTACAAGCACCTCTTCAAGGCTGTTTAAACGCTCACTCGGCATTAGAGTTACTTCCTGAAATATACCGTAATCCAGCTGCTTTACTTTTTGGACGATACCCACAGGAATACCCTCGGGAAATATCCCATCCAGGCCTGATGTGATTATACGCTCACCGGGCTGAATAAAGGAGTCCTTGTGAACATATTTGAGCTTACAGCTTTCACCGGCGCCGTCCATGATGGCCTCTTCCCTGGATGTCTGGAACCTTACAGCCACCGACGACTTAAAGTCCGTTATCAGCAGCACCTTTGCTGACTCCTGCGACACGGCGTATATACGACCTGCCAGACCGTGCGCCCCAATTACCGCCATGTTAACGGCTATACCGTCTTTTAAACCCTTATCTATTGTAAGAGTATGTGACCAGTCCGCCGAATTTCCGGCTATAACAGCGGCGGCTGTCATGCTGCAAGATGAGTTTCCTTTAAGTTCCAGCAGTTTGTGAAGCCTGCTATTTTCCGCAAGTATTTCGCGGAAACGATTGCGCTCCATATCGAATTTTTCGACCCTGAGCCGAAGCTCTCGATTTTCCGCTTCGGTTTCCACCAGGGCAAAGTAATCATCCCAGGTTTCCTGAATGCCGTTTAAAACAACGTTTATCGCTCTAAATACAGGAGATAAAAGACCGAATGCCGGGTGGCTTAATCTGCCGGAACGTACCTGGTAGGTCATCAATAAAAGGGATGCTACCACAAAAACCAGCAGTATGATTGGATATTTTTTACGGGGCGGCATAATCTACACGCAACTTCTCAGGTATTTAACAGGTTGAAGACTTAAGAATATTAATAATCGTAACAGCACTGAAGAACCGTTACAACCATTTTTTCTTAATAAATAGATACACGCTTAAGCAGATCAAGGTCATCCAAAGCCTTGCCGACTCCAACCACAACGGACGAAAGCGGGTCATCTGCTATTACCACAGGCAGGTCCGTTTCTTTTCTAAGCAGGTGATCAAGTCCTCTTAAAAGAGCGCCGCCGCCGGCAATTACTATGCCGCGGTCTACGATGTCTGATGCCAGTTCCGGAGGTGTATTTTCTAAGGTTATCTTTATTGTCTCCACAATAAGCGAGACAGACTCTGCAAGAGCATCTCTGACCTCGTCTTCGGTTATTGTTACTGTTTTTGGGATACCTGATATTAAGTCTCGCCCCTTAATCTCCATGGATAGATCGCTTTTATCAATCTCTATTGCTGAGCCTATTTCAATTTTGATCTGCTCAGCGGTTCGATCACCCACAAGAAGACTGTATGTTTTTTTTATGTAGTTGACTATAGCTTCATCCATCTTGTCACCGCCTACACGTACAGCCTTGCTGCAGACGATTCCTGAAAGCGAGATCACTGCGACATCAGAGGTCCCCCCGCCTATGTCCACTATCATATTGCCGTAAGGTTCATCGATTGGGAGCCCCACTCCCATTGCCGCAGCCATAGGTTCCTCTATTAAGAATATTTCCCTGGCTCCGGATGCCTCTGCCGCATCCCTTACGGCACGCCGTTCTACCTGTGTGATAGCCGACGGCACGCCTATTACAATACGTGGAGACACAAAGGCAGTGCGGTTATGCACCTTGGCGATAAAATACTTGAGCATTTCACCTGTTATATCAAAGTCGGCTATCACACCGTCTTTCATAGGCCGGACGGCTTGTATGTAGGAAGGAGTTTTTCCGAGCATTCGCTTGGCTTCGCTGCCTACAGCCAAAACACGATTTTTTCTTTTGTCCACCGCCACCACAGAGGGCTCGTCACACACAACACCCTTGTTTCTTAGGAAGACCAGCGTGTTAGCCGTGCCAAGGTCTATAGCCAAGTCATTAGAAAAGAAACCTAGAACTTTTTTAAAAAACATCAAACTGCCTCCACAATCTGAGTATCGGCAAGTTCATCGCCGAAGCGTTTACCGGCCAGACTTCCAACAACAAGCATACTTTCAAATAAAATCACTGCCCCGGCACACAGCCAACCGATGATAGGGACGATCCACAGTATTCTGGCTATCAGTAGTGGTGTGTTCCTTATTATAGATTCTCTAAAGCCTGCATCTTTATCGGTTGTAATCACCAGTGTCTTAATCCCAACCAGGCGTTTTCCAAGGCTCTGTCCACCTGAAAAACCGTCTTTGATCAACACGTACAACATGCTTGCCAAAAGCCCTATGTTAGGTATGCCGGACAGCGCTGCAACCACAATAAGGTCTATCATGCCTGCAACCGCCCGATTCAGCAAACCGGCCTTTGGATGATCTGGGTTCTCCAACACGAACCGCCTCGCTTATTAAGAGAAGTGTAACCTAAAGAAAATAAAGGTTAAAACGAATTCTACCAGAGGGCTAAATTATAATGCAAGCATTCTCGGAAAACAGTCTGCCTTGTATCATTTATACCAGTTGGAGTAGCCGGTATCTTCCGCCTAAATTGCTGCCTAAATTGAGTAGTTTGCCGTAAAGATTTAATGTGTTGATCCCCATTATGCAAAAAGTTTTTCACTTTTCACTCTTATCACTATAATTTCGAGTTGTAGTACCATCGAAGAGTCTGCTATTATATAAAGTTATTATTTACCAGGAGGTATTTACTGTGAAAAGCGACATACATCCAAAGTATGAGGAAGTTACCGCCAGCTGTGCATGCGGTGAAACATTCGTCACCAGGTCCACCGAGAAGAAAATACATACGGATATCTGTTCCAAGTGCCACCCTTTCTTTACAGGTCAGCAAAAACTGGTAGACACCGAAGGGCGTGTAGAACGTTTCAGGAAAAAATACGCAAAGCACGCAAATAAGTAACGCTGCTCTATTACGACAGGAAACCCGAATGCGCGGGTTTCCTGTTTTTTGTTTGCTATTCAACTGAAACAGTTTATCTCAAATTATTTTAGAGACCTAATAAAAATTTATGCAACAGTTCGGTGAAAAACTCTCAACTTGGATAGTTTACTGCTTGTGAAAGTCTAGGCATAGGACCCGACCAGCAGCCTTCAGTTTTCAACTCAACCATAATGTAGTTACTTGGTTTATTCAGCGATGTTAGAAAAACTAAGAGCAATAAAAGAAAAATACAATGAACTTACACGCCGCATGGTGGAGCCGGAGATTTTGGCCGATCC
>Ga0256830_1002957_pt1 | contig 10848 bp, 9 predicted proteins | sample 128326metaG_FD_190537 | JGI IMG/M metagenome (GOLD analysis project Ga0256830, IMG submission 190537) | Hydrothermal vent microbial communities from Lau Basin, Pacific Ocean - 128-326 | ecosystem: Environmental > Aquatic > Marine > Hydrothermal vents | place: Pacific Ocean: Lau Basin | collected...
GCTGAGTTGCTATCGTAGGTGATACACCGCGGATTAATAGTGGCATCGCAACATTTTCCAGCGCTGAGAATTCCGCGAGCAGGTGGTGAAACTGATAGACGAAACCGAGGGTCGAATTGCGTAGCTTACTACGCTGCCGCTCACTTAATTTCATCATCTCCTGCCCATGAACATAGACCTCCCCATCCGAGGCGCTATCAAGCCCCCCCAGAAGGTGTAGTAGTGTGCTCTTGCCCTCTCCGGAGCTACCGATGATCGCAACGCGCTCCCCTACCGCCACCTCAAAATTAATCGCGCGCAGCACCTCAACATTCATCCCGCCATCAGTAAAACGTTTTTTCAGATTGATGCACTGCAGCACTGGAGCTGCGGCGTTAACTGAATCATTCATAACGTAGCGCCTCCGCTGGTTGAGTGCGAGAGGCGCGCCATGCGGGATAGAGTGTCGCAACCAGTGAGATGACCAGTGAAGCAGTACTGATGGCGATAACATCAGAGGCGCGCATATCAGAGGGGAGATCACTGATGTAATATACATCCGCCGCAAGAAATTGAATGCTGAAAAGTTGTTCGATGGCTGGTACCAGTGTCTCCACATTAACCGCCAGCGCAACGCCACCGACAGTCCCCAGAAACGTTCCAATCACACCGATCAATGTTCCCTGTACAATAAAGATCCCCATGATCGATGCCGGGCTGCTGCCCAATGTTCGCAGGATCGCAATGTCGCTCTCTTTGTCTGTCACCATCATCACCAGGGTGGAGACGATATTAAAAGCAGCCACCGCGACGATGAGAAACAGAATCACAAACATCACGGTTTTTTCCATCTGCACGGCACGAAAAAAATTGGCGTGCTGGCGCGTCCAGTCACTCGCACGGTAGCCCAGTGGCAGTTCGTTCTGCAGCTCACGCGTTAGCTTAGGTGCTGCAAACATATCATCCAGCTTAACGCGAACACCTGTCACGCCACCATTGAGGCGGAAAAGACGTGAGGCATCCTCGATATGCATCAACGCAAGCGCGCTGTCATACTCATACATCCCGATTTCAAAGATGCCGACAACGGTAAAACGCTTAAGGCGCGGCAGCACTCCGACAGCAGTAACGTTCGCCTGCGGCGTGATCAGGGTGACCTTGTCACCAAGCCCAACACGCATCGATAGCGCCAGATCTTTACCAAGAATGATGCCGAACTCACCTAGCTGAAGGTTTTCCATCTTTCCGACCAGCATCTTCTCTTCAAGCTTTGAGACCTCACCTTCCTGAGCGGGAAGCACACCACGAATCAATGTACCACTCACAATCGCCCCCTGGCTCACCATCCCCTCAGCCTGAATATAAGGGGCGACGCCAGTAACTCCTTTATACTGGCGTAACATCTCTCCAACCTGCTGCCACTCCTGCAGCGGCTTGCCTACCGCCTGTACGGTGAGATGAGAGACCACCCCCAGGATGCGTTCACGCAGCTCTTTTTCAAAGCCGTTCATCACAGAGATAACCGTGATCAACACCGTTACACCGAGAGCGATCCCCAACATTGAGATCAACGAAATAAAAGAGATAAAGTGGTTTCGGCGTTTGGCGCGGGTGTAGCGCAGGCCTATAAAGATTTCTAACGGTCTAAACATTGCGGCATTAAAGCATAACTGGCCGTTAAAATAAGTAAATTATTCTGAGATCTCTGCGTGATTCATATTTCCCGTTCCAGCGAGATAAAAATGAACCGTGCAGCGAATCATCATCTGGAAAAATGGTCGGGGCGAGAGGATTCGAACCTCCGACCACCGGCACCCCATGCCGGTGCGCTACCAGGCTGCGCTACGCCCCGAGTGTACTACTGGTTGACTGCCTTTCAGTGAACTGAAAGCGACAGACAGATATTACGGACTGACTATTTAGATCTTTATTTGATGAGCGTTAAAACTTCTTCAAGCTCTTTGCGTACTTCACGAACCAGCTGACGGCTGCGGCTATTGTCACTCTTCATCTCAGTTCCCGAAAGCTTCTGACGCGCCCCACCGATGGTGAAACCGTCATCATACAGCAGACCACGAATCTGGCGCACTAACATCACATCCTGACGCTGATAATAGCGGCGGTTACCACGTCGCTTCACCGGGTTAAGGTGTGGAAACTCCTGTTCCCAGTAGCGAAGTACATGCGGTTTTACGCCACACAGTTCGCTGACTTCACCGATCGTAAAATATCGCTTCCCGGGAATCGGGGGAAGTTCACTATTGCTGCTGGGTTCCAGCATGGGCCTCTACTCTTGCTTTTAGTTTCTGTCCTGGATGGAAAGTGACCACGCGGCGTGCGGTGATTGGAATCTCTTCACCTGTTTTTGGATTTCTACCTGGTCGCTGGCTTTTATCTCGCAGGTTGAAGTTTCCAAATCCCGAAAGCTTGACCTGCTTTCCTGAGGTCAGTGCTCTACGCACCTCTTCGAAAAACATCTCAACCAGGTCTTTTGCCTCCCGTTTGTTGAGCCCAAACTCCTCAAACAGTCTCTCTGCCATATCCGCTTTTGTTAGCGCCATAATTTTTATTCTCGCAGTAGTTCTATTCTCTCAATGTCGCCCCAAGGTTTTTATTGAGTGATGACAGCACCCCCACTACAACGCTGTCAATTTCAGTATCCGTTAGAGTGCGTGAAAATTCCTGTAAGGTCAACCCTAATGCAACACTTTTTCTTCCTGAATCAACACCTTTGCCCTGATACAGATCAAATAACTGCAACTCCTGTAAACGCTCTCCGGCAGCAATTTTAATACAATCACGTATACTCTGCGAGGATACATTTTCATCGACAATCACGGCAATATCACGGCGAACTGCGGGGAATTTAGAGAGCTCGTGAAAAACCGGCAAGGCCCTTCTGGCCACCGCATCGTAGCTGACCTCAAATAGAAAGGCATCGCCATCCAGCCCCATTTTGTGAGCAATTTCAGGGTGTAACTGACCCATATAACCACAAATCACGCCATCTTTATCACAAATAGCTGCCGACTGGCCGGGGTGAAGTGCTGGGTGCGCCTCGGCCTTGAAGGTAAACCTCTGCCCAGCGGCAAGCGCTAGCAGCGCTTCAACGTCTCCTTTAAGATCAAAAAAATCGGCTTCTCGCCTCTTTTCACCCCATTGAGGTTCCAGATGAGCCCCACAGATCACACCAGAAATTACTTTTTCCTCCTTTCGATCATTTAGTTGGCCACGAAACCTCACACCAATCTCGAACAGGCGAATACGTTTCTGCTGGCGATTCTGGTTATAGCTTAACGCCTGAAGCAGACCAGTCCAGAGGGTTGAGCGCATCACTGACATTTCAGCCGAAATAGGGTTGGCCAGTTTGATAGCGGTGAGATCGGGGTTCAGTCGCGACTGCTGCGCCTCATCTACGAAGCTGTAGGTGATCACCTCCTGATAGCCGCGATCAACAAAACGCTGGCGAATCTGTTGCGGGGTCACTTCTGTTTCGGACGCTGCGTTTATCTGCAGGCGCGCGACGGGTGGGATGCTCGGAATGTTGTCATACCCCACAATGCGCGCCAGCTCTTCGACCAGATCCGCTTCAATCGAGATATCGAAGCGAAACGACGGCGCTGTAGCGCACCATTCACCATCTGTCGGGCACTCAACCCTCATCCCCAGGCGATTCAGAATCTCGCTCACATCCTCTTCCACCAGCTCAATTCCAAGCATCCGTTTAAGGCGTGAAGCTCGCAGGGTAACAGCTGTTCGTCTCGGTAGCTGGCCCTCATTAACCACTTCAGTCACAGGCCCGACATCACCGCCGACAATCCCCTGCAGTAGCTGTGTGGCACGCTCCATTGCGCGGCGCGGCAGCTGGTAATCAACCCCGCGCTCAAAACGGTGCGACGAATCTGTGTGCAGCCCGTAGCGACGCGCCTTGCCTGCAATCACATCGGGATCAAAAAAGGCGCTCTCTAAAAAGAGATCAACCGTCTCATCTTCCACCGCACTATCACTACCACCCATCACACCTGCCAGCGCTAGCGCGCCATTCTGGTCGGCAATCACCAGCGTATCTTCGCTGAGTTTAATAGTCTCGTCGTTTAATAATTTGATCGACTCGCCACTCTTTGCCTGGCGAACTTCGATACCACCCGAGAGTTTATTAAGTGCGAAGGCGTGCATCGGCTGCCCCAGCTCAAGCATCACATAGTTAGTTACATCGACAACCGGACTAATAGCACGCACTCCACTGCGGCGTAGACGCTCCTGCATCCAGATCGGCGTGGTGGCCTTTGGGTTGATCCCTTTAATGACTCGACCAAGGTAACGCGGGCAGGCCGCTGTAGCTGTTACTTTAACTGGGAACTGCTCATCGATCGTTGTCTCAACCGCCTCCGCTGCAATCTCGTTTAACCCGCAACGATTTAAGACAGCCACTTCACGTGCAATGCCGGAGATGCTCAGACAATCACTACGATTTGGGGTGAGACCTAGCTCCAGCGTCACATCATCCAGCTCTAGATAGTCACGGATATTGGCCCCGATAGTGGCGTCAGCTGGCAGCGGCATCAACCCATCGGCACTCTCAGCGAGCCCTATCTCCTGTTCAGAACAGAGCATCCCCATCGAAGCCACACCGCGAAGCTTCGCCTTCTTAATCTTAAAACCGCCCGGCAGCAGAGCCCCCACACATGCCGTTGGTACGCGCATGCCTGCATGAACATTTCTTGCACCACAGACGATCTGCAACGGCGCATCCTGAGCAACATCCACCTGGCAGATCTGTAATTTATCTGCCTCTGGATGCGCCTCAACGGAGAGCACTTCGCCCACCACCACGCCACTAAAATCTTCCGCAACCGGCGACACCGCATCGACCTCAAGCCCGGCCATGGTGAGCTGTTTTGAAAGCGTTTCGATTGAGATGTCGGGGTTCACCCACTCTCTTAGCCACTGCACACTAAATTTCATATCAATTCAGGGAAAAGCTGCAAGGGAAAAGAGCAAAGATAAAATGCGTTTACCTCTTCCCTTTTCTCTTTTGCCTCTCCCCTTTCCCCTTATTTTTAATTAATTAAATTGGCTGAGAAAACGCAGATCGTTTTCAAAAAAGAGGCGTAGGTCATTCACGCCATAACGCAGCATCGTCATCCGTTCAACCCCCATGCCAAAGGCAAAGCCGGTATATTGCTCATTATCAAAGCCGATATTGTCGAACACCTCTGGATGAATCATGCCGCACCCCATCACCTCCAGCCAGCCGGTGTGGCTACAGACACGACACCCCTTGCCTCCGCAGATCACACATTGAATATCGACCTCGGCTGATGGCTCAGTAAAAGGAAAATATGAAGGCCTGAAACGAACCGCCAGCTCTTTTTCAAAAAAGGTCTGCAGGAAATCACTCAACACACCGCGAAGGTCTGCAAAGCTGACATCTTCATCCACCATAAACCCTTCAACCTGATGAAACATCGGCGTATGGGTCACATCCGAGTCGCAACGATAGACTCGTCCCGGTGCAATCACGCGCAGTGGCGGGCGGTTATTTTTCATGGCCCGTACCTGCACCGGAGAGGTGTGGGTGCGCAGCAGTGTATGGGGATCGAAATAGAAAGTATCATGCATGGCGCGGGCTGGATGGTTGGCAGGGATATTCAGCGCTTCGAAGTTGTGATAGTCATCCTCAATCTCTGGCCCTTCGGCCACCGAAAAACCAAGCGTAGCAAAAAAGGATTCGATGCGATCCATTGTTCTTGTGACTGGGTGAACACCGCCGGGCATCAGCCCTCGCCCCGGCAGCGTCACATCTACCGTCTCTTTTAACAGGCGCTCATTGAGGGCGGCCGTTTCCAGCAACGCGGTGCGCGCTTCAATCGCTTTCTGGAGCTGCTGCTTGGCAATATTAACTTTCTGCCCCGCTTTTGGGCGCTCTTCATGCGGCAGTGCTTTCAGCCCCTTCAGAACGCCGGTCAATACCCCTTTTTTACCGAGATAGTGAACACGTAACTGCTCTAGCTCTACTAAGCTCTCTACGCTTGCGAGCGACTTTTCAGCCTCTAATACCAGTGTTTCCAGTTCTTGCACAACTTACATCCTGCTTAATTCAAATAGGAGATCAATCTCTGTTGGCGCCAACAAAAAAGGGGAAAGGCATAGACCTTTCCCCCTCTCTGTTCGTCCTTAAACCAGGTATGAGTTCATACCCGATGTTAAAAACGGTGTTGCTATCAGTATTAGAGGTTGGCCTTTGCTTTTTCTGCAATGGCAGCAAATGCAACCTTATCAAATACCGCTAAATCAGCAAGCACCTTACGATCAATCTCGATCGCCGCTTTCTTCAGCCCATTAATCAAACGGCTGTAGGAGAGACCACACTCTCTGGCTGCAGCATTGATACGGACAATCCAGAGCGCACGGAACTGACGCTTTCTCTGACGGCGATCACGATAAGCGTACTGACCCGCTTTGGTAACGGCTTGCACGGCAACACGATAGACATTTTTACGGCGTCCACGGTAGCCTTTCGCCTGCTTAATAATTTTTTTGTGTCTGGCGTGAGCGGTGACACCACGTTTTACTCTAGGCATAACTAATCACTCCTCGCTTAACTGTAGGGCAACATACGGCTGACCATTCTGCTGTCAGCCTGACAAATAATGGTACCGATACGCAGCTGACGCTTACGTTTGGTGCTCTTTTTCGTCAAAATATGACTACGGTGTGATTGTCCGCGCTTGAAGGAACCAGACGCCGTGCGCTTGAAACGCTTGGCAGCTCCGCTGTGACTCTTGATCTTTGGCATTACTTAACTAACTCCGCATTTGATCGTAATAATTTGATCCTGCAAAAAAACGTTGGGCAAGCTATTTCTTTTTAATGGGGGCGAGCACCATCACCATCTGGCGCCCCTCCATTCGTGGAAATTGCTCTACCGTTCCGAGTTCTTTCAGGTCGGCTTCAATCCTTTGTAATAATTTTCGGCCTATCTCCTGATGAGCCATTTCGCGGCCACGAAAACGTAATGTGACCTTTGCCTTATCCCCGGCATCTAGAAAACGAGTCAGGTTGCGTAGTTTTACCTGATAGTCGCCCTCTTCCGTCCCTGGTCTAAACTTTACCTCTTTTACCTGGATCTGTTTCTGTTTCTTCTTTGCAGCATGTTTCTTTTTGCTAAGCTCAAACAGATGCTTACCAAAATCCATAATTCGACAGACAGGCGGCTCACCATTGGGAACGATCTCGACGAGATCCAGGTCAGCCTCTTCAGCCATCTGTTTGGCCTCATTTATTGAAACGACACCTGCTTGTTCGCCATCAGCTCCAATCAGACGCACCTGCGGTACGTTGATCTCATCATTCAGGCGCAGCTCTTTTTCTCCAGCGATTTCCTAATCCTCCAAAACAACACGGCCGTGGCTCGCGATATCGGCATTGATATGATCTATAAAGGCATCCAGGGACATGCTTCCAAGATCTTCGCCACTTCGCGTGCGCACAGCCACGAGATTACCATCGACTTCCCGGTCCCCTATTACCAGCAAGTATGGTACACGTTGTAGTGTATGTTCGCGAATTTTAAAGCTTATCTTCTCATTTCTCAAGTCTGATTTTGCTCTGAGTCCGCGCGCTACCAATCTTTTGGTCACTTCTTCCACATATTCTGACTGGCGATCCGTGATATTGAGCACCGCTACATGTTGCGGCGAGAGCCAGGTTGGGAAGAAACCGGCATGCTCTTCGATCAAAATCCCGATAAAGCGCTCCAGCGAGCCAAGAATCGCCCGGTGCAACATAACGGGCACCTGCTTTGAGCCATCTTCGGCAATAAACTGTGCGTCTAGACGTCCCGGCATCGAAAAATCGACCTGGATCGTGCCACACTGCCAGACACGTCCCAGGCAGTCTTTGAGCGAAAATTCAATTTTAGGGCCGTAAAAAGCGCCTTCGCCCGGCTGTAGATCCCAATCCAGCCTCTTCGCATTTAACGCCTCTTCTAATGCATGCTCTGACTTATCCCACTCAGCATCATCCCCCACTCGATTTTCAGGGCGGGTCGAGAGCTTGATGATGATCTCATTAAAACCAAAATCAGCGTAAACTTGATAGAGCAGATCGATAAAGGCCGCAACCTCACTCTGAATCTGCGCCTCGGTACAGAAGATATGGGCATCATCCTGGACAAAGTTGCGCAGCCGCATCAATCCATGCAGCGTGCCCGATGGTTCATTACGCAAACAGGAGCCAAACTCCGCCATTCGTAACGGCAGATCGCGGTAGCTCTTCAACCCCTGATTGTAAATCTGCACATGACAGGGGCAGTTCATCGGCTTGATCGCGTAATCGCGATTCTCTGAATGGGTGGTAAACATATCGTCACTAAACTTCTCCCAGTGACCTGACTTTTCCCACAGCGACTTATCGACCACCTGCGGGGTACGCACCTCAGAATAGTTATTCTGTTTCAGTATGTTGCGGATATATTGTTCAACTTCACGGTAGATCGTCCAGCCGTTGTCGTGCCAGAAGATCATCCCCGGCGCCTCTTCCTGGATGTGGTAGAGGTCCAGCTTTTTAGCAATTTTGCGATGGTCGCGCTTTCCGGCCTCTTCAAGGCGGTGCAGATAGGCTTTGAGCCCCTTTTTATCTTTCCATGCTGTCCCGTAGATGCGCTGCAGCATTTCATTATCTGAATCACCACGCCAGTAGGCACCGGCCAGTTTCATCAATTTAAAGTGTTTTAATTTGCCGGTACTGGGCACATGCGGGCCACGGCAGAGATCAATAAAGTCACCCTGTTGATAGAGCGACAGCGTTTCATTGGCAGGAATCGCTTCAATCAGCTCCGCCTTGTATTGTTCCCCCAGGCTACGGAAAAATTCTATCGCCTCTTCGCGCACCATGACGCTGCGTCTGATTGGCAGGTTTTGAGCAGCAATTTCCGCCATCTTCTTTTCAATCGCAGTCAGGTCATCCGGAGTGAAGCGCTTTTCATAGGCGAAGTCATAGTAGAAGCCATCATCAATCACCGGGCCGATGGTGACCTGGGCCTCAGGAAACAGTGATTTCACCGCTTGTGCCAACAGATGCGCCGTCGAATGGCGAATAATCTCAAGCCCCTCTTCATCACGATCGGTGATGATGACAACGCTCGCATCTTTTTCAATCAGGGTTGAGGCATCAACCAGCTCGCCATCAACCTTGCCGGCAAGGGTGGCCTTAGCAAGCCCGGCACCGATGGAAGCGGCAACATCCATTAAAGTGACTGCCTGATCGTATTGGCGTTGACTACCGTCTGGAAGCGTTACTGTAGGCATTTACGACTCTGGGATATATCCGGCTATATATAAAAAAGCACCGAATATCGAATGGATAAACAGTGCCATCAAAAACTTGGTAGACGCGATTGGATTCGAACCAACGACCCCCACCATGTCAAGGTGGTGCTCTAACCAACTGAGCTACGCGTCTTCATAGACGGCGTAAGATACAGGAATTACCGCCCTGATTTCAAGTAATAAAGCAGGCTGGACCCTTTAATTTATAAAATACCCTTGTTGAATTTATAAAACAGAAGGGACCTCAAGTTTCATTACCCTCTCTCATGGTGAGCAAAGCGTGACGGAGTGGAACTCCTGCACTTTGCAGGGCGGCAATCTCGATGCGAGACGAATCGTTAAGTTAAGCGATTGTTTCGTCTCGTCGCTTCACCCTTCGCCATCACAATGGCAATTAATCATAGATTCCTAAAGTCAGCCACCAGCTGATCAGCGTGACAATTAACGAGCCATAACGGCTAAACCCACGCTCAATGGAGAGCCGCTCGGCTGGACAAATCTCACACGATCATTCATATTTCTGCTTCATTTACCGATACTTCTTGTGTCCTTATTTTCAAAGAGAAACTCAATGTCAGAATCATGGGATAAAAATAAAAGCGATAATAGCTGGGAGCTGCCTGAAGGGATGGACCCGATGAGAGTCATGCAGGTTGCATCAAGCTACTGGCACTCCTGCGCGCTCCACGCTGCTAATCGACTGGATATTTTCAACCTGCTCGATGGCACCTCCAAAACCCTGGATGAATTAACCGCTGCGACAGGGGCTGACCGTCGCTGCCTGGGGAGTCTGTTAAGCGCGCTTGTCTCTATCGACTTCCTTGATCGCGATGGCGACACCTTCAGCAACAACCTGTTTGGCCAGACCTTCCTGACCTCCTCGAGCCAGTTTTACCAGGGCGGCATCGTCTATATGTTTGAAAACTGGTACGAAGCCTGGGGTGGACTCTATAACACCGTAATGACGGGTAAACCATCGGCATTAATGCATCAGGAGTATTCCGACCAGGAGACGCGCGACTACATGATGGGCATGCATAACCGCGCCCTCTCCCAGTCAGATGTGCTCACCGGCATGGTCGACCTGACGGGTAAAAAACAGCTGATGGATGTTGGCTGTGGCCCCGCTACTTTTGCGGTCAAATTTTGCGAACGGTATGACGGCCTGAATGCTGTGGCGATGGATCGTGCGCAGAACCTGGAAATTGCGCAGGAAATTGTTGATCAATACAAAATGCGGGCGCGTGTTGAGCTGCGCCCCGGTGATTACAACGCAGATAGTCTGGGTGATAATAACGATGCCATGCTGCTCTCATCGATGACCAACCAGGAGTCACCCGAAAACATAAAGAAATTACTGCAGAAATGTTATGACTCGATGAATAAAGATGGCGTTATTATGATTCAGGAACAGCTGCTCAACCCCGACAAAACCGGGCCAGAACTGGCGGCGATGATCGGTGTAAATCAGATTATTAACACCGTTGGTGGTTCTTCATATTCCACAGCGGAAATGGAAGAGATTATGGCCGCTGTT
>Ga0256830_1002958_pt1 | contig 10848 bp, 8 predicted proteins | sample 128326metaG_FD_190537 | JGI IMG/M metagenome (GOLD analysis project Ga0256830, IMG submission 190537) | Hydrothermal vent microbial communities from Lau Basin, Pacific Ocean - 128-326 | ecosystem: Environmental > Aquatic > Marine > Hydrothermal vents | place: Pacific Ocean: Lau Basin | collected...
CACCGGGACGAAGGCCCAGACCCGCTCGGGGTGGGCGGCGACGAAGGGCAGGGCGTAGGCGCCGCTCATGGATGGGGCGACCAGGGCGGCGCGCTCGGCGCCGAGGGCGTCCAGGAGCGGGCCGAGGAACTCGGCGGGCGGGAGGTCGCCCGGCGCCGTCTCGCCGCGTCCGCCCGGCAGGTCCACCGCGACGGCGCGGAAGCCGGCCTCGGCGAGCCGGGCCAGGGTGCCGAGCTCGCGCCAGGTCTCGGCCCGAAAGGCCGCCCCGTGGAGGAGGACTACCAGCGGGCCGTCCTCGGGGCCCGCGGCCAGGGCGTGGACCGAGTGGCCGGCGACGTCCACCGTCAGGTCGGTCACCTCGTCGGCGGCGGAGGCGGGAGCATGCTCGAAACGGTCGCAGGCGGACATGGCGAGGGCCGCGGTCAGGGCCAGGAGGGCGGGGAACGGGTGGCGGGGCATCGGTGGGGCCTTGTCGGGGCCCGGAGAAAGACTATATTTCCCGGCTTTGGGGCGTAGGCGTCCCACGATTCTCCCTCGTCCCCTCTCGCATCCGGAACTCGCATCGCCACCCCATCCATGGACACCTTCCTCGAAGCCAGGGGCCTGAAGAAGCGGTTCGGCGCGATCGAGGCCGTCGCCGGCGTGGACCTGGTGGTCGCGCGCGGCGAGGTCGTCGGCTTCCTCGGCCCGAACGGCGCCGGCAAGACGACGACCATGCGCATGGTCACCGGTTTCCTCGAGCCGGATGCCGGCACCGTCCGCGTCCACGGCCACGACCTCGCCGCCGACCCGCTCCACGCCAAGGCGGCCATCGGCTACCTGCCGGAGGGCGCCCCGGTGTGGCCCGACATGCGGGTGCGCGACTTCCTGCGCTTCGTCGCCGAGATCCGCGGGCTGTGCGGGGCCGAGCGCGACGAACGGCTCGAGGAGGTGGTCCACCTGGTCCACCTGAAGCCGGTGCTCGGGCAGACCCTCGAGACCCTGTCCAAGGGCTTCCGGCGCCGGGTCGGCCTGGCCCAGGCACTGGTCCACGACCCGCCGGTCCTGATCCTCGACGAGCCCACCGACGGGCTCGACCCGAACCAGAAGTTCGAGGTGCGCGAGCTCATCCGGCGCATGGGCGAGGAGAAGGCCATCGTCCTCTCCACCCACATCCTGGAGGAGGTCGAGGCGGTGTGCACCCGCGCCGTCATCGTCAACCGCGGCCGCGTCGTCTTCGACGGCACGCCCGCCGAGCTCGAGGCCAAGGCCCCGGCCGACGTCACCCGCAACCGACTCGACCACGTGTTCCGGCAACTCACGACCTCGGAGGTGGAAGCCGCATGAGAGCCGTCCGCATCCTGGCGCGGCGCGAGTTCGCCGCCTACTTCGCGACCCCGCTGGCCGCGGTGTTCCTGGTCATCTTCCTGTTCCTCGCCGGGCTCTTCACCTTCGAGTTCGGCGGGCTGTTCGAGCGCGGCCAGGCCGACCTGCGCCCGTTCTTCCAGTTCCACCCGTGGCTCTACCTGTTCCTGGTCCCGGCCATCGCGATGCGGCTGTGGGCCGAGGAGCGGCGGCTCGGCACCATCGAGCTCTTGATGACCCTGCCGGTGCGGCTGCGGGACCTGGTGCTCGGCAAGTTCCTCGCCGCCTGGGCCTTCTGCGGGCTGGCGCTGCTCTGCACCACGCCCATCTGGGCCACCGTGGCCTGGCTCGGCGACCCCGACCACGGGGTCATCGTGGCCAGCTACCTCGGCAGCTTCCTGATGGCCGGGGCCTTCCTCGCCATCGGTTCGTTCGTCTCGGCGCTGACCAAGAACCAGGTCATCGCCTTCATCGTCGGCGTCCTGGTCTGCTTCGTGTTCCTGTTCCTGGGCTATCCGGTGTTCCTCGACTTCCTGTCGGGATGGGCGCCGCGTTTCCTGGTCGAGACGGTGGCGTCCTGGAGTTTCCTGACCCACTTCCAGGCCTTGTCGCGCGGCGTGCTCGACCTGCGCGACGTCTTGTTCTTCCTCTCCACCATCGTCGTCTTCCTGGCGATGAACGGGTTGGTCATCGACTGGAAGAAGGCCGCCTAGGCCCGGAGGTTCGCCATGGACAAGAAACGCACCGCCCTCGCCGGGATCCTGGTCCTGCTGCTCGCCTTCCTCGCCTTCGGCGCACTGACCGAGCGCCTGCTCACCGGGTGGCAGGTGGACCTCACCGAGGAGAAGCTCTACACCCTGTCGCCGGCGGCCCGCGAGATCCTCGCGGAGCTCGACGAACCCATCCGGCTCGACCTCTACTTCACCGAGGACGCGGCCGACGCCGTGCCGACCTACCGCAACTACGCGCGTCGGGTGGAGGAGTTCCTCGAGACCATCGCCGCCGCGGGTGACGGCAAGGTCGAGGTCCGGGTGGTGGACCCCGAGCCCTACTCCGAGGCCGAGGACGCGGCCCGCGCCGCGGGTTTGAGCCCGGTGGTGGTGGACGAGGCCGGCACCACCCTGATGCTCGGTCTGGTCGGCACCAACTCGGTGGACGAGCAGGAGGTCCTGCCCTTCCTGGACCCGTCCAACGAGCCCTTCCTGGAGTACGACGTGATGCGCATGATCCAGGCGCTCGCGCAGGTGGACCCGCCGAAGGTCGCGCTGGTCACCTCGCTGCCGATGAACGGCAGCGCGGCCAACCCCTTCGGCGGCGGTCGGCCGAGCCCGCCGTGGCAGGTGCTCCAACAGATGCGCCAGCTCTACGACGTGGTGGACGTGTCGCCGACCGCGGCCAACCTGCCCGACGGGGTGGACGTGGTCGTCCTGGCGCACCCCAAGGGTTTGAGCGAGGGGCTGCTGCGGGCGATCGACGACTACGCCCTCGCCGGGGGCGACCTGCTGGTGCTGGTGGACCCGTTCTGCGAGGCCGACCCCGCCGCCGCGGGCGGACGCGACCCCTTCGGGCAGTCGGCGCCCGGGCCGGCCCACTCCGAGCTCGACGGCCTGCTCGAGGCCTGGGGCGTGGAGTTCCACACCGACCGCTTCGTCGCCGACCGCGGGGTCGGCCTGCGGGTGGCCCGCGGCCCCGGCGCCGACGGGCTGCAGTCCATCGTCCACGTCGGCTACCTCGGGGTGCCGGCCGAGCTGATGGACCGCGACGACCCCATCACGGGGTCGCTGGAACAGGTCAACCTCGGCATCGCCGGTTGGTTCGAGAGCGCCGAGGGCGCCGAGAGCCGACTGGTGCCGCTGATCCGCAGCAGCCACGAGTCCACGACGATGCCGGTGAGCCGGGTGTCGCGCTTCCCCGACCTGGAGGGGTTGCTGTCCTCCTTCGCCCCCGACGCCGACGACTACGTGCTCGCGGCGCGCCTCGAGGGGACCATCCGCTCGGCGTTTCCGCCTGCCTCGGACGACACGACGGCCGCCGAGGTCGAGACGGTCGCGGAGGAGGCCGAGGAGGGCGGCCCGGCTGCGGACGGAGCCGTCGAGGAAGACGGCGCCGCAGACGAGGCCGGCGCGGACTCGGAGGAGGCGGAGGCGGGCGAGGCCGACGCCGTTCGCACCGGCGAGGCCGGCGGCATCGTCCTGATCGCGGACGCCGACCTCCTGCGCGACGACTTCTGGATCGTCGAGCAGCGCTTCGGCCCGGTCTCCCTGGGCTGGCAGCCCATCGCCGACAACGGCGCCCTCGTGCTGAACTCCTTGGACGTGCTGGCCGGCAGCCCGGCGCTGCTCGAGTTGCGCAGTCGTGGGTCGCACCACCGCCCCTTCACCAAGGTCGAGGCCTTGCGGGAAGAGGCCGAAGCCCGCTTCCTCTCCGAGCAGCAGCGCCTGGAGGACGAGATCGCCGCCGCCGAGGACCGCATCCGGCAGCTCCAGGCCGAGGGCGCCGGGGCAGGCATGATCCTGACGCCGGAGGTCGCCCAGGAACTGGATCGGCTCCAGGAGCAGGTCCTGGAGGCCCGCAAGGAGTTGCGCGCCGTGCGCTACGGTCTGCGCAAGGACATCGATCGGCTGGGGCGCAGGGTCATGCTCATCGACGTGGTCGGCGTCCCGCTGCTGGTCGCCTTCCTGGTCCTGGCCCTGACCTGGGCCGGTCGTCGCCGCCGCACCTAGAAACCATGAAGCCCCGCACCCTGCTCGTCGTCGCCCTGCTCTCGCTGTTCGGCATCGGGCTCGCCTGGGCCCTGCGCAGTCGTCCCGCCGCCGCGGAGGGAGGGGGCGGGGAGTACGCCGCTCCCGAACTGCGCGACCGCGTCAACGACGTGGCGCGCATCGAGATCGAGACCGCCGACCAGGCCTTCCACTTCCGCCGCGACGGGGACGGCTGGGTCTGCGAGGAGCGGAGCGACCACCCGGTGGAGACCTCCGAGGTGCGCAAGCTCCTGATGGGGTTGCGCGACCTCGAGCTGCGCGAGCGGAAGACGGCGCGGCCCGAGCGCCTGGGCGAACTCCAGCTCGCCCTCGACACCGAAGAGCCGGCGCGTCGCGGCCGCGTGGTGCGGCTGTGGTTCGACGGCGAGGACGCCCCGGCCGTGACCCTGGTCGTCGGGCGCACGCGTTGGACGCCGAGCCGCGGCACCTACGTGCGGCGCGGCGGTGAGGACCAGGCCTGGTTCGCCGACGGCGAGGTGCGGTTGCCGACCACGCCCGAGCAGTGGATGGACACCGAGATCGTCAACCTGAACCCCGCCGACGTGGCTCGGGTCCACGTCGAGCGCGGGGGCGAGTCGCTGACCATCGAGCGCGACTCGGCGGACGGCGACTGGCGCTTGGTGGAGAAGCCCGAAGACCGCGAGATGGTGGAGTACCCGCCGTTCTCGACCCTGGGCAACGTCTTCGGCTACCTCAACTTCGAGGGAGTGGCCCAAGCCGACGACGAACGCTTCCAGCGCGACCCCGACTTCACCGCCTTCGTCGAGACCTTCGACGGCCGTCGTGTGGACCTGCGGGGCTGGGTGGACGAGGACGGCGCCACCTGGGCGGCCCTGTCGGCGCCGGAGGACGTCTCCGGTCTCGACGACTGGCGCGATCGCTGGGACGGCTGGGTGTTCCGTCTCCCGCAGTGGAAGGCCGAGTCCCTGGCCATCGACTGGTCCAAGTGGCTCGCCCCCGAAGGAGGCGAGGAAGAGGCCGAGGCGGGCGCCGCTGGGGACTCGGGAACGGTGGCGGACGAAGGCGGGCCGGTGGAGCCGGTCGTCGAGTCGGCCGGGGCCGAGGCGTCGCAGCAGCAGTCCCAGGAAGGAACGGGCGACGACGGCGGTCGCTGACGGTTTCGCCTCTCTATGCTGGGAGGCATGGAAGCCGAACGCACCATCATCACCGACGTCGACATCCCCTTCGGGCGGCTCGTCCTGATCATCCTGAAGATCATGCTCGCGAGCATCCCGGCGGTGATCCTGTTCTACCTCGTCCTCGCCCTGATCATGATGCCCATCGTCGCGGTCACCGGCGGCATGGGTCACATGATGGCGAACTAGCCTTGGAGCCGGCCGCCGACCCCGACTACTGGCGCCGCCGCTGGGAAGAGGGGCGCATCGGATTCCACGAGGGCAGGGTCAACGCCGAGCTCCAGGAGTTCTGGCCGGCCCTCGACCTGGAACCGGGAAGCCGCGTCCTCGTCCCGCTGTGCGGCAAGGCGCACGACCTGCGGTGGCTCGCCGAGCGCGGCCATCGCGTGGTCGGGGTCGAGTGCTCCGAGCGCGCCGTCGCCGAGTTCTTCGGCGAGCAGGGGCTGGTCCCCGAGCGTTCGCGCTGCGGCCCGTTCCGGGTCTGGGACGCCGACGGGCTGCGCATCCTGGAGGGCGACTTCTTCGCCCTGGAGGCGGAGCCCGAGGGACCGGCCTTCGACGCCTGGTGGGACCGCGCTGCGGTGGTCGCCTTGCCCGAAGCGACGCGCGGGCGCTACGTGGAGCGCCTCGCCACCCTCTTGCGTCCCGGCGCCCGGGGGCTGGCCCTGGTCCTGGAGCGCCCCGACGAGCCCGGGCAGGGCCCACCGTTCTCGGTGGACGCCGACGAGATGCGCACCCGCTTCGCCCCGCCGCTCTTCACCCCGCCGCGCGAGCTCCTGCGCCGCGAGGGCGGCGGGCCGCCCGCCGAGGATGGGCGCGCGCCGCGCCGCGAGGAGGTGGTGTGGCGGCTCGAGCGAGCCCGGGCCTGACCCCTTCGCCCTGCGCCTACGCCCTCCGGCTTCAGCCGAGCCGGGCGCGGCGCAGGAGCATGGCGTTCAGCGACACGACCACGGTGGAGGCGCTCATCAGGACGGCGCCCACGGCGGGGTCGAGGACCAGGCCCCAGCGGGCGCCGACCCCGGCGGCGAGCGGGATGGCGAACACGTTGTAGCCGGTGGCCCAGGCCAGGTTCTGCATCATCTTGCGGTGGGTGAGCCGCGCCAGGCGCAGCGCCCGGGGCACGTCGCCCGGGTCGTCCTCGACCAGCACCAGGTCGGCCGACTCGATGGCGACCTGGGTGCCGGCGCCGATGGCGATGCCGAGGTCGGCGGTGAGCAGCGCCGGCGCGTCGTTGATGCCGTCGCCGACGAAGGCGGTCATGCCGTCGCGGCGCAGTCGCTCGACCACCTCGGCCTTGTCGCCGGGCATCACCCGCGCGTGGTAGCGGCGGATGCCGAGTTCCTCGGCCACGGTGCGGGCCACGGCCTCGGCGTCGCCGGTGATCATCACCGGCTCCACGCCCATCTCCCGGAGACGGCGCACCGCCTCGCGGGCGCTCTCGCGGATGCGGTCGGCGAGCGCGATCACCGCGACGACGCGCTCGCCGTCCATCAGGACCACGGCGCTGGCGCCGCGCTCGTCGGCGCGGGCCAGGGCGTCGCGCATGCCCTCGGCCCATGCGGCGCCGAGCTCCTCGGCCCATTCGGGGCGGCCGACGCGGAAGCGGCGGCCGTCCACTTCGCCCTCCAGGCCCTGTCCCGGCACGGCCTTCACGTCCCGGGCCTCGCGGTGCGGCGCGCCGCGCTCCTCGGCGGCCTCGACGATGGCCGAGGCCAGCGGATGCTCCGAGGCCCGCTCCAGGGCGCCGGCCACGGCCAGCGCTTCGGTCTCGTCCACGCCGGGGGCGACGGTCAGCGCGTCCAGGCCGAAGCGGCCTTCGGTCAGGGTGCCGGTCTTGTCGAAGGCCACGATGCGGATGTCGCGGCCGCGGTCGAAGGCCTTGCGGTCGCGGACCAGGATGCCGTTCTGGGCGGCGAGCCCGGTGGCGTTCACCGTGACCAGCGGGATGGCGAGCCCGAGCGCGTGCGGACAGGTGATGACCAGCACGGTGACGGTGCGGGCCAGGGCGAAGGCGACGCCGGCGCCGAGCAAGGTCCAGGCGGCGAAGGTCGGGATGGAGACGGCCAGCGCGACCAGGGTCAACACGAAGGCGGCGCGGTCGGCGAGGTCCTGGTAGCGGGAACGCGAGGCCTGCGCCTCCTCGACCAGCCGCATCATCTGGCTGACGGCGGTGGCCTCGCCGATGCGCGTGACGCGGACCGTGACCGCGCCCTCGCCGTTGATGGCGCCGGCGAGCACCTCGTCGCCCCGCTGCTTGGTGACCGGGCGCGATTCGCCGGTCAGGAACGACTCGTTGGCCGAGGTCGAGCCCTCGACGATTTCGCCGTCGGCCGGGAACGGCTCGCCGGGGCGGACCAGGACCAGGTCGCCGACGGCCAGCGCGGACACGTCCACGTCCTCGAGGGACCCGTCGTCACGCTTGCGGTGCGCGACGGGGGGCACCAGGGCGGCGAGGTGCTCCAGCGCGCGGCTGGAGGCCCGGACCGATCGCATCTCGATCCAGTGGCCGGCGAGCATGACGTCCACCAGGGTCGCGAGCTCCCACCAGAAGGGCTTGCCGCCGAGCCCGAGGTCCACGGCGAGGCTGTAGGTCAGGGCTACGCTGATGGCCAGCGCGATGAGGGTCATCATCCCCGGGCGCTTCGCGCGCAGCTCGGAGACGGCGCCGCGCAGGAAGACGATGCCGCCGTAGAGGTAGAGCAGCGAGCCGAAGAGCGCGGGGATCCAGGCCGAGCCGGGGAACTTCGGCGCAGAGAAGCCGAACCAGGACTGGATCTGCTCGGACCAGACCAGGACGGGAACGGTCAGGAGCAGTGAGACCAGGAGCCGGTCGCGGAAGGCCTCGGGCGAGTGCGCGGAGTGGTCGCCGTGCCCGCCGTCCCCGCCATGCCCGCCATGCCCGGCGTGCCCGCCATGCCCGGCGTGTCCGCCATGCCCGGCGTGTCCGCCATGCCCGCCGTGTCCGCCGTGTCCGCCGTGTCCGGCGTTGGGGGCCGGGGCGTGGTCGTGCGGTCGAGGAGGAGAGGGAGTCATGACCGGCATCCTAGCCCGTTCGGGCGCGCCGGCCGAACCAGTTCCTTCGCTTTCAGCCAAGTGCCGGAGCCGATCCCCCTGCGATCGGCGCCACCACTGCCCCGAAGGTCCGGTCCGGAGGCCCTGCTGGAGGCAGGTGGCCTGCTGGGCGGTCCTAGAATGGGGGCGGAACCATGAGCGAGAACCCCTGGCCGCCCCGCCGCGTCCGTCTGACCCCGGGCAAGCGCGTCCTCTTCCTGACGAAGGATCCGACCCTCATCGAGAAGCAGCTCTACGAGGGGCTGGACCTGCGGATGGAGGACCTGTCCGTGGACGACCTGCTCGACGACATCAACACCGACGTGATGACGCCGGCCTGGGTCTGTTTCGACCACGACCCGGCCGAGATCGCGAAGAACGCCTATGCCGGGTTGATGCACGACGGGCATCGCGTGTTCCGCGAGAACGCTCTCAAGGAGGGGGGCTTCGAGGTCATCGTCAGCGGCCACCGCAAGGGGACCGGATCCAGCCGTGAGACCGCGGCCCAGGCCGAGCGTTGGTCCGGCATCCGCATCGTCATCGCGGCCAGCTTCGCGCCCATCCACGAGCGCAACAACCTGAACCTGGGCCAGTTGATGGCCGACCACGAGGTGCTGCTGCGGCTGCAAGCCGGGGAGGAAGTGCCGCTCGGGGAGTTCACCTCGCGTTACGACCCCATCTCGCGGCTCATCGTCGAGAGCGGCGGCCTGTTCTCCTTCGGGCGGCGCATCGCCGACGGCGAGCTGCGCCCGCCGGCGCCGGACACCGGGCGGCGCCCGATGACCATGGCCGAGAAGATCCTCGCCGCCAAGCTGCTCGAGCCCGGCCCGGAAGGGCGGTACGTGAAGCCCGGCGACGCTGTGCTGGTCCAGGTGGACTCCGGCTACAGCCACGAGTTCACCACCGCGCAGGTCCACAGCTTCCTCCTCGACGAGTTCGGGGTGGACTATCGGGTGGCCAATCCCGACAAGTTCGCGGTGTTCGAGGACCACCTGCTCTACGCCGATGGCGTGGCCCGTTTCGCGCCCTTCGTCGAGAAGATCCAGACCCTGCGCGACCTGCAGAAGGCGTTCCAGCGCCACACCGGAGTGCGCGACTACTCCGCCCGCAACGGCGTCAGCCCGGGCATCTGCCACCAGGTGGCACGCGAGGAGTTCGTGGACCCCGGCGACTTCGTCCAGGCCACCGATTCGCACACCTGCATGGGCGGCGGCAACGCGGCGCTGGCCTACGGCGTCGGCGCCACCGAGTACGCCGCCCTGGTCCACTCCGGGTTCACCTTCGCCGAGGTGCCGGAGAGCATCCGTTTCGAGCTCCACGGCTCGTTCCGCCCGGGCGTGACCGCCAAGGACCTGATGCTGCACCTGCTGGCGACCTTCGCGCGCGAGGAGAAGACGCTGAACCGGGTCATGGAGTTCGGGGGGCCGGGGCTGCACGCGCTCCACCCCGACGAGCGGGCCACCCTGTGCAACATGGCCACCGAATGCACCGCCCGAAGCGGCATCGTCGAGGGCGACCGCCGGCTGGCCGAGTGGCTGGCCGAGCAGCGCCCCGGCGGCGAACCCGAGGCCTTCGAGGCCATGTTCGTCTTCCCCGACCCCGACGCCGAGTACGCTGGTGGGGTCCACCGCATCGACCTGGATGCGCTCGAGCCGATGGTCGCGACCCCCGGCGACCCCGATCGCGGCATCCCGAGCGACCCGACCAACGGCGCGCTGGTCTCCGAACTCGGCGAGGTCCCGATCGACATCGCCTACGCCGGCAGCTGCACCGCCGGCAAGGTCGAGGACTTCCGCTGCTACGCCGAGGTCTGCCGCGAGGCCGCCGAGGCCGGGTTGGAGGTCGCGCCCGGAGTGGACTTCTACGTCCAGTTCGGGTCGCGCAAGGTCCAGGAGGTCGCCGAGCGTGAGGGTTGGGTGGAACTGTTCCGCTCGGTCGGCGCCCGTGTCATCGATCCCGGCTGCGGCGCCTGCATCGGCTGCGGCCCCGGCGTCAGCGAGCGCCCCGAGCAGGTCACGGTCTCGGCCATCAACCGTAACTTCCAGGGCCGCAGCGGCCCCGGTCGGCTCTACCTCGCTTCGCCCTACACCGTCGCCGCCAGCGCCTTCGCCGGCCGCATCCTGGCCTACGAACCGGGGCGGCTCGCCGACTCGCTGGCCGCCGCCTCGGCCTGACCGGGTACGGGACGCCGGCGCGGCGTCGAGGTTCGGATCACGTTCCGACCGGTCGGGGCGCGGGCCGTCGGATGCGGACCACGGCGTTGTAGTCGGGGACGCCGCCGCCGCGGTCCACCCGGTCGGGCGGCAGGAGCGGGTTGACCTCGGGCCAGAACGCCTGCAGGGTGCCGCGGGCCACGTCCCAGGGGAAGGCGCGGCCGCGGAAGACGCCGCGTTCGTTCACCAGTTCGAGCGGGGCGTCCTTGGAGAGTCCCAGCGCCGCGGCGTCCTCGGGATGGATGAACACGTGGTCGCGCTCGGCGCCCGTCAGCGGATCGCGGCGTGCCTGGACCATCGAGTTGAACTGCTTGCCGCGCCGCGTCGCCAGCAGGAACTCGG
>Ga0256830_1002959_pt1 | contig 10848 bp, 7 predicted proteins | sample 128326metaG_FD_190537 | JGI IMG/M metagenome (GOLD analysis project Ga0256830, IMG submission 190537) | Hydrothermal vent microbial communities from Lau Basin, Pacific Ocean - 128-326 | ecosystem: Environmental > Aquatic > Marine > Hydrothermal vents | place: Pacific Ocean: Lau Basin | collected...
GGTATCAGTTGCGGTCGCACAAAACCGGTGAAAGTAAAGTGATCCTGAATGTTGCGGGATCGAGCCATTTGCCTGTAATGTTGAATCTGCATCGGGTTGCCGCCGACCAGCAAGAAATGAACTTTTTTGTCGCTGCCTTCGATCAGCTTTTCAGCGCTGCTGATCAGCAGGTCCAAGCCCTGATAGGTCTCGAACGTGCCGTAATAGAGCACAAGCTTTCGCCCATTCAAATTGTACTTGCGGCGCAGAGCCTGTTCCTGCGAATCCTGCGGCGGAAAGACCAGACTATTGTCGGCTACATTTTCAATCAAAATACTGGTTTGTTGCGGGAAATGGCTCTCGACATATTTTTGCAATTCCGGGCAAATGGTAATGAGCGCGCTGGCGTTGCTAATGGTACGCCTTTCCAGGCGCTCAAAAATTTTCTTGAATACCCTGGCACCCGGATATTTGAAATTATCCAATTGTTGAGGCAAGGAGGAGTGCATATCATACAGGTGTGGCAGCCCGAATCTGTTGGCCAGATGGACGCCAAAGAAACTGGCCTCTTCGTGTGTGTGCAACAGGTCATATTGGTTCTTTTTCAGCAAGCGCAGGGCTTGAGCGTAAAGGGCCATATCCAGCGGAATCTTGGCCAGCGACGGTCCGATCTTGACCTTTTTCACAAAGGGGATTGGCCTGGCGCGATGGATGGTCAGGTTATCGATGGCAACATCCTCACCCACATGATAGGTGGCCAGGTCGATGTGATGGCCCAACAGCGACATGGCTTTGATCCGATGCAAAACGCTGAATGGCGTGCCGCGCGGCTGAAACCACGGTTGCGGTGCGATCATCAGCACGCGCAATTTTCGTTCGCTTTTGGGTATATCAAAATGGTTCGACATTGTTGTTGTCCGACTCTTTTATCCTAAAAGTTGCTGACGATTTTTCACCATTATTCCGCACCATAGCCAACGAGCACGACAAAGAGAGTGCGGAACAATATTTTAATATCCAGCCACAGCGACCAATTGTCGATATACTCCAGATCCATTTTCATCCATTGGTCGAAACTGATCTTATTGCGGCCGCTAACCTGCCAGATGCAGGTAATGCCCGGTTTCAGGCTCAGGCGTCTTCGCTGCCACACTTCGTAATTTTCCACTTCGCTCACCAGCGGCGGTCGCGGGCCCACAATGCTCATATCACCCTTCAGCACGTTCAAGAACTGCGGCAATTCGTCGATGCTGGTTCGGCGTAAAAAGTAGCCGAGCGGCGTAATGCGCGGGTCGTTCTTCATCTTAAAAACCGGCCCGTCCATCTCGTTGTTTTCCCACAGCTCATCTTTTCTTTCCTCTGCATCCGGCACCATTGTCCTGAATTTGTACAGGGTGAATTTTCGTCCGTTCAGGCCACATCGGGTCTGTTTGAAAAAGATCGGGCCCTTGGAAGTTAGTTTGATGAGAATGGAGACAATGACCATGAGCGGCGCAAAGAAAGCAAGAGCGGTCGCTGAAATGAGAATATCAATGGTCCTTTTGATGAACAGTTGCCACTCTTTGGCGTGAAAGGTTTCGAATTCCAGCAGCGGGAATCCGTTAAAATCGGTTTGTCGGGCGCGCGCTATGTGCAGATTGTACAGGTCCAACGAAATGGACGTGGGCACACCCACTTCCTCGCAAGCCAGAATGGCCTCCTCGATGCGGTGAAGCCATAGCCGCGGCACCACAAAGATGACACGATCGATAACAATCCGGTTGACAATAAAAGGGATATCCTGAATTCGGCCAATGACCCGATATCCCTCTATTTCTTTGCCGTACAATCCATGTTCATCATCAATAAGTCCGATGATGCGCAGGCCCCAATTTGAATGTAAATTGACGGCACGAATGAACTCCCTGGCCCTTTTGCCGGTGCCAACGATGAGCAGATTTTCCTGATTATAACCTTTTTGATGAATCGTGTCCAGAACGGATAGCACAATTCGTTTTTCGATCATGATCAGCGTAAAAGCGCAGGAGGCAAACACCAGGAAGAACAATCGACTGGCCAGCTCCATTTTCAATAGGAACAGATAACTTCCCGAAGCAATGGTGGCCCAAAAACCGGAGACAAAAACCAGCCAGGCCAATTTCCGAAAAGACCGTGTTCGGAATCCCCGGTATATGCCATTCAGCGAAAACAGGGCCACCCAGATGATGGGAAAGCCCAGGAACATGGCCCAGTATTTCGAGGCAAAGTGCAGAAACCCGCCAAAAGTCGGGCCCAGTGCATAGGCTTTGACGTTTAATTCGGCTGCAATTCGTATGAATTCGTCCAGAAAATAAGCCAGTGGAAAGGCGATCAACAAAATAAAAATGTCGATGCCTTTCATAATATTTCCAATAAATCTTTCTCGTTCGGAGACCATAAATGTACCACAAAAAGTCAGGTGGCTCGGTTAGGCAATTAGCAATCACAATTTCGGGTTCATTGCCAGTGTAAGCGATTGATTTTAAACGCCTGTCATTTTCTCTTTAAACCATTCGGTAAATCTTTTTATACCCTCTTCAATTGCTATTTGCGGATTATAATTTAGTTCTCTACGCGCCTTTGAAATATCCGCATAGGTGATGGGCACATCGCCCGGTTGATCGGGTTGAAAGTCGAGCACGGCTTTTTTACCAAGCGCCTGCTGCAACAGCTCGATCAGGTACATCAGTTCCACCGTCTTGGACTCGCCCAGGTTATAGATGTTGTAGCCCTGGCATTTGTGGATAGAGGCGACAATTCCCTGGATAATATCGTCGATGTAGGTATAATCGCGTTTGCTTTTGCCGGAGCCAAAGACCGGGATGGGCTGGTCCTGCCAGATTAATCGGGCGAATTTGTGTATAGCCATATCCGGTCGCTGCCGGGGTCCATAGACGGTAAAAAAGCGCAAAGCGGAAACGGATATATCATACAGCCGGTGATAGGTATAGCATACAAGTTCGCCGGCTTTTTTGGTTGCGGCGTAAGGCGAGATCGGGTTGTCGACAAAATCGCTTTCGCTAAAAGGCACTTTTTTATTCGCTCCGTAAACGGAAGAGGAGGAAGCAAAAACAAACTTGTGGATTTGATGTTTCTTGCACAGCTCCAGCAGGTGCATGGTGCCTCTGATGTTGACTTTCTCGTAGAGAAGCGGCTGTTCAATAGAAGGCCTTACACCCGCACGTGCAGCCAGATGCACAATGACGTCGTATTTCCGTGCGGCAAAGATCTTTTCGAGAAAAGAAATATCGAGGAGGTCTCCCTCCAGGAGACGATAGTTTTCATTCGCCAGGGCGTCCCGAATATTTTCTCTCTTTATCCGGGGATCGTAATAATCATTAAAATTATCCAGGCAATCGATACGATGCCCGTCGGCCAGAAGCTTCTCTGCCAGGTGCGAACCGATGAACCCCGCACCACCGGTTATCAGAATTTTCACTGATTTTATTCTCCTTTTGATAGAAAAATATGATTGAATTTTCCCACCGGAAAAATCCCATCCCGTTCCGTGAATTTTGTAACAGGAAATATTTAATAATGGTAATAGCTGTAGTTTTGCACGAGGGCCGTGTCCGAACCATTCAGGATTACACCCACCAGGTTGGCGGGTACCGTTTGAAATATTTCCAGCTTTTCCTTTGCCAGATTGCGATCCGTTTTTTTCGCCCTCACCACTACAGTAACGGCATCGACCTGTGTGCCCAGAACGACAGCATCTGTGGCCGCATCGAGAGGCGGTGTGTCGAAAAGGATCAGATCGAATTTGCGACGAACTTCTTCCAGGAAACGTCGCATTTGCAGGGAGCCAAGTAATTCGGAAGGATTCGGTATCATCGAACCACAACTGATGACGGATAGATTCGGTATGTGCGTTTGATGAACGATCTCGGTAAGCGTTGTATTCGTGCTCAGATAATTGGTCAGGCCGGGTTCTTTTGCTACGCCAAAAGTGTTGTGCAACACGCCGCGGCGCAGGTCAGCATCCACCAGCAGAGTGTTTGTTCTTTGCTGAGCAACAATAATAGCCAGATTGCCGGCAGTGAATGACTTGCCATCTTCCGGTTGAATGCTGGTTACCAGAAGCGTCTGAATTCGTCCCGTGTTTTTCGAAAACATCAGATGTGTTCGCAAAGACCTGTACGCCTCGCCAATTGGCGTGGGCGAATAGTCATCCGTCACCAATTGTCGGTCAATCAGCTTTACTTTTTCAAAGTCCTGAAACTCCGGAATATCCTTAAAGTCGACCACCGGGATGACCCCGATGACCGGCAGGTGCAAATATCGCTCAATGTCATCGACGGTCTGGATGCTTTTGTCCAGGACTTCGAGCACAACCGCAAGTAAAATGCCAAGTAACAGGCCCAGGCCGCCGCCCAGTACAACAGTTTGCTTTTTGCTGGGGTTAATGGGTGCGGAAGGCCGAATAGCTCTGTCCAGAATCGCGATTTCATCGCTCTCGACTATTTCGGAGACAGAGAGTTTTTGAATTTCCGAATAGAGTGAATTATAGATACGATCCGCAATCTCCTTATTGCGTTCCAGTTCCATAAGCTGATATTCATCGTTCGGCAGCTTTTTGAGCTGAACCTGAATCTCTGCTAATTGATCCCGATATTGTTTCTCCTTTTCGACCAGCGTATTTCGATATTGCGAAGCAAAGGCTATGATCTTGTCCTGAGTTTCTTTTATCTGTTCCTTTAGTTCGATGATAGGCGGATAATCGGCAGAATAGGCATCCAGAAGCTGGTCGTAGCGTCGTTCCTGGGCTGCCAGCGTTTCCCGCAACAGCGCCAGCGTTGGCTCGTTGCTCATAGCCGGAAAATTGGCAATGGATCTGACGATGAGTCGTCGATATTGCTGGGGATCGTTTTCTCCGTCGTTCTTACGCAGCCGGTCCAGCAATTGCGTCAATTGCTCCCGTTGCTGGGGCAACTCGCGCAGATAACGATTGCAGGTTTGCAATCGATCCAGGATCGATCGTTTTTCGGCATCGAGGGATAAGGGATATTTTTCGTAAAATCTTTTCAAAGCGGTAGCGGCTTTTTTCACCTGCTCATCCGCTGCTGCCAGCCGTTGTTCCAGGGTTTTGCGACGACTGGAAATGTCGCGCTGCTTCAGCTCCAATGTCTCTTCCACATAAACTTCGGCAATGCGATTCAATTCTTCCGGTAGCTTGTCCGGGTCGGTGCCGCGCATGTCAATCCTCATGGTGGCGCCGGTTTTGCTGATGACCACAGTCAGGCGCGAATTGAGCAGACGAACGGCCTTGTCGAACGGACGAATTTTGAACTGAACCTGTTTCGGTGTTTTAACAAACATGGGATTGAAACGAAAAGTGAAACCGTTTACCGTTCTCGCTCTATCCACGGCATCCCACACATTGGCGCTGTCCAGAACAGTTTGCTGAGGATCGTCTTTTTTATACAGATAGTAATGTCCGGTCTCGCTTAAGACAATGGCATACCAGCCCGGCACCGGCGAAGTAGAGGTGTAAAATTCGGCAAACACCTCATCCTTGTCCAGCACCGTATCGCCGCGGATGTCGGTAAGGGCCAGCCCCATTCGGGCGGTAACCTGCTCCATGAATGTGCGGCTGCGCAGCTCGACCTGACGTTCCTTATTGAGAATTCTGCCAGCATCCTTGTCAAACGCTTTTGTTTTGATGAACACGGATGCCTTGTATACCGGCATCTGGTTTTTAGCCCGGTAGTAAAAAGGTATGGAAACGAGGATCGCCAGAAGAACGGCAAGCCATTTCCTCTTCCAGATGCCTCGCAAGTACCTGTTAATATCAACAGATGTCTCTTCGTCCTGGTCGACTGTTTGTTGTAAAAGATCAAATTCTTCCATAGGTTCTCTGGATATCATCTGTTTGCGCTGTAGTTTTTGGCTGTCAGGTAGAAAATTAATATGGACATGACGAACTGAAAATATCGACTGACCGCAGTGAACGTCAACCGATTGACACGCGGCGCAATAATCTCGTCGCCGGATTGAATGCCCAGCTCGTAAAGCGAGGTTGCGTTGTAAAGAGCACTGATGAAATCCTTGTAGATAATTTCATCTTTGCGCACCATAAACATGCTTTCGACTGTCGACAGGCCGCTAAGACCGCCGGCCTCTTTCACCATATCCCAGAAGGAAATATCCAGATTGAAACGATACATGCCGGGGCGACCAAATTCGCCGCGAAGAATGATGCGAACGAGCGGGATGACTATAACCATCGGATTTTTGGCAAAAGGTTTGAATTTTTGCTGCAGTTCTTGTGCTATCTGGTCAGCGGTCATACCGGCCACTTTGACTTTCCCTAAGGAGAAAAGACGAATTTCGCCGTTTCCATCAATAATGAACTCCTGGTCGTGAAAATTAGAGATAAACTTGTTCTTTTCGGTCGGCAAAACGCCATCGTAAACCAGCACACGAATGGCATCGCCGGGGCCAAGCTTTATCTCGCGCGGCTTTTCTTCGCTCGGCTCGTCCTGAGCAAAAGAGGCAGCGCTGAAGGCCATGAAAACGGCAACGATTAAAAGCAATTTGTAAAAATACGACTTCCGATATAATTTATTGTCGGACATTTATCCTCCCATCCAATGCAAAGGGGATTGGGCCAATAACAAAAAGGAAAAAAGTTGAACGAATCGTTTTCATAATTGTAAGCGAGAAAACCTTATCGGGATCGGAAATAGCGATAGCGTTTTGCCCGTGTCTCCAGATTCAATCTCTTCATGATGGAACGCAATTTGAAATAACCGATTTTGGTATAACCAAATCGGGGAGAATAGAGCAAGCGCTTGATGGACCAGATGCCCATCATAGGATTTTCCAGCACCAGCTTTTTTATTTTTTCCGTCAGCGGCAAATCAGCATCATCCATGGCACGCGGCCTTGAATAGGGCGGATGTTTGGCCGATTGAAAATCCGGCTCTCTCTCCACCGTTTGCACGGGCGCCGCACTTTCCAATACACTTCCCCCCTGCCATTCGTTTTCCTGCTGAACTTTGCGAACTTCCGAAGTAAGGATGTTTCTCGTTGAAGTCAGGTCGATCCCCCTGCTGAAATCAAAATCATCGATAGCTTCTTCGAGCGAGTCGTAACAGGTTAGTATCCTGTTAAACTCCAGCATATCAAATACTTCTAACACTTCCGGGGTCAACTGGATCAGCTTCAAGTCGCCGCCCTTTTCCCGCAGACCTCTGATCTCTCCGACAAAAACGCCCCAACCGGCGCTGCTGACATACTGAACAGCACCAAGGTCGATAATGAACTGAGAGATACCTTCCTGGATGACTTTTGACAATGACTTGTGCAGCTCCGGCGACGTGGCGGTATCAACGTATCCACTGACCCGTATGAGTGCAATATCCTTTAATGTCCCAACCCTATCAACTTTGATGTCGATGCCTTCCATCTACTTCACTTTATTCTAATGGGTGAAAACTCTCTGAACATCTGTCGCTGCTTTTCAGAGGAAAGCAATAGTAAATCATTCCTCGTTTACAGCTAAAAAATGACAAACCCCGACCACCACAAGCCGCCCCTCAAAGACATTCCTTCAGGCTTTTGTAATTTGCAAAGTTAATGCCATCGGAATGGGGATCGGAGGTAAAGTTCTGTCTTTTACTATCTCTTTCACGCCATTTGATTGTAACTAAAGACCCGATAATTTTCGGTTTAAGTTTATTATAATCAGCCGGGATTGTAAAAAAGTTCTGATCCTGAAATCCGGTTGAATTCCGCATGAAAAATCAAAAAACAAAAAAAGCCGTTCCGGCAAACGCCCCTGTTGTACCTCGAAACATTAATGTGCCAAGGTAAAACAGTGACCATGGGCAAAAACACCCATCGCATCGGAACGGCAAAAGTGATTTCTGACTCTAAAACTTCTTTTTTGGGTGGTGCATCGGAATCCTCGCTGACAAGGTCGATCCTGAGAGCGGGATATCCTCCCAAGGTTAAGGTACTACCTCTATTTTTTGCGTTTGGTATTATCTAACTTTGCATACAGCTTTATATACTTGTCAGCGGCAACCTGCCAGCCAAAGTTTTGTTTCATTCCCTTTTTCATAAGCTTCTGCCATACCTTTGGCTGCCGAAAAGTTTCCACTGCATTTTTGATGGCCTGCACAAGGGCCTTGCTGTCGTAAGATTCGAAAACAAAGCCGTTGCCATTGGCAGGATCGGCAATAAAGTCGATAATGGTATCCGCCAATCCACCTGTTTTGCGCACTATGGGCACGGTGCCGTATTTCAGGCTGTACATCTGGTTCAGTCCGCAGGGCTCATACTTCGAGGGCATTAATAGCATATCGCTACCGGCCTCGATGAGGTGAGCCAGCTCATTGTCGTAGCGGAGGTTGACCGAGATGTTTTTCGGATATTTTTTGGCCAGCTTTTCCAGCAGCTTGTGATACTTGGGATCGCCGACACCCAGAATAACAAGCTGGGTCTTCAGCTTGATAATGTCATCAACGCTATCGGCCAGCAGGTCGAACCCTTTCTGGTCGACCAGGCGCGATACCATTCCGATAACCGGAATGGATTCGTCGAATGGCAATCCACACTGGTCCAGCAAAGCCTGTTTGTCAGTCAGTTTGCCGCTGAGATCGGCGGCAGAATAGCGCGCGGGTATCAGCTTGTCTTTTTCGGGATCCCAAACAGAGTAATCAACGCCGTTAAGAATACCGTGCAGATCCTGGCTGCGCTCTTTTAGCACATCCTGCAGTCCGCATCCCAATTCCGGATCGCTCTGGATTTCATTGGCATAAGTGGGACTGACAGTCGTTATCACATCGGCAGTTTTGATGCCGCCCTTGAGGAAATTGATCTTGCCATAAAACTCCAGATCGCTGCCCGGTTCTTTTTCGCTTTCCGGTATGCCGATTCTGGGCAGCACGTCGGGATCGAAAACCCCCTGATAAGCGACGTTGTGAATGGAAAGCATGGTGCGGGTCTTGTTGAAAAAGGAATCATCTTTATATTCGTTGCGCAAGAGCCAGGGGATAAGTGCCGTCTGCCAGTCGTTGCAGTGAATGACCTGCGGCTCCCAATGGAGAATTTTAATCGTCTCCAGCACAGCCCGACAGAACAATGCAAATCGCTCGGCATTGTCCGGATAATCTTTGCCGGTTTTTGAATCGACATAAAGATCGGGGCGATCGAAAAATGGCTTGTAATCCAGAAAATAAATCTGGACTTTGGAGTCCGGAATAAAGGCGGATTTTGCATTGGTAGGATATATTTTGTCCCCCATTTTCACAGGTATTTCCTTCAGGCGAATGACTTCGCGCAGAGTATATTTGCGCTCACCAATAGTACCATACTTTGGCATCATGACCCGAACATCATGCCCCTTTTCGAAAAGCGCTTTGGGAAGCGCACTGCACACATCAGCCAATCCGCCGGTTTTTGCAAAAGGCGCTACTTCTGAAGACAAAAACAGAATGCGAAGCCTTGTTTTCATACTACTGTCCCATCAGTTTTACTATAATTTACCAGATCAGAACAAAGCAATCTTTTTGCTCCAAATAATATTTATATAAATTTAAAAAAATTCGTAACAAATGCAACCAAAAAAAGGGTGACAAAAATCACCCTTCTTTTTTAATACAAGGTTTTGTAAACGATATTATTGCAACTGGGCCAGATAACTTTGTGCTCTTGGTACATATTCGCTATCGGGATACTCGTTAACAAGCTTTTCGAACTCGGCTCTGGCTCTGTCGCGATTGCCGAGCTTGAGGTAACAGAGACCCAGCTTGAGCTGAGCATCCGGATACTTATTGGAATTGTTGTAGGTGAATACCTTTTCGAATTCGATGATCGCCTGGTTATAGTCGCCCAGCGCGTAATAGCATTCGCCTTTCCAATACTGGCAGTTGTCCACCAGGTCATTATCCACACCCAATGACAGTAATTCATCAAAAAGGCGCAATGCCTCTTTGTACTGGCGGTTGTTGTAGAGGTCCAGTGCTCTGCGATATTTTTCTTTGAAAGAACCGCCGGCAGTAGCGGTTGTGCTGGTGGCGGCTGCTGAGGGTCCGGTGCTTGGTGTTGTTAATTTGCTGCGTAGAGCAGCAATTCTGCTTTCGCGTTCATCTAATTCAGCCTTCAGATTTCTTAACTCTTTATCTTTTTCTTTTACCTGACTTTCCAATTTGGATATCCGGGCTTCTAATTGGCCGACAGATTCCGAAGCGGGTTTTTTCGCGCTCGATTTTTCCGCCTGGGCTTTTTCGCCACCGCTGGTTATGCCCAGCAACTGCAGAACTTCGGCCTCATCGGGTGTTGGCTCCGTAGTTTCCGAGGATACGCTACTCTGCTGCTTTTCCTCCGGAAAAGCATTCTCATCTATCTCCATCGATTCTCTTTTTGAACCGGCACAAGCAGTGAGCAGAATCAGACCCATTACAGCAATCAACGTCACCAGAGAACCAACAATTCGTACCCTTTTCATCTTTTAACTCCTAATTTTTTTGTTTTCTTAGTCCCACGTAAACGGCCGAGCCCCATCCAAGGGCAGCCACAGTTCCGCTTAGAATACGCCAGGTCGTTGCATTTTTCAGGACCTGAACTTGAATCGGTCGTTTGGGTAAACCGGAATAGCCGATAGCATTTGCCTGTTTGTTAACCGCAACAATGCAATACTCCAGCCTATTTCCTGTAACTGCTTCGCCAGGTATTTTGCCCTCGTAGTATTGACCGCTTTTTTCGAGTTTGAGAACACTCCAGGTTTTCTTCCCTTTCTGACGATACAGTACAGCAGCAACACGCAAAGGAGACGATGTTAAAATGACCGCTTTAATGGGCAAACTCTTTCCGGCATAAGCCTTGAAAATCGGATGATGCAAA